>Ga0208898_1001818_pt1 | contig 13660 bp, 25 predicted proteins | sample VirMetDEL_Mar_4_FD_184513 | JGI IMG/M metagenome (GOLD analysis project Ga0208898, IMG submission 184513) | Aqueous microbial communities from the Delaware River and Bay under freshwater to marine salinity gradient to study organic matter... | ecosystem: Environmental > Aquatic > Marine >...
ACGAGAACTCCCCGGGGTATTTTTGCATCGGAGACACGGTTTACCCGTGCACTTGGATCGCAAATTTGCCCCAGGCTCATCACGTGTCTGCCCCTCTGCAGCTCGCCATGTGTCCAGCATAGCACGTCACACCGCCGAGACGGAAAACGGCCCACCGTCCACATCATCCACCCAATACTGCACGCCGACGATGACGTGCGGCGACTTGCCGCAGCGTTTACGCGCTGACAGCTCGACGACCCAGCGGTCATCCTCGAGCCATCGTTGCCCCGAGCTCGGGTGCTTCATCTGCAGGCCATCGAGCACCGCCTTGACCACGTTATCCACGTCCTGCTTCCCAACGTGGTACGCCAGCCCCGCGTCCCACATCGGGCGCGGAATGTGCGACGGGCGACGACCAGGGCGACGATACACGATGTCTACCGTGACCCGGCACATACCGACGACAGGAGGCGCATCCGCCGGGATAGCCCGCCGCACTCGTGCCTCGTAACGGGTCGTCTTGGCTGGCGTATACATGCGCACGCGCTTCCCGACCAGCGCAGCCCGTGGTCGGCCCTTGCCGACGGGATCGCCATCCACCAAGAACTGCAGCGGCTCACTCCATGCCATCAGTCGCCCGGCATCGGCCGCAGCGGCTCGACGTCTACCGTCAGCGTCGGGCCCGGCGTCGGCTTAACGCGCCGAGCTCGAGGGGGTGCATCGGCCACGGCATCTGCAATCGTCTCGGCTAACCAGATGCCGAAGGTAATGAGCGCATCCCGCACCGGCTCGGGCATCACGACATCAGCCCCAGGTATCGCGTCATCGAGGTCATCAATCCAAGCCCCAACTGCCCGCGCTTGGCCCTTTACGCGCCCCTTGCGTCGGATGACCTTGCGCACCATGTCAGGAATCGCCCGCACCGGCTCGGCGAAGGCACGAGCCCGAGCGTCGGGCATGATGGCGAGCGCACTTGCCCCGCCGCTGCAGATAAGGCTGATAATCGCGAGGGGATCCATAGGCACTCCATGTCTGGCTGCATGCTACGGATCTAACGTGGCATCGTCAACCCGCCCCATCACGGCCGTTACAACTACTTCTGCCAGCTTGGGCGGCACGGCGTTACCGATCTGCCGATATTGCTCGGTCAGCGTGCCCACGAAGACAGCCGCAGCCGGGAATCCCTGCAGCGTCGCACACTCCGCCACGGTCAGACGTCTTCGGCCGGTCGCGCGGTAAAGTTGATCGCTCGGTCGGTTGTCGCTCTTGCCGCGCTGCTCTGCGTACGTGTGACCTTTGCCCTCTGTCGCGGTCACCGCGTGCGCCGGCACGTCAATAATACGCCCCAGCCCCAGCGCATCACCCATCGTCACCCAGGGCAGCCCATCGCCGCCGTGCGTCGCCGCTGGCGCATCGACCGCATGTGGCCCGCACACGAGGAAAACCCGCCGCCGATGCTGCGGTACGCCATAGTCTGCAGCATCCAGCGTCCATACCTGCACCGACTCAAAGCGCCGCCGAGCCTCGACAAGCACCACACGCTGCCAATAGCAGCCTGGGCAGGTCATCGGGTCGCCGCAAGACTTCGTATGCCAAAGCAGCCCACGCACATTTTCGCAGATGAGCCACGTCGGCCGATGCTCGGCCCTGTCGAGGGCATCGAAGACCCATGGCCAGCCGTTGCGCTCGTCTTGCGCCCCGCGTTTAGCGCCCGCCGAGCTCCACGCCTGACACGGCGGCGACGCCCACCACAAATCAGCATCAATCGGCCGCCAGCCCCGCACGTCGCCCCGATGCAGCGGCACGTGCGGCAGGTTCATCCGGTGAGCGATGCCCGCCAGCCGATCCACCTCGACAGCTTGCACGAGCTCGCATCCGGCGGCCTCGATGCCCATCGAAGCGCCGCCAGCACCCGCGAACAAATCGACCGCACGCATCAGACGTACCCAAGCAGCGCCGGCACCTCAAGCGCCCGGTCGGCATCGACGAGAGAGGTAGCCTTCGACATCAGGTATCCGGCCTCGGTCGTCACCAGCGCATCCCATTGCTTGTGCCCGATCTCTACGACGACCAGCGACACGAGCCGCAGCCGCAGAGCCCGCTTGACTATCCGCTTCGGCAGCCCGTTGGTGCACAACGGCAGCCGCGCATGCTCGATGCGCTCGCATAGGCCGATCAGCTTCCACATCATCCTCTTGTCAGTCATGCTCACCCCTGCTCTGTTCACACCGCTGCGAACAAATCGAACGATAGAAGGCTACATATGGGCGCGTGTTCACGCTGTTCACAAATCTGTAAACAACGATAAGGCAGGATGTAGCGCGTATATATTTATATTTATTGGGTTTGTTCACATATTTAAAAAGGGTATACGTACGCGCGAGGCAAATCTCATATATCCGGCCAATATGCGATTTTCGCTCCCCACAGCAATACCCCCTCCGAAGTGCGAACACTCGAACAACGGGCGATAATGCCGGAGCAACCTGCGTTCACGTGTTTACACGCCGTGCAAACAGTGCGAACAGCCCCCGCATATTGGGGCTTGCTCGCCGGGTATCGTTGTTCACACGGGGTCTAGGGCTGCTCACGCGACGTCATCAGCGACAGCAGCGCCCGACGCACGCCGGCCGGGCTACCGTGATGCTCGACGACATCGAGGGGCACACGTAGCGTGTGCGACTTCTCGGCGTCTGCATCGCTCACGGGCTCTAGCGCCCCCACAAGCCGCCGCACCGCTTCAGGGGCACCCACGCCCCACTCCGATGCCGCAGCGCCCACCAGCGCCCATAGACGCTCCGAAACGCGAACATGCACCGTGCGACCCACCACCGGCCGCCCGCGAGCCACCTGCAGGTCAAGGGCACGCCGGAGGACGTTGATCGCTTTCCGTGTCGTCTCGGGCTTGTTGGGCTTGCTCATGTGATGACGGGCGAAGTCCAGCGCCGAGAGCTCGGGCTGCGTCGGATGCTGCAGCCGTCGCAATGCGTGAGCATGCACCATCACGAGCGCCCGCAGGTCATCGTGGGGCGTCATTGGCCCGCCGCAAACAGCCGCCCGAACAACCGCCGCCAGGCTCCCGCGCCGTCGTAGCGCACGAGCCCCGCTGCGATGGCTGCTCGATGCTCTCGACCGTCGTCAATCTGCTGTTGCAACGACTGCACGAGCGCCTGCAGCGTCGCCACCTCTTCGGATACCTCGAGGATTCGGGCCTCTTGCGTGCGCACGACTTCGATGCACTGGGCTAGACGGTCGTCAACTACCGCCCGCGCTCGGGTCTTTGGTATGTCTTTAGCTGCCGGCTGCGCTTGACTCTTTGGCATGTCTGCACCTACCGCCCGCGCTTGACTCTTTAGCATGTCTCGCCGCGCAAACTTCCACCATCCCACAATGCTACGCGCTACCGCCGCACCGTATCTCGACGGCTCATCGCAAACGCGCTCGACAAGGCTCACCAGATGCGCAGGCACCTCCAGCCGCGTCGAGCCGATGACGTCGAGGGCTTGCTTGGTCCGCTCGTCGATGGTCGCCCCGTCATCGTCACGCCACGTCGGCAGATTGTAGAGCTTTCGCATAGACTCATAGGCCGTGCGTGCAGCCGCCTTAACGGCTTTGGTCTGCCAGTCCGACGGGATCTTGTACGCGCCTGGTCGAGGGCTTCGCCTCGCAATCGCCACAACCGCCGCCGAGCTGTAGTAGGTCACTTCCCAGCCCTTAGGTCCGCGCCCCTTTACGGTCATGATCTCATGCTCGGCAGTCCATCGAGAAAGGGTGGTCCTGCTCACGTCAAGCACATTCCGCACATCTGCCGACGTCATCAGCAGCGGCCTGTCGTATCGCCTTCGATTCATCGTTACCCCCGTTTCGCCCTCTCGGGCTCGTCAGTGCAGCTCACATCTGCAGACGGGCTCGCCCCGTGTCAGCCGCCGATCTCAACCTCGAGCGTACCGGCATACACGCCCGCACGGTCGTCATCGTCGGCACACTGGGCAAGCATCTCCGCAACGGCCCCGGCTACCGTAGCCCCGACCATATCCAAGCAGCCCGACCCGTCGGCCGAAGTCCACCATCCAACTTGAGCAGATGGGTACTCGTTAAGCGCATCGCGTACATTCATGCTGATCATGACCATCGTTACCCCCTTCGCCCTCTCGGGCCGTGTTTCAATCAAGCAGCCTGCACGGTGTAGCCGGTGACATACGGACGCAGCGTCCAGCCGGCCGGAGCGACACCGCCGAGCACATCGTCGAATAGCTTTGCGTCGACTGGATACGTCGCACACTTCATTGCGCCATAGGCAGCGACAAGCGCCCGCACATCGTCAACGGCGCGAGTCGTGCGGGCTTGCTTGGCAATCTTGCAAAAGGTGTTGAAGTCCATCGTTACCCCCTAGTCGCGGTCGCTTCGTGCGCCCCGCTGACACAATACTTGTATCCGTTAATCTGCATTGTGCACACCTATCTGCATAACGCTTGACATGCTCTTTACATATAGGACGGCAACCGGCCCCAGGTTAGCCCGTGATACGATGCCTCAACCACGGAGGTCGAATGCCTGTTCTCTACGTCACGCCCCTACTGCCCGAGCTTCCCGCCGACCCGACGCCCGGCGACCTGTACTCTCACCTGATTGAGCTGCGCATCATCGCTGACCGCGTATCCTATGAAGGGGCTGTCGCGGTCATGCCGCTGTCATCGGCTGTCATGCTCGGGGCTCTATGTGCCATCGCTGCACCGCTGCCCGACATCCCGATTCCGAGCGTACCCGCCGACGATGTGATGCCGTGGCTCGAGCGGCACGGCAAGACGGGCGATGAATGGTCAGAGATTGGGGCGTCGGTGAGCTGCAGCATTGACGACATGGTTCCGACGCTGGCGGGCATGCTTGCCATGCAATGCCCTGACGAGCTCGAGGTCGCGATCAGCGCCCGCATGGGGTGAAAACGCGCCCTACCCGAAAGTTTGGAAGTAAGGGTAGGGCGCGCGAGCACCGCTCCAAGCTGCAAGATGAGCGGTGCTCCAGCGGGCGCATTCAACCAAGCCGGAGGAACGCACCGCGACTGTATCACATCAGAGCTCGTCAGTCTCTCGCAGCATGCCCCGCAGCGTAATGGCACGTATGCGCATCTGCTGGCGACGCTTGGGGCTCTTGACGTGCGGCAGCTTCGCCTCAATGCGCGCCAGCCGCCGCTGTGCCCGAGCACGCCAGCCGGGCGTTTGATGGTCTATCAGGTCAACCACCGACGTCACGAGCTGCACGATGTCGCCGATCATGCGTCCTCTGACATTAGCCCCTCCCCGTGCCAGCCTCATGCTCTGGTATCGTCCAGTCGTGTACGCGGTTGCTCAAGTCCCGCAAGCCGATCTGATACAGCACTTCAGATAAAGGATGAGCAATCAGATTGTGCGCTGTCCACCGAAACCGCTCAGGTAGCCGCGCGAACAGTTTATTGCCCGTCATGCGTAGTCCAGCACGAACGCGCACGCCGCGAACCAGCTCGCGCACACAGCCACGCCGAGCATCAGCCGCACGATGCCGTCGATCACTCTGTCGTCATTCATGGCGCAGCCTCCAGCGCAAGACTCCTTGATATTCGCTTCATGTCCGCACTTGCTTATGCTTTGCGTTCTACATCGGTAATCGCCCTTACCCGTGCGTAAGCGACGCACAAGATTCACCGGACCAAAGCCATCGTTGTCGCAATGCGCTTCCCAGTGCTCCTCGATCTCATCAGCCGCTGCTGCCATAATAGAGCGCAGGCGGGCTATTTCGTCTTTTCCGCTCATGGCGCAGCCTCCAGCGCGGCGACGAGGACCGCTCGTTCGCTCGTCCCTCGGCACACCTCGTAGCCGTCACAATCGCGCACCACCCAGACCGGGCCATCGTTCCCGGCTGCCATGTAGGCGTCTCGGTGAGCGTCCCGCACCAGCGCGAGCAAGCACCCCACGGTGGCTGGGTCGTCGAGGTCCGGCAGGTCATCCGGCCCAGGCTGCAGGGTCGCCACGCTGCGACACGGGCGCCCGTGCTTGTCCTGCACGATGCAGACAAGCCCATAGTGCCGCGTATCCAGCCCGACGAGCCACCGATACACCGCGCGTCGGGTGTCCGTGCTGCATCGTGAGAGCATGCCCGGTGCCCATCGCCAGCCCTTACAGGCGACCGCCCGCTGTGCGATCTCGACGTTCACTTGACCGCCTGCAGCGCACGGAGCGCATCCAGATGCTCTTTCAAGTTCTCCAGCATCTCCAACACGTCGGCCTCGCCATTGCGGGCTGCGTCCATGGCATCGGCCAGCGTAATGTCAATGTCTATCCACACGTACTCTTGCTCATTGCTCGCCATGGTTACCCCCTGCTCGGTTTTGCGCCTGGATGATTAGGCGCCCCTCAAACTCTATGCGCCGCTCTTCGGCCACCTCAAGACAAATCGGATCCGCGCATACCTCCCGGCATCGGTCATCTGGCCACGGGATCGTCAGGTCTACGGCATCCCCGCCGCAAAATGCGCAGATCATGCGTACCTCTCAAACATGGCCATCGGGATACGGTACACGCTGGCGGTCTGCCCGGCGATCCTCGTGCGCACTGTCCGCCCGCGTGAGCTCGCCGTCGTCTCGATGTAGCCCGACTCGTGCCAACGCTCGATGGTGCCCTCATCGAAGCCGCCGCGCCGCAGCCACTCTCGGACCACGTATTCTAAAATGTCCACGCTCTTCTCGTGATTCCAGCGCCCAGCGAATCCGCCGTGAACAGGCCGGTACAGCCGCTCATCTTCGGCCGGGTCTTGTGCTGCGGGCTTCTCGCAGCCTGTATGCCAGAATCGAGCCCGCTCGGCCGCGCATCGCTGCATCACATACCGCAGCGCCGCCAAAGGTTGATCGGCATCCTCTGACCCGTGCCGGCAGCTTGCGAGTGCCGCCGCCCACACATCGCAGTCGGGCTCGGGTACTCCGACGGCATGCACGAGGTAGGCCGCCACCTTAAGGGCCGCCACGATGCGCCCTAGCCGCTCCGCGACTGCACCGTCCGCCTTGAGGGCCTTGGTAAGCCGCTTGCTCTCGTCGGCAAATCGGGCTTTAAGGTCGCCCCAATCGCCCGCGAGCAGATGACGCACGACACGACGCCCCAGGTGGCCGTGATGCGTTTCCGCGCCGAGCTGCACACGCCGGGCAACCTCGCCCGATGCCAAGGGCGACCCGATGAGGCACAACACCCGAGCCCGAGCCCCGGCGTCTTGGGTAAAGCTCGTCAACCGCTGCTCGCCGCTGCTGTCGCCCGCGCTTGACCACTTCTCCGTCGCACGCAGCCCGACCGCCCGGCCGTTGCTTCCCGGCTTGCCGCGTATCGCCCCGGTGCCGTTGCCGTGCATGTAAACGACGGCCGCCACGTCATCCGGCCGCCGGGCCTCTTTGGAGTCGTCCAACATCAGCGGCAAGTCTCGCAGGGTCGCCGCTCGGGCCTCGACGCCCGCCTTAGAGGTATTCCAGCTTGGCACGGCTCGCGGGTCTTGCCACACGGCCGCCGCCGCTTTGCCGATGGTGCTCTTGCCTTGCGATGTGCGTCCGCTGCGGTCGATAAACCACGGCGTGCCCAGGTCAAGGGGTCGCACGAGGATAGACGCGATCTGGTTGTACGTAGACAGCCAAAAGGCCGCCGAGCTTGACGCGGGCTGCACTACTTCTTCGAGATACCCGGCCCACGTGCCCGCCGTGCCGTATGCCGCCGCCAGCGATTCAACCCCGTCATCGCTCATCAGGTCCACGCCGGGATCATCCGGCCGCCCGATGTACTCGCGACCGGCTAGGAATCCTCGGGGCTCGCCGTCCCGATAGATCCACCCAAGCCGCGACGACACGTCACGCCTGGGTATTCTCGTCTCGTTCTTCGTGGTCGCCTCATCCAGATACCGCACGACATCCGACGCGCTCACACTGGTGATGCTGGCGCCGTGCGTCGCGAGCTCGGCGACCAGCTCCCTCGATGACGCCGCCACGGCCCGAGGCACAATCCGCCGCACGATGCCGCCGCCGAACGAGCGCCAGCAGATGCGCAGCGCATCGCCCGCCCCGTTGACTTCAGACAGGTACTGGTCAATCCAGATCGGCCGCGATGTGATGCGCACCGCACCCTGTTCGGTGTCGCGATACAGCCCCGCCGCGCTGCAGATGTAGGGCTTCGGGTCTTGCCATCCCTTCGGCAAGTCCGCCCCCACGTCGCCCCGCTGCACGGCATCCGGCAGGTCATCCGGCCGCGCTTTGAGCGCCCGCCGTAGCTCGGCCACACGCTTGCCGCCCCCACGCACGTTGCCCAGCGTCGCCAGCCAATGCGCTACCTCGTCGCGATGCGCTGCCGTCATCTGCCGCAGCCGCCGTATGCGCTCGGGCTGCAGCCACGCCGTGATTCCCTCGAGGTCACCCGCAGCGACAGCCGCCGCTGTCTCGGTCATCTGCTCGCGTGTCGTGCCGGTCTGGTCGTCCATAATGTAAACCCTCGCAATCTCGCCGATGTCGGGCTTGATCGGTTGCTCGTCTGACTTGTCGTCTCGCATCATCGCCCCGCCAGCGTCAAAAGGTAACGCCCCAGCCCGTCACGGTATCCGCAGCTCTTCGCATGGTCGCACATCGCCGGACCGTCGCTGTCGATATACCACCACACGGAACCCCGGCCGCAGCTCGGGCACAATGCCCGCCGAGCCCGAGCCCCGTCCGCCGTGAGCTGTCCGCCGCATTGCTCGACCGCTCGCCGTCGTGCCGCTGCGTCGCATTGCATCACTTCGATGACCGCCCGCGCTTCGTCGGCTATCGTGTCGACCCGTCGCTTCAGGGCCGCCGCTCGCCGCTCGGCCTCTTCGGCTCGTCGCTTCTCTCGGTCAAGGTGCTGCTCGTGCAGCTCGACGGCACGGGGCAGCAGGTCTAACCATGGCCCCTCGATGGCAACGCGCATGTGCGGGCCGCCGTTGCCGACGCACGGCACGTAGTACATGCGGCATGGGTCGCTGCACGCTGGGTCTGCTGGAATCCCTAGCCGCTGCATCGTGTCGCGGTAGACCCTAGACCACATACGACCGGGCACCGGCCTCTGAAGGGGCACCACGACTCGGCAGCGGTGCTCTTCGTCCGTGTGGCTCCAAGTCGTATAGACGATGTGCGCGTATCGGCTCCATCTCGACGCCGCTGCAGCTACCGTCTCGCCGTCGTCGTGGTCTAGCACCAGGCAGCTCACCTCGACGACGTGCGACGCTCGCCGCGTGCCCTCGATGCGTGCCGGCGACCAGAGCGGAGCCGCTTGTAGTCGCTGCTCCTTCGTGCCCGTGTGCGGTCTGTACTTCGTCAGCGTGTCGCGGAGTGCTTCCCACGTCAGATCGCGATGTATCGGCGTCGTCTCTCGCGTATGCGGATACCACGCCGTTGCCCAAGTTTGAGCCATGTTCCCCCCAATATTGCCCCGGACCCCTGCATCTGCTAGAGTCCGGCTAGGTTAATCAGTTGCGGCGGTCGGCATCCCTCCATGTCGGCCGCCGCTTTCGTATCAGAACGGAATGTCATCGTCGGCCGGCCGCTGGCGATACCCGCCGCCGCCGCTTCGATTGTCGCCACGGCCGCCGCTGTCACGCCCGCCGCCGCTGGGTCGGCTGCTGTCGCCCTTGCCGCCGATAAACGCGACGCGATCCGCGATAACTTCGGTGCTGTATCGCTTCTCGCCCGTGTCCGTCTCCCACGATGACGTTCGCAGCTTGCCTTCAATGTAGGCTTGCGACCCCTTGCGCAAAAAGCGGCCCACATTGTCAGCCGTGCGGCCGAAGCAGACGACGCGATGCCACTCGGTATGATCGACCCATTGATCGCCGTCCTTTTGACGCTCGCTGGTCGCGATGCTTAGGCGGCAGACCTGCGTGCCGCTGCGTGTCGTCTTCACCTCGGGATCGCGCCCTAGGTTGCCTACGAGTATCACCTTATTCACCGTCATCGTTCCCCCTAGTCTGCTGTCGGATGCGATACGCCATCCTGACGAGTGCTTCGTGCAGGTATCCCGGCGTCTGCTCTACTGTCGCCAGGCCGGCGTCGGTGAGCTCGTCACCATCCACGAGCCCGAGCCGCTGCAGCTCGCCACGACAGACACCGGGCCAACCCAGCCCGCACGCCAGCGCCCGCAGCGCGATAGCTTGCCGCAGGTCTAGGGCCGGTCGTGTTTTGTCCGCCGTCTTGGCTACCATCGTCTCACCTCGTACCGGCGAAGCTACCCGCCGACCGGTGCACAATGCAAGGGGGTTCAAGTGGTACAGCAATATCTCACGCACAGTGCATGGCTCGATGCCAGGCGTGCGAACTACTCTATCGGGGCGTCTGACGTCGCGAAGATTATCGGGGCGTCCGCGTATGGCTCGCCCTGGTCGGTTTGGCTGGCGCATCATCGGCCGTCAGACGAAGATGCCGTGCCTGATCACTTCATGCTTGGGCACGACCTCGAGCCCGTGACGCTGCGGGCTTACGGCCGTCAGCAGGGCATCGAGATCACCCACATGGATCGCGCCATCTACCGGCATCCAAAGGTCGCCTGGTTGCAGATGAGCCCCGACGGTATCACCGGGCCGGTCGATGCCCCAACCGCGCACTATGAAGCCAAAGCATGCCTCAACGCCGCCGTAGCCGGCAAGCTGCCGCCGTCCGAAGAGATGCCGGCAGACGACTGGACCGTGCCCGACTGGAAGTATCAGCTCCTATGGCAGTTCGCTGCGTGCCCGTCGCTGCAGACCAATACGCTGGTCGTGATGCTGCCATGGTTTGAGGTAAGATCTTACACCCTGCGCCGTGAAGACGTCGCCGAAGACATCCGCGACCTTGTGATGCACGTCGCGAAGTGGCGCACAACGACGCTCACCACGAGCACGCCGCCGCCCGCTGACGGCTCAAGGGAGTGCACCGCCGGCATCAACTGGCTCAACCCAGCCCCAGACGACTGGTCGAAGAAAACCGACGACCGGCCGCGCCGTGACGCCACCGCCGAAGAGGCCGACCTATTGATGCGCTACGCCGATGCGAAGGACGCAGAAAAGGCCGCCAAGACGGCCGCAGCCGCGCTCCGTAACCAGTGCGTGCCGCTCTTCGGTGAATGCTTCCAACTCAATCTTGGCGACGGGGCTCGTGCCACGTGCGACGCTCGCCGCATTATCAAGGTGAAACGATGACCACAGCCCTCGAACCTGCCGAGCTCGATGTGCTCGCCCGCGTATGCGGTACGCTGGCTAAGTCTACGCTCATCCCGCGCGACTTCCAGCGCAGCCCCGAGAACTGCTTGGTTGCGATGCTCATCGCTCGCAAGATGGGTGAAGACCCTATCACCCTCATGCAGCACATGTATATCCTGCACGGCCGCGCTTCATTCAGCACCGCATACATGATCGCCCGTGCCAATGCGTCGGGGCGTCTTCGCGGCGTCGTTATGTGGGATGTCGAGGGCACGGGTGCCGATATGGTCGTGACCGCGTATGCCACGCTCGCCGAGACGGGCGACCGGCTATCGTGCACCGTCAGCATGCAGATGGCGAACGCCGAAAAATGGACCAAGAACAGCAAATACCGCACGATGCCCGAGCTTATGCTGCGCTATCGGGCGGCATCGCAGCTCATCCGGCTATATCTGCCCGACGTGCTGCTGGGATACAGCACCGACGAGATGCAAACCGCGCACGCGCACGAAGCGCCCCAAGTGGTGCACCTGCAGTCGTCCCCCGTCGATGATTGGGAGAGCGCCCTAGCTACGCCGGCAATCACGGACACGTCAAGCGCACCCGATTGACGGCCGCCGCTAGCGGTTGTACTGCTGGCAAGCGTCGCCGTGATTTCCAATGGGCACGGTCAACGCACCCGGCCGCCGGGATAGGCTCGGCGGTCGGGTTGACGTCCTAGGGGGTATCTATGCGTCTAGTCGGTATGTATTGGGCAGCCTTCACGCTGTCGCTTGTCGCCACGCTTGCAGCTTGGCTCGTGCTGTCGCCGCTTGCTGGCGGCATGCCTGCACTTGTGGTCGTCGCGTTGCTTGCATGCTTGGGCACTGGTACGCTGGTCATGCTGCCGATGACTGACGCAATCTGCGAGTTGCGCCACTAGCGTGCTTCAAGGATGGTCACCCGTCGCTCGAGGTCGATAAAGTCTTCGGCGGTCACTGTCCGCGCGGTCTGCACCTGCATCATCGTCGACATCTCGACAACCGACCGCGATAGCTCGTCGATCTGAATCTCAATGCGGTCGAATCGCGCCTCGATGGCGTCGATGCGCGCCCACATCAGCCCTACAGCCGCGAGCAGCGCCCCGGCTTGCCCCAGGTTGCCTAGCGACGCCAGCGACGCCACAGGCCCCGGCAACGGCACGAGAGACGCGGGCTTGACGTCGCCGGCTGTCGTCGGTGTATCGGTCATAACACCCGCCCATACTGCGCACGCCACGCGCCATCAGCGATCTTGTATAGATACTGCCGCTTTGGAGGTCCAGCGTTGACCCGATAGCTCAGGTGCACATGGCCGCCGTGCGTCGGGTGATACTCGAGGAACTGCCGCACGGGCAACCGCAGCCGCCGCGCTACATCCGCAATCCTGCTCGTCTCGTGGTCGCGCAGCAAAACAATGTCAGCCGCCCGCCCCGATAGGTGCTCGCTCGTCTTGCTGCCGCCGATTGCCGTGTTGAGCGCATCGGTTCGGTACCCGCTCGTGATGCGTATCGGCCCCAGCGCATCCCGCAGCGGATCAAGCACCGCAGCGCATAGGGCGACGATTGCCGATTGATGCTCGGGGCGTTTCTGCAGCGCGACCGCGATGAGCTCCGGGCTCACGGTGCTGCTCGCGCAAAACTCTGACCACGTGAACCATCTTCCCGGCCGTTCACAAATCCACATCGTTACACCGTGATGCTTGTGCGTGCTGCCTGTATCATATCACGCTGACTCACGATGTCGGCGGCATCGGTGTAAGCGTCTGCCCACTCGCCCGACCAGTCGAGCAGCGCCCGTCGTGACGGCCCCGAATAGCCCGCGATCTGCGTCTCGATGTCGATGATTACGGCATCGACAATGCCCGACCAGAGCACGAGCGCCGCTGCGAGCTCGGGCGCATCGTCCGCAAGCCCCGCGATGACCGCGCGCTGCGTCGTCACGTCCTGCACTAGTGATGCCGCGATGCTGTATGTCATGGGTACCCCGCCGATGTTTCGACCCACATCAGGTCGTTGCCTGTTCCGCTCGTTTGCGCTGTCCACGTGATGCCGTCGGTACTCGTCAGCACCACGCCGCCGTCGCCGACTATGAGCCACGTCGACCCGTTCCATGCCACGCCATTGAGGGCCGTTGCGACGCCGCTGGTACGGCTTGCCCAGGTCGCCCCGTCATCTGTCGAGTGTAGGATGGTGCCCGACGCGCCGACGATGACGACAGCGCCAGCCTCATCCGATGCAACCGCAAAAAGGTGCACGCTGACGCCGCTGGTCGCTGCTGACCACGAGCCAGCGCGGGCATTGGCTGGCGTCGCATAAGCGATCTTGCCGCTGCGTCGGCTCGCGACGATGTGCGTACCTGACCAGGCCATATCCGAGACACGCTGCGTGCCGGCCGGGTCTGCGCTCGTGTAGCTGCCCGTGCCGCTGCTGCTGTACCAGACCTTGCCGCTGTTGCCGCCCACGTACCAATATCCA
>Ga0208898_1001821_pt1 | contig 13619 bp, 17 predicted proteins | sample VirMetDEL_Mar_4_FD_184513 | JGI IMG/M metagenome (GOLD analysis project Ga0208898, IMG submission 184513) | Aqueous microbial communities from the Delaware River and Bay under freshwater to marine salinity gradient to study organic matter... | ecosystem: Environmental > Aquatic > Marine >...
CTTTTATATTGTATGGTCATGATAAAAAATAATTATATGTATCTTGCTCTTCTTTCAAGTCATTTTGAAATGAAAAATTAAGTTGATCTTTTACTGTAGCAATAGACTCTAAAATTTGTCTTTGATTGTCTACTTCATACTCTTGTTTCGGTTCAGGTATATAGGCAGTTACTTTAGCCATTAAACGCTCCCGCTATAAGGAAAAAAAGGATATGGTCTACTTACATATTTAGACGATTCATCAACTAAAGGTTGTTGATCATTTGTGTCTTGCTCTGCATATAAAGCAGAGTTTATCCGTTCTGGTATAAGTGATATTAAATTAGAAGAACTTACGTTAGGCACTAAACTAGAAGAATCTACTTCAACCTTTGATGGAGAAATATCTTGAGTAGGATCTGCAAATAGTAATCTATCAAAAGGATTGTTAATAACCATAGAAGGATCAGCGCCTTTAGGCATATAAACTTTTTGATCTGCAGGAGCGGTTAAACTAAGTTTATTAAATTCAGACATATCTTTTGGTTTTTTAAAAGAATCAAAAATATTTTTTACTAATCCAAATATTCCAAGAGGAACTGCATTTCTAGTTTCTCCAAACTCTTCATCTTCAGTAAAATATTCAAGACTACCATCGGGTCTTTTTCTAGTTTCAAATGTAGGTGTTCCAAATACAGGTAATCCTTTTATACCTCTATAACCTGGCGCACCTCTACTAAATAAATTTCCAAAAAAACTTGGTTGACCATAGCTTTTATAAGCTGATCCAATATATTTACTTGTACCATCAGGCATAGTTATAATTTCTGGTAAATTAGAATATTGTCTTGTTCTTGGACCTGTCTTTGCCGTTTGACCTCTATCTACTTGACCTGTTAAAACTTTTTTACGTTCCGCTTCTTGTCTCACAGCCGCTTCACTATCTCTTCTAGACATTTGACTTCTAGCTGCGTCTTGACTTCTATCTCTGGTATAATCTCCTTGGGAGTCTAAAGACATAATCCCTGAAGGACCAGTATTAGGGCCTTTTTTTAAAGAACCATGTAAATCTTTTTTAATTAATAAATCTTTTTCTTTTTTAGTAATATAAGCTAATTCTGTTGCAGGAGCTTCTGGACTAGATTTCCATTTAACAGGAACGGTTACAGTTTTTTGTTTACCTAAATAATTTCTTGCTGGTTTTTCATCACCTTGCATTTCATAATTTATTCTTTTATCTATTGCCATTATCTTCTTCCGTCTGGTTTTGCATCCAGTCTAAGAGTACCATAACGCCAGGTTTCTCCAACTGCATCATTTTCTATTTTAAGTGCTACTAGTCTTGCCCTTGCACGAGTATCTACTTTATCAGTAGATGAGCTAACTGTAAAGGGTCCAAGGGGAGAACTTGCAGCTGTGCCATTAGGGTAATCATTTAGAAGTAAAGTAATTTTTGAGTTTCCTTCTAATACCTGAAAATCAGGTATAAATCTTTTAACTGACATGATATATTCACCATCTCCTCTAAAGTCTGCAACACCTGTTTGAGTTCCTAAAGCACTTGATCTACTTGCTATATCATAATCACCTGATTGAATAAAAGCATCAATAGAAGTTGTACCAGATGAATTTACTTGATCGGTTCCGGTTTCATGAGCATAGTAAATAGATGCACCATAGGTTGCTGTTATACCTTGAATTGGAAAGTTAGGTAAAGAGGTCGAATTGTATTCCGTTGCATAAGGCAAATCAAAAAGTCCTTGATCTATATAACTAGTTCTAGCTAATGATGAGGTAGTCCAAACCCTTTCTGCGTAATTATATACTACACATCTATTAATTTGAGTAGATCCAAACTCGGCATAAAACCAATTAATTTCATTATACAATGTGTTGTGTTCTGCATAAACTAATTGATTTGAACTTTGATTAATTCCTAAATTATCCCCTGTTGTGCTAAATACAAAGTCTTCAACTTCACAAGGAATAGATTTTACAGTACCATCAAACATAAAAAACCCACCTTCCCCTGACATCCAAAACACAATACCATTAGAATAACTAAGTGCATTTTGTCCAATCAATCCACAGTTAGTACCAACTTGTCTAACTGAAAAAGTAAATGGTGGTCCAACAAATTGAATTACATATGCTGATGTATCTGTTAAAACCAAAGTATAATCTTTACCAGATACAGCTCCAATAATTTCGTTACCTTTATCTAATCTAAACGTCCCTGCAGTATTAGTTGCTGTTGGTTGATATACGTTAAAATTTTCTTGATCACTAAATCTAATAAACATTGGATCTTGAGTTGTGATATCGCCAATAGTTGTTTCTGTTCCAAAATGAAATACATGTCTATCTCTATCAGATACTTGTGTTAATCTTGTTTTAGTAGGTGCACCTGACATAATGGCTGCTCTGTTTGCTCTAGGGGTTCCGGCACCTGCATTCCAAGTGAATGTTTTACCATTGTGAATAGTTGCAACAAGTATTTGACCAAAATTATCTAAAGACCATAAACCTGGATCTAAAATTACATTACTAGTTGCACTTGCAGTTCCCCATGTGCTTGAGCCCCATGTATCTGTACCCCAACCTAAACCTGCAGTTTGAAAAGTAGGACCAACAATTTCATAAGGATCAATTGTTGCTGATCCAGTCGCTGATGTTGAACCTGCAGAATTTGTAGGCATTGTAATTTGAAAAGTATTATCTGTTTTGTTTAATACTTCAAAAGTATTATCTGTAAAATCACTTATTGCATAACCTGAGCCAGATGGGACGGTAACAGATGAAAATGTTACATATCTTCCATCTAATAAACCATGAGCAGTTTTGTTAACTGTAACTGTTGAAGATCCTGACGTTGCATCAAAGGTAGCTCCAGTAATGGCTGTAGCTAAAGGACTAATGTCAAAAAATTCTCCACTGTAATATAAAAATAAACCTTGTGAGGTTCCTATAGCTACATATTTTTCACCATTTATAGCAGCAAACGCATGTTGCGCTCTTGCTACACCTGGTAATGTATTATTAGAATTAGTAAGTTGTGACCAACCCCCTATTTTTTCAGGTAGTCCATATCTAAATCTAACAAAATCGCCATCGATCCATCGACTTTCGGCCCCTGATTCTGTAACCATTTTGTCAAAACCGGGCTTGAAATTTAATTTTTGTAGCATATAGTGGTTTATATATTAAATATATAAAGAATGAAAGATGTAATTATTAAACCTGCAGTTAACGCCTTAAATCTTAAAATAATTGATGATTTTTTTAGTGATAGTGAATACAATATTTTAGTAAATAATTTAAATAAAATAAGTTATTCTCCAAATACTAATGAATTTGGTTTATATGGTTTATCTCATGAGTTTAAGCAAAATAAAGAAAACAAATGGATTTTTGACAAAATTAAAAATTGTTTTTTTCCAAACAACAATAAATTAGAAGTTCTTTCTGCAGGCTTTCAAATGAGAGATAATAAAAATAATTTAAGTCCTCACGTAGATGAGGATACTACTTGTGCTAAAGGAATTTACAAAAACAAATTTAATTGTTTAATATATCTTAAAGGTAAAGAAATTACGTATAATGGAACTGGTTTTTATCATAAAGGAAATTTAAATACATATATTGGTTTTGTAGAGAACAGAGCTATTTTTTTTAATGGATGTGATATTTACCATACTTGTTTACAAGGTTTAGGGGAAAGTAGTGCCCGATATACTTTAGGTATATTTTATGGAGTAAAAAAATAATGGATCATACAGATTTTATTGTTGAATTAAAAAATATTATTTCCCCTGAATTTATAGATAAAATTATACCTTTGATAAATAAAAAATCTAAAAAAAAATTAAGTGTGAAAAGTGGAGTATGTACTGACATAAGAAATGTAAATGGATATCATTTAAATTTTAATACTCCTACAAACCTTTTTTATTGGAATTATATTAAAACTGAAATAGAAAGATTATATTTTCATTACAAATCTAAATTTCCAAAAATGGATAGTAGTATTGTTAATCAAATAGACTTATTAAAATATTACCCTGGTGGAAAATATGAAATTCACACTGATCATTATAGTAACTCACTTAGATATTTAAGTGTAATTATGAATCTTAACGATGAATATAAAGGTGGAGATTTAATTTTTACAGATCAAAAAGATCAAGAAATTAAAAGAATAAAACTTTGTAAAGGATCAATAGTTTTTTTTCCTAGTAATTTTATGTATCCACATAGTATTCAACCTATAACAAAAGGAACTAGATATAGTATAGTATCATGGCTGCAGTAAATTATAAATTAATAAAAAATTTTTTTAATAAAGATGAATTAAAAGTTTATCAAAAATACTGTTATAATAAAGTGGATCAAAATAAAGATTATCAAATTGATAATCAGTCTTTTTCACCTGCGTGGTACCATGATCCTTTAATGACTGCTTTGTTAGATACAAAATTACCTTTAGTAGAAAAAGAAAGTAACTTAAAACTATTTCCTACTTACGCTTATTGGAGATATTATGTTTTTGGTGCCACTTTAAAAAAACATACCGACAGGCCATCATGTGAAATATCTGTTACAGCCTGTGTAAAAAAATATGATAACTGGCCTATTATAGTTGAAGGAACATCATTTGAGTTAAAAGAAGGTGATGCAGTTTTATATGCAGGTTGTGATCAAAAACACGGAAGACCGGGTATTTATAAAGGAGAGGGTATAGCTCAAGTTTTTTTTCACTATGTAAATCAACACGGTCCATTTACTCATCACAAGTATGATTCTTATTTTAAAGATACAGGCAAAAAAAAATGATAAATATTCTAGATAAAAATAAAATCAATGAACACAAAAATAGTTTAGTTATTACTTACCCAAGAAAAGTAGAAATTATTTTTGGCACATATTTTTTGCCAGAACTTATTCATCAATTTATAATGGAGATAAAAAATAATTTAAATTCAAATATGGAAAATTACACAAACGTAAAAGGTGGAATGACAGATTGGACTTATTTTTTAAATAAACCCTCATTTACCAAATTCATAACTTATTTAATAAATAATCATCAAACAACTCATCCTGATTTGTTCCAATATTTTTTTTCAAAAAATATAATTAGTGATGCTTGGGGTAATGAAATAAAAAAAGGTGATTTAGTGTCTTATCACGAGCACCCTTGTTATCATGGAATTTTGTATTTAACCAAAGGTTGTGATTTAATTTTACCAGAACTAAATTTAAAAATAACTCCTCAACCTGGAGAATATTATATATTTCCTCCAAACATACTTCATGGTTTTGACGCATCAAAAAATGAAGAAAAAAGATATAGTTTAATATTTAATATGGCAAAAAATAGCCCTGCAATATATAATTTAGAAAAAGAAATAAAAAAAATACATGAAAAAAACAGCTAACATAGAAAATTTTATTGGAGTTTACGATAACTACATTTTACCAGAAGAATGTGACAAAGCGATTAAATTGTTTGAAGATCAAAATAAATTTAATAAAACATTAAATAGAATTCAATTTGAAAATGCATCGGTATTACATAAACACGATAATCAATATTTTGCAACACCGGATAATTTAAACATTTGGTGGAGTGAATTAAAAAGTATGATGGTTAATTATGAGTTAGCTTGGATTCATTATGATCAAAATACAGGTGCTTCAGAAACTTACGATCAAGTACCTCTTCATTTTACCACTCTAAAGATACAAAAAACATTACCTACTCAAGGATATCATGTTTGGCATGTTGAACATGGAAGAACATACGATACTGCATCGCGTGCTTTTGCTTTTTCAATATATTTAAATGATGTGAAAGAAGGAGGAGAAACAGAATTTTTACATTTCTCAAAAAGAGTAAAACCTAAAAAAGGTAGAATAGTTATTTGGCCTGCAAGTTTCCCATATGTTCATAGAGGTAACTCACCACTATCTAATGAAAAATATATTTTAACTTCTTGGATGATGCTTAAAAATGATTAAAATATTAGATAATTTTTTTGAAGAAAATGATTTAAAATTTATACAAGATTTTACTTTGAATAAAGCTTTTTATTCACCTTGTTTTCTTGAAGGCACTACAGAAAAAAATCAAGAAAATTTTTATGGTAATAGATGGTATTTTACATACGAACCAGCGATTGAAAAAATATTTACTAAACAAGTTGAAAAAAAATTTAATATCAAAATTAATAAAATACAACATAGTTCAGGAATAGATCAAAGAAATTTAAATCGTTTTATTCCACACGATGATGTAGGACTTTCTAAATTAAATGCTCTTATAATGATTAGTGGGCCTACTGCAGTAACTAATGGAACTGTTTTTTATACTAAAGGTGAATTGGATATTCACGTAGGTTTTAGAGAAAACAGAGCTGTTTTATTTCCGTCTAATTGGATGCACTCTCCTCAAAAAAGTGAAATTGTAAATCTTAAAAGATTTACGGCAACTTTGTTTATAGAAGATTATGAAGAATAAGAAGTTGGTCTAGCCCCAAGTCTAGAAATCTTTTCTGCTTCTGTTTCAGCAGGAGTACCATCATCATTAACAAGGTTATCGTTGTCCCAATCAGATTGTAACTTTGCTAAATGAGCTGAATCCCATCTTGTAATAAAATCATTAATATCACCTAATACAGAGGAATCATAAGCAGAGTGAGGAGTGCCATCTCTATATTCTACTTCATCAGAAGTATTTGAAGTACCATATTGAATAGCCCAAATGTTTGAAAATTTAGATTGATTCCAAAAAACATCATCGTTAATAATATAACCAGTTTTTGCAGCATCTCCTGTCTGCTTAATAACTGTTTGGTCCTCAAATACTACTGTCCATGTTGCGTTCGTTGCCATTTTTCTCCTAAGTTTTAATAATATAAATTAATGCTAAATAAGGTTGAACAACGGAAGTTGCATCACCACTAAAGTTTGCACTCATATTGTGAGAGTGACCACCACCACTTCCTGCATTACCTGAGGTAGCAGATATAGGTTGTCCATTACCAAATTGAGGTCTGGAAATTTGTTGTACTGTAAAAGGTTCTCCACCTGTCATACCAGCGTTTAAAGCGACAGAGTGACTATGAGAAGAAAGTTGCGGTGTCGATAAAGTAGCATTTGCTGTTGAACCAGCAACATTTCCTGTTGAGGTTACAGTATTTGCTCCACCTGTAGATGCTAAAGCTTTGTTATTAGATTTTCCAACTGGTACGTTATCTGCTAAATCAGGAACGTTAAAAGTGGTTGAACCATTACCTGCGCCGTAAGTAGTACCTACAATTGCAAATAATGCAGAATAAGTTGTTCTTGAAACTGCTGCACCATTACATTCTAAGAATCCAGATGGTACTGATGAATCTGTCCATGGAACAATAGTTGCTGTAGGAATACCACCTTCTAGTAGTTCTCCCCCATTAATAATTTCTGTTCCGTCTGAAAATAGTCCCATTATGAATCTCCTTTTATCTTAGATAAATTAATTTTAAATTTTTCTCCAGATATATTATTAATCATAAATATATCACTTTCACCTTCTTGTAAAGTCCAATTTCCTTTAGTTCCATCAACTATATTACCTTTTTCTTTAAATTTATTAGAAAGATGTAAGTCTCCTGTATATATGTTTCTCCATACATTACTTACAGCTCCTAGATCATAAGTATCATTTGCACCAGGTACAATGTTTCCTGTAGCAGTTATGCTCCCTGAAGTAACGTCGCCAGCAGTAATATCTCCTAAGTCTGCTGTAATATCTACAACATTAGTTCCATCTGAATATAAAATTTTATACCCTTTGTCTGTGGTAGACCAAGTAGCTCCTGTCCCACTAGTTGTTTTAAAGGTTACGGTAAAGGCACCTGTTGTTGCATTTTCAACTAAATAAGTTTTTTCTATAGAGTCTGGAATTGTAACATTAACAGCAGTTGTAATAGTTCCTGTTAATCTTAAAACTTGATTTTTACCATTTGATAAAACACCATTTGAAAAAGTCAAGGTTGCACCAGTGGTTGCATTTAAACCTACTGCATCATATCCACCAATAGCTTGCTCTAAAATAAGTAAATTAGTATTAGTAATTTGACCCCAAGTCCCTGAATTTTCTCCAGTAGCTTGTACAGTTAATTTTAAACTTGTTGATGTAGTATTTGCCATTTTTTAAATTCCTAAATATACAATTATAATTATATTATCACCATAAATCAAGCTACTTCTTTCCAACCTGGAGGATCTATAGGTGCATTACCTGTAGGTACTGGGTTCCATATAACAGGACCTACAACACTTCCTTCAGCCATTGTCATTTCAATTCCTGTTAATATAGCTAATGAATCTGGTGCTGTTGCAGTTCCCTCCTGCATGGTTAAATCAAAACCAATTAAATCTACTAAAGTGTTAGCGTCTAAAACAGCTGTACCAAGAGCAGCTGTCATAGGTAAAGCTGTTGCGGTAGTGTTAGCATCTCCAGTAACTGTTGCAGCATTTTCCTGCATTGTTAGTGGGAAACCTGTGATTGAAACATCTACATCAGCGAAAGCAATAACACTTCCTAAGTTTATATTAAATCCTATACCTGTTACATCTTCTGTTGTAACATCAGTAAAACCTTGAGCAGTTCCTAAAACTAATGGTGTTGAAAATCCTGTAATTGAAACATTTGCATCTCCAACAACTCCTGGAGTATTTTCCTGCATTGTTAATGGGAAACCTGTTAAATTAACAAGAGCATCTGCTGTAATTTCGGTAACATTACCTAAAGACATAGGTAGAGGGAATGTTCCAACAATACCACCAGTGGTCGCTTCTACTTCAACAGGAATAAGGAATGTAGCTGGACTTAATGTTGCAAAAGGTGCTTCGCCAAAAGCTGTTAAAGTATCATGTGTAGAATTAGCTAGGTTAAGATTTAAATCAAAACCTGTTACATCAATCTCTTGGTTTGAAGATTGATCAAGTGTCCCCTCTGCTGCAGTTAAAGCTTGACCAGTTAAACCAATGTCAACTAGTGAAGAACCATCTGCTGTTCCAGCAGAAGATGTCAAAGCTTGACCAGTTGCAGAAACGTCCACATCTATAACAACAATACCTGAATTTTCTTGAGCTGTTAACTCAATACCTAATGGATATACAATTACACTAGAATTCTCTGCACCGAAAGGTGTCTCTGAATATGCACTAACTCCTAGGGCCATGAATTAGGCTCCTGTTTTTTGTTCTTCTTTTTCTTCTTTAGGTAATTCTGGTTTTAATAAATCAGAATAATGTTTTTGTAAAACTTCTAAATCATTAAATTCTAAAGTTAAATTTTGTTTTTTAGCAACAATATTTTGAAGCTTTGATAAATACATTTTACCTTGATCAGATAATTTTTCACTATCGTATTGTTTTGTGTCAAAATTAAAAATCATTAAATTTCCTCTAACTTAAATTTATATTTTTTACCTGATTTATTATTTAAAATATATAAATGTTCAGCACCCTCTTGGATTGTCCAATTACCTTTTGTACCATCAATAGCATTACCTTCATCTTTTGCTTCGTTAGATAAATGTAAGTCACCAGTGTATATGTTTCTCCAAACATTTCCTACAGCTCCTAAGTCATAAGTATCATTTGTTCCTGGAGTAATATGCCCTGCAACAGAAGCGGCACCAGTTACAGTTAAGGTAGAACCATCAAATGTTAAATTCGCTTCAGCGTTCATTGCATCTGTACCTGTTGCAGTTACAATTCTATTGTTAGAACCATTTGACATAAAGTCTGATACATCAACTGAAACTGCATCCGCTGCAACATCAATACCTGTCCCAGCTCCAACGTTTAAGGTAACAGAACCTGAAGCTCCACCACCTGTTAAACCAGATCCTGCTGTAACGCCTGTAATGTCACCAACGTTTGTTGTGTAGCCAGCGTCATTATTAAAACCTGAGTTGTTAATATTACCTTTAGTTAATTTTTTTTGATTATTAGAAGAATCAACTACAACAAAAAAATCTCCATCTCCATTTGAAGTAGAGGTTGTAAGTTCTGATAAATCTACATCGATAGCGTCTGCTGTGACATCAATAAGAGCACCTGCACCAACGTTTAATGTAACATCACCTGTAGTTCCGCCACCTGTTAAACCAGAACCTGCTGTAACACCTGTAATATCTGCAGTAATAGTCTTATAGGTTTGATCCCCTGCTAAAAAAGTTGTAGAAGAAGCTGTTCCTGTACCTAGTCTTGCGGTTGGAACTAAATTAGTCGCTAAATTAGCTGCATCTAAATTTGTTAAAGCACTTCCATTTAAAGCTGGTAAAGTCGCTGGAAACCTTGCGTCAGGAACAGTTCCTGAACTTAAATTAGAAGCATTTAAAGCAGATCCATCAATGAATCCACTGTCATTATTAAAACCTGAAATAGCAATATTGCCTTTTGTAAGTTTTTTCTGTGCGTTTGCTGCATCAACTACAGCAAAGAAATCTCCATCAGCGTCTGATGTAGATGTAGTTAATTCTGAAAGATCAACATCTATTTGATCTGCTTGAACATCAATTAAGTTTCCAGCTCCAACGTTTAATGTAACGTCTCCTGAAGATCCGCCACCTGTTAAACCATCCCCAGCTGTGACTGCTGTAATGTCTGCAGTAATAGTTTTGTAAGTTTGATCACCTGCTAAAAAAGTTGTAGATGAAGCTGTACCAGTTCCTAGTCTTGCGGTTGGAACTAAACCTGTTGCTATATTTGTAGCAACTAAATCTGTTAAATTACTTCCATTAGCAGCTGGAAGTGTTGATGGGAATCTTGCGTCAGGTACTGTACCTGAAGTTAATTGTGTTGCATTCAATGCTGTTAGTGCGGATCCATTTAAAGCTGGAAGTGTTGCTGGAAATCTTGCATCAGGAACAGTTCCTGAAGTTAGATTACTTGCATTTAAATCTGTTAAGTTACTTCCATTGTTTGCAACAATGTTTCCACTTGCATCTAGTATTACTGATTTTGATGCCGGTAAAGTACAGAAAACATTTTTTGTGCCCGCTGCAAAATCTACTGCACTATCAGAATTTGATGATGATATAACAGTAGTCCTAGTTAAAGTACCTGCTCCTACTGTTCCTAATCCAACTTCAAATTCTGCATTAACGGTGTTTACAATTGCGTAATACGTTGTGTTCGTATTTCCAATTGCACTAGAAAAAGTTTCAAACCCTGTTACTGCTCCTGCAAGAGTAAGAACGCCCGTACCAGTAGTGGTAGAGGTTTCTTTAACTCTATCGTTTACGACTAACGCCATTTAATTCTCCTTAACCAGATATTCTTAATATAGCTGCTGCTGTAGTAAATGCCGGAAACTGTATTGTGAAAGTTCCTGATGTAGCTGTTTTATCTGCTCCAAAATCTAAAATTGCAACTGCTGCATTAGTAACTGCAGAAGATGTATTGTAGATCATTGCACCTCTAGCTGTCAACGTTACACCTGTAAATGATAAATCTGCAAAGTCTACAATTGCAACACCTGATGCAATTGAAGTATTTTGACCTGCTAATGGATCACCACCCGATGCGTAAGTACCTGTGTTCGCAACTTCGTTTGTAGTTGTGAATGAAGTAGTTGCTGAGTTTAGAGTTGCTGAAGAAGTATAAAGCGCTAATTTAAAAACATCACCACCAGATGAAGAAAAGTTTTGATCTCCTTCTAATAATTGTTTCTTAAAAGCATTTGCGATTGCTTGTGTTATAGCCATAGTATATCTCCTATTTTATTTTCCGATTCGAGGAACACCTGATTGATATTCATCTCTTCTTCTTCTTCCCATTTGTTCAATTGAGAAGCCTTCAACTACTTGTTTATACTTTTGTTCGTATAATTGCAAGAGGTCTTGTGGCCCTTTTAAAAAACCGTAAGCCTCGACTAGGCATGCATACAAAAGCCCATTGGGAAAATTTTGACTTATATATGTTGTAGTATTTGTACTAGATAATCCAGGATCTTTCAAGATATAATTTAATTGAATTTCATAAGTAGCATCAGGAGTAGGGGCTACTACAATGTTTTGTTCATCCCATAAACTGTAATATTTTGGAACACCAGTTCCTCCCGTAGGATTAAATTCAGACATAAAACTAGTATCTCTATATTGTAAAAATTCTCTATTATCAGGTTCAGAACTTCCATCAGAATCAACAATTTGAGCAGATCTAACAATTAATAAACCAGCTGGTCTTGAAATAAATCTATCAGAAGTAATTAAATTAGCTGTAGCATATCTTCTGTTATTATCAGAATCAATATCTCTAAATATTCTAAACTCAGCATTTTCAATAATACCATCTAAGATAGTGGATGTAAGAACATTTGCATCTACTTCGGTATAGTCTCTAATCTTTTGTAATAATTCTGTGTATGTCATAATTATAAATTTGTACTTGTGAAGTTATTATTAACAGGACCTGCGAGACAATTCAAGCCTCCTCCTGGTCCATATTCATCTATAAAGAAAGTGCCTTCATCATTCTCTTTTAAATTATAACTATTAGCAATAGTTATTGTTGAAGGTTGCCCTGCTTGACTTTGAGTTGTTTCATTTAAAGAATCAACTAATCTTGCTCCAAATATCTTGGCTCCGGCATCATGGGAACTAGCTGTAGTATTTTTAGGTTTAACTCCTCTAAATGGAGCGTTAGTTCCTCTAACTAAACCTGATAATACTTTTGTAGAGCTATCATATGCTGTATATTGAATTACTTCATTTTCAAAAAATCCTGTTGTAGAATTTATTTTTTCAATAACTACATAACCACCATCTCTATAGAAACCAAGATTATCATCTACAGCCAAAGAAGTATCTGTAGAAGTTATGCTAGATTGTAAGGTGGTTGATAATTCTAATGCTTGAATACTTATTTGTAAAGCAGTTGTGCTTGATGATAAATTTGATTTTATACTCATTAGCCTCACTACATCATTTACTAATATTCCACTGTTAGGTTGAGTTACAACATAAACAGCAGTCCGATCACCATCAATAAAAACATCGCTTGTAGTAATAGGATTTTCTGGTAATAAATCTGGAGTAGGTAAAGGTGCAACTTGTGGTCTTGCTTTTTCTAAACCTTGTGGGTCAGCAACAAATGGTCTTGGCTCAAGTTGTGGTTGCTTACGTTCGAACTCTGAGTAATGCACAAACGCACCATTCCATTCTGTAACCATTTCTCTCCACGGAAAAGCTAATCCGCTTCGGTCAGAGATTGCTAAAGCGTGTTTCCCTTTTGCAAACTTTGCCATTAGATCTCCGGATAATAAGTTTTAGGTGATATGTAAACACTTGAAGAAGAACCATCTTCTTGTAATGCTCTTAATAATTCATCTTCGTATAACATTTTCATTTCTTGTGTTCTTTGAGGCGCTTTCTTTTGAGATATATAGTAAGCTAAACCTGCACACATACAAGGTACAAATCTATTAACTACATCTGCTTCATTTGTATAAGCCCCTGCGTCTTGTAATCTTTGTATATAATAAAAGAAAATATAATCTCCAACTTGATCAGAGCCTGGAGTTAAATATAAAGTAACTGTAACTCTATCTATAAATCTTTGTACCCAATATTGAGAAGGTT
>Ga0208898_1001824_pt1 | contig 13586 bp, 16 predicted proteins | sample VirMetDEL_Mar_4_FD_184513 | JGI IMG/M metagenome (GOLD analysis project Ga0208898, IMG submission 184513) | Aqueous microbial communities from the Delaware River and Bay under freshwater to marine salinity gradient to study organic matter... | ecosystem: Environmental > Aquatic > Marine >...
CTTGATGCAGTCGTTTGCGTTGCATTTACACCATTCCCACTTTGGTCGTACCAAGTCGTTACAAAGGCATCCGTACCACTCGCAAAAGTCTCAAGCGTTGCCGTATCCAATTCATTGTTTGCAAAGGCTATATCTTGCTCGGCATTGTCCGATGCTCTACGAACTTTGATAGCGTTGCCCGTGTAGGTGTTATCCAACAAGCGCAAAGAGTACGCCGCCGCTGCTCCCGAATAGTCGTTAAGCAGTCCCGTGAATGCTACGGGTTCGGGGTTTTGGATCAAGTATTTAACGTCGTCCCTTATACAGCTCTCGCTTTCTAAGGTTCCGCCGTCAGCTAGTACCCGCGTCTTAAAAGCATTTACAAGGGTAGACCATTCGCCGCCCCCTCCTGCAAAAAAGCCTCTGCGTAGCAGGTAAAAGAATTGAGCTTTTTTCATTATTTTATTTTTATTAAAGTTGGACTATTTTTTTTACTTCTCTTTCTTTTGTATTATATACCAGTTACTGTCCTTACCAAGTAATGTAATACCGTCGTAGCTGCGATCCATAGAGTAGGTAGCCTCGGCGTCTATACGCTCACCGCTTTGGGGCGTGAGCGTTATAGTCCTATTAGCTAGTACGGTATCGTCCGTTTTAAAGCGTAGTATTGCGCCGGACTCTGCTGCGGGTAAATTGATCGTATACGTTCCGTTTTCCCCTTCGTAGCTAATAAAGTTAAAATGGTTACGCAGGCTTAAGGTTTCACTACCTCCAGGATTACCGATAATTTCGTTTAGCGTTACGTTCACTCTATCGGTAGTAATAAACTCTCCTACGCTTGTAGTAGCTAGCGTGCTGTTCCCCGTAACCCCTAGCGTACCGCCTACCGTAGCGTTATTATCTGCGGTAAAGTTGTTTGTAATAAGCTCGGAGGCTATAATAGTCTCATCCGTACCGGACTGGCCGCTAAGTTGAGCTGTAAAGGTGGCGTCTACCGGATCAAGATCTACCGGCTCGCTTACTGTTATATCGGTTTCGTCTGCATCTATAGCGAACCATTCCCCGCTCCACTCATCAAAACCAGCGTTATAGCTAGCGCTGGTAGGTATATAGTATTTACTACCCCATACTAACCTAGTACCATAGGTATAAGGCGCTAGGATCGTGCCGCTGTACCTTTCTACCGGGTTACGGTAGAAGCTTAGCACCTCCTTAGTTAGGAGCTTGTAAAGATTTATATAGCTGCCGGTGTTGCCCCGTCTCCAGCTCGTAGAAGGTACCCAGGTCGTACCGTTGTAAATATAAAAGCTTCCGTCGAGGCCTTGGCTGTCGCCTATCTTAACCTCTCCTAGATCTAAGCTTAGGTTACTAGCTACTTTGGCGTTTCCATTTGTAGAGGTAAATACTTGTACCGTAGTGCCGGGGGTTCCATTAGTCAAATACTTAGCGGTAATCTCCTGCATAGCTATTTGGCTGGTGTAATTTATAGGCACCGTCTGCACCGTACCGGCTAGGTCGTAGATATTATAAAACTCTATGTCTAGCGTAGTATTCCCGTCTACTTGTAATGGCGGTGTAATTACATTGAAATTACTAGCTAAGTTTAGACCTTGTACGCTGTTCTTAGCTATACCCCCCTCTATATAGTAGTAGCTTGGCGTAGTAGTCCAGCTCGTAGCGCCAAACATACTACTACCTCCTCCTGGCGTAAAGTTGCGCTGTAAGTAGTAATAAGTACCTGGGTTTTGTATATCCTCCTGCTTAACCTCTATCCTAAAAATAGGCATATAAAACTCTACTATAGCTTGGGGGCCGCTGCCGTCATATAGGAAGCTATAGTATAAGTCCCCGCTTATAAGTATTTGGCCGTTATCGTCGTTTACTAGAGTCCCTAAACTAACCGGGTTAGAAACCTGCGTAAAGGTTAAGCGGTTCGCTAGTAGGTTACTTAGCCTCGTTTGGTTGTAGGTTATTTCTACCTTCTTTAAAGCCGGTAAGAAGTTATAAGCACCTCCGTTAAGCCTTGCCCCTTGGTAGCTTGTTTGTGCTATAGTAGCATCGTCTATACGATCTTCTACCGTAAGCTCGTCGCCTTGGGTATCGTAATTAAAGTAACGGTATTCTACGTCCTCACGCTCTTTATACTGCTCTAATACATAAGCGCCCCTACGTTGGTAGATACGAGCGCCAAAGATCGTACAAAGCTCTTTAAGGACGTCTAAGGCATTCGGCTGTGTAAAGCTTCCGTCGTCGTTAGTCTCACGGTACACTAAAGTATTAAAGCGTACCAGCGTAGAGCTGTCTACGTCTACGTCGTAGGTTTGGTTAATGTCCCAATAATTAAAGCAGGTGCTTAAGTAAAAGTTAGTACCTGCGTATAAATGGTCTACGCCGATAAGGTCTACGCTCTCTTTAAATACTTCGAAGAGCGTTTTATTTCCTGCGGTATTATAGTCGTAATTGGAAAGTAAGCCTATACCGTCTACAGCTTTGATCTCGTAGAGATACGGGTAGTAATCGTCTTCTAGCGTTACTAAGTCCTGCGTAATCTTACCTACCCAGTAAATATCGCTACTTACTGAAGGTATGTAAAACTTAGCGCCACCTAGCGCCGTTATGTCGTCCGTTAGGCAGCTCGTTCTTTCTACAGTACCCCCGTCAGCTTGTACCCTTGTATTAAAGTTGCTTACGGTAGTGTCGGTAATATCAATTACGCGGCTGTCCTCACTTGAGTAGATCCGAATATAAAAGCGGTCTTCTTGGTAGTCTTTAAGCTTGCTTATTAGGTCGAACTCTTGGTTTACGTTTTCTACGTACATACCTATAGTACAGCTCGAACCAATAATAGGGCTTACTATGTCGTCCGTTTCTCCGCTATAGTCTAAGGTAAAACCTCGGCTATCGGTTTTAAATTCGGAAGGAGTACCGCTAAAATCCGTATCGTGAATCTCGATAGTAAAATCGCTCCCGTAATCACTCTTAAAAACGCTGTAAAGTAGTACACCCATCTATTAAAATCCTCTATATCTGCTTCGTGTTCTTTGTGCTTTCTCGGTGCTTATGAGGATGTCCTGGCCGCTTAGCTTACCTACTACCGTTACAGTACCGCCACCTACTCCGCCTAGCATATTCTGCAGCTTAGATAGTGGGGCTATAACTTCCGGATCCATACGAGCGTTAGGGTTATCCCCTACTACTGCTAAAGTCTCACCAAATGCTAACCCCCCTTTCGCAAGCTTTATACCGCTCATTCCAGCGAAGACGCCTTTAAAGCCAGTAGCAAAATCGGAAGCGGTCTTTATACTAAAGCCTCCTATCCCTGCCATAGCTAATAAAGCTACTAGCGCGGCCGCTGCTACGGCTGCCGCTATAAGCTTTATTACTAACTGCTTTAAGTCGGCAATAACGCTGCTGGTCATTTCTTTAAAACTCTGCTCGGTATCTCCTAGAGCTGCGTTTATTTGGTGCGTAAAGACGGTTTGAAACGCGTTACCTAATTCGTTAACCATTAGGCCGACTACGTCTACATTATTCTTTAAGCTATTGAAGGCCTCTTTAAGCTTGTTTATTTTAGGCTCTGCTTTTTCTGCTGCTTCGCCGGCATCCTCTATAACTGCCGCTGGAGTAGTAGAAGCACCAGCTCCGCTAGTACCCGCTCCACCCTTAAAGCTGAACATATCGGTAAGGCCGCCCCAAGCTTTTTTAATAGGCTCTACCATATTATCGATGCCCTGCTGTAGTCCGTCCTCCGTTACTAGCTCTATCTTGTCTTTAGGGCTAAATGAATTTTCTAAAGCCTCTCCGTAGTTATCACTAATACCGCTTATAATGTCGGTAACAGTATCTACTGCGGCGTCTTTAATATTATTTAAGCCCTCTTTAATCTTTTCTAGATCAAAAGTAAAAGCCCCTAAAAATAGCTGGCCTATACCTTTAAGGTTTTGGCCGAATCCATCAAATAAAGCTTTTCCTACTGTCCATAGGTTTTTAAAGCTTGCTATAACCAATTGAATAGCTACCCTAAAAATAGTGCTCTCGTTATAGAGGTCTATAAAGTAGTTTATTACTCCTACTAAAATGGGCCTTACTTGATCCCAAAATTTATACATAGCAAAACCAGCGCCAGCTATACCTACTATAATTAACCCTACCGGGCTAAGTAGTGCGCCTATCGCTGTAGCTATAAAACCTATACCGCTCATAATAGGGCCGCTTGCCGCTACTATTGCCGTAAGGGTTAGTATAGCTGTTTTAGTTTCGGTGCTAAGATCTCTAAAGCTGTTTATAGCCGTAGTTACAAAAGTGGCTATTTTAGTAACCAAAGGAAGTAAAGCGTTTCCTAGCTCTATACCTGCGTTACGTAAACTGTTTAAGGTTTGCTGAAATTTAAAGCCCGACGTTTGGCTTACATTCTCGAAGCCCTCATCTACTATACCCGTACTATTACTAATATTATCTAGTACAGCGGCGTAGGTCTCGCCCTGCGCTCCAGCTGTACCGAGTACAGCAGATAGCGCGCGGACGTTCCCGAAGACGCTAGTAAGTGCCTCGTCGTTACCCTCGAAGCTTTGCATTAAATTAGCTAGGGTAGCTTGTAATCCTTCCTCGCTTACTTGGTTACGGAGGTCTTCCGCAGTCATTCCTAGAGTAGCTAAAGCGTTTTTAGCGTCAGCTGTAGGCTTTAAGAAGCTAGCCATAATACCCCGTAAACCTACTACGGCCTCTTCGGCCGGTACACCTAAACGGGTAAAGGTTGCGATATTCGCGCCTACCTCTTCAAAGCTTACGCCAAGCTGGGAAGCTATACCTACTACCCTACCAAGGGTAGGGGCTAAAGCTTCCGCCTCTAGGTTACCTTCTCTTACGATAGCGGTTAAAGTGTCGGTCGCTTGCGCTGCCGTCATTCCGCTAGAGCTGTAAGCTTGCATAACCCCGGTAAGGGCTTGCGCTATTTGTTGCGTATCTCCTAAGCCAATAGCTGAGGCTTTAGCGGCTCTTTCTAATACCTCGGTAGCTTCAGCGCCGCGAAGACCTGCGGAGGCTACCGTAAAGAGTGCCTCGCTTAGCTCCTGCTGGCTCTTACCAGTTTCCGCGCTTACTCCTTTTACCGAGGCTTTAAAATCGTCTAGAGCCTTGCCCGTAATACCTACGAGGTTCTCTATTTTGCTAAAGCTACCTTCTAGGTCTGTAGCCATCTTAACACCAGCTGCGCCCGCAGCAGCGAAAGGTAGAGTAACACTACTAGTAATATTACTACCTATGCGCTTCGCTTGGCTCCCGAACTTACGGAGGCTACGCTGTGCGATCTTGAGGCCTCGCTGGAGGCCGCTAAGGTTTGCACCTATGCTAATGTTAGTACTCGCTATTGTCCTTTTTGCCATTTGCCTAGTATTGCTTTAGCTTCTTGTTTTGTTAGCTTTGCGGCTTTGTGTTTGTTTTCCCAAGGGAAGCGGACTAAGTCCGTAGCTTTTACCTTTTTGTTTTTTGGTAGCTGTAGGTTTACTAGTACCGTAGTACTCCACCTCTCACGCTCCCAGCTTTGCTGCTGGCCTACTTCGTATAAATTAAAGAAGCCCTTAAGGGCGTTCTCTAACTCTCTAGGCGTCGCTTCGTAGAAGGTCGCCGGCGTCCAGCTAAGCTGACCTAAAGCTAGCTCCTGGTAGTAGTCAAAAGTTAAAGGGGCTGCCGGGCCTTCACCCGGCGCCCCGTTTACTTTTTTTCCTCTTCCGAGGAATTAAAGCTAGAGCTAAACACGTTTAGTACCTGCTCCATAGCTTCTGGCTTTTCGTCTAGCCAGTCCGCTATATCTTCGATAGTATGTTTATAAGGTTGCTTTTCTACTCTAGCGCCGTGCTTCAATCCACACCACACTAAAAAGAGCGCATCCTTAAGTTTCATATTCTCGCCTAGCTTATCTAAGTCGGCCATAGTATAGCCGTTCTCTTCGGTAAATTCCATAAGGGCAGCGAAACCGAATTTAACCGGCCTGCTTACTCCTCCTATTTCTACGTGTTTAACCATTTGCTTTAAGTGTTTGTGTTATTCTATTATACTGTAGTATAAGTAATTGCGCCCGTAAGCTCGAATGTAGCCGAGTACGTTACATTATCCTCCATACCGCTAGAAAGCTCTAAAGAAGTTACGTAAGCAGAAGCTGACCAGTAATGATCTCCGCTTACCTCGGTAGAAAATTTAACTGTAAGCTGAGTGCGTCCGCTCCAAGCTGTCATAAGATCATCTACGCCGTAAGCTGCATCTTCAGCGTATAAAGCAGATACTGAAATAGTACCCGATTTTGTAGCCTCCAATAGCGAGCGCGTGCCGCTTGAGTCTTTAGTAGTTGCGTCTCTCGTGTCCATAGAGAGAGAAATAGAGCCCTCGGTAGCGTGAGCTATTAGAGTGCTTCCTACGTATACCCCTAAGAGGGTTCCGTTCATAATTCCGGTAGTTGCCATTTTTAATCTAGATTATTTATTTGTTCTTCAATTATTACGGGAGCCTCGGCCCCAAATTCTACAGCCTTACCAGCTTCTATAAGCTCTAGGCCGTATTCGTTTACTACTCCAAAGTTAGTACCTTTCTTTAGCTTCTTGCCACTTGGAAGGGTTACGTTTTTCGTTAGTGTTATTTTCATCGCTTAACTCTTATTATATACTCTGCACTCGTTAAGTAGGTCTCCGTTCCTGGGTCGTTATTTACGTCTAAGTCTATAAACTGTATAGAGTCAATAACTACACCTGCTACGGTTCCGCTGTAACGATCTAGAGCGGTTCGTATTTTATTCGTTAAATCGCTAGCCTCTGCGTAAGCTTCGCTAGCTACTATAATATCGTAGCGTACCTCGTCTAAAGTACTTACCCCGCTCTTCGTGTCGCTAGGGTCTACGTTTTGTAATACATATACAACAAAAGGAAAGGCGGCCTCTTGGGCTGCTATCTGCGGGTAAACGCGAGTACCTACGATAGCGTTTACGTCGCTGTCGCTGGTTAGGATTGAGTAAATAGCTTTTCCTTCGTTCATTATCTGCTGAGCTCGTATAAGCTCTTGTTTATAATGTTTTGTACTTCTTTATATAAAAGCTGCTGCGTTACCGCTTTCGCTTTTTGGTGTCCTTTTAGCGCGTAGTCCACGTTACGCGTATCTTTTATAGGTGCCTTAGCACGTCCTCTTTTTAGTCCGTAGTTTACTATAGCTGCGTAATACCCGTCGAAGGTCTTACCTGCTTTACTTCCAAAGCGCGCACCTACGTAACCTACGAGCGCTCCCTTCATTCTTGAAGGTACAAAACCTATAGACCTGCGAAGGTTACCCGGTTTATAGTTTACTTCTTTTACTTTCTTCTTTGTTGTTATTTGGCCAGTATCGTTATAACCCTTACGCACCTTTTTACCTTCGTCGTTTCGGTTACTATCCTTAATACTAGCCTTAACACTTTTTACTAAAGGCCTAGCAGCTCTTTTTATACCCGCCTTAAACTGTCTAGCTTTCTTACGGTCTATCTCTTTAAGCTTCTCTAGTTTCTTTAGCGCTTTCTCTAGGCCGTCTACTTCAAAGTAAATACCCTCTTTACCAGCGTTTAAAAAACCTCCGCTTTTAGTACCCGTTACTGCCATTAGTCCCTTAGTACAGTATCTATAATAAGGTAGCGCTCTCTACCCTCTAAGCTTACGCCTTCAATTTCGTAAGTCTTACCGCCCCAACTTATCTTTACTGTGGCGTCTACGTCGCTGCGGTAGCGTACCGTAAAGCGTACCTTATTTAAGCTTGTTAGCTTCTCGGTATCTTCCCCCTCTTTAGGTGTTCCCTTGTACTCGACCTTGGCCCATACCTGCGCTAAGGTGCTGTACGTTCGTACGGCCTGGCCGAAGCCGTCCGTACTTACGCTAGCACTTTGTAAAGTAATCCTTCTATCTAGTTGGCCTGGATCAATCAAAGCGGAAGACTCTATAAGGGTTTAGTAAATATTCGGAAGCTGTAGGTAGGCGGTGTACGCTGTCTACTCTCTTCTCGTACATTTCGCCAATCATTAAAAGCATAGCCATTTTTATGTTAGCCGGTACGTCCGAGGCTTGAGTATAACCACAAGTATAACGAACTATAACAGCGTTTACCGTGTCCTTAGTACCGTACCAGCCGTAATCCGGGAAGATGCGGCTAGGCTCACTTACTAAGTCCGTACGGTAGTCGCTAGCGTTTACGGTAATTTCGTCGCCGTTGCCGTCGATATATTTAACGCTCGCTAAGCTTTGTACTGGCCCTCTGCTTAAATAAATTATATTACGATCTCCGCGGAAAGGATCTACGCCCGTTTTATACACGGGGAAAAAATCGTAGAACTCCTCTATAACGGTAGTTAAAAGAAACCTTCCTAAGTAACTCTCGGCCATTTGTGTAGCCGCGTCAATAAGAACCCCTAGCAGGGTGTCCTCTGCGTCGCTATCTACGCGCAAATAATCCTTAACCTCTTGTACGGTTAAAGCTTTTAAAGTTGCTGGGGTAATTATCGTGTAGCTCATTACTTAGCTCTAGTATTTCTTTTAGTGCTTTTCTTACTTACTGCTCTTTCGGCTTTTACTGCCGGCTTCTCCTCTACTACTTCGCAGAAGCCCGCGTTTAAAAACTCAGCAGCAGCTGCAGAGGGCAGCTCTACTACTTGCCCGGAGGTGTAGTAGAAGTCTGCCCCTGCTATAGCTTGGTTAAATATAACCTTCATTAGCTGCTTAAGCTTACGCTTGTACTAAGTGCTTAATAGCGCTAGACTGTAGTACGTTACCGTCGACTCTGCGGTATGCGATGAAGCCCGTCGAGAGGGCGTCAGCGAATCTCTCGTTAAGACGTAGTAACTGTACGCCGCCAGCTTCGTGAACGTAGTACTGCTTAAGATCTCCAAAGATAATAGACTTGTTACCAGTAGCGATACCTGCCATATCTTCGTTAATGTATACCGGCTTACCGAAAAGCATATCCGGCTCTCCTACGGTCATTCCCGGCACATAGGCGGGAAAATCGTTTGAGCTCCCGAAACCTAGGACTCTAATAGCTTTGGCGGTTGCAGAATTCATCATCCACGCAGCGCCAGGAGCGTTACGGTAAGAAGCATCTACTTGATAAAATAAAGACATTACCTCGTTAATTGTTACCGCTGTAGCTGAGGCTGCCGTAACACCTAAAGTAGATCCAGTTACAATACCCTGCGGCTTGCTAGAAGCGTCTCCAGTAGTTAGGTGCGCGTTAATACCACGCTTCAAACGGTTAGCTAATTGGCCACCTACGAAGCTACCCAAATCGAAAGCGTTATCGCTGATTAACTGGTTAGATACTTTTACAATTTTAGAAGAGTAAGTAAACGGCTCGAACTTAACATTAGTAAAGGTCATATCGCTTACAGTCTCTGCCGTACCTTCTCCTAAGATAGCAGCTACTACCGCTGTGTCGTCGTTAGCTGGTAGGTTGAAGTGCTGACCGTTAGCCGTGCGGATAACTGTAGCTACTTGCTCGATGTCCGACTTGAATAACTCGGTAGCTGAAACGAAGTCGCTCCAGTTTTCCGGTACCAAGAAACCACCTAAACCGTCGTTAGTAGTTACCTGCGTATCAGTACCGCGTAGCTCTGCAAGTGCGCGAGCTTCAGCAGCGTTAATACCGTTCATACCCTTACGTAAGTAAGCGTTAAACGCGTCGCGAGCTTCTACTTTAGCAGCAGGTGCGTTATCGCGTACCTCTTCAGCTTTAGCAGCCATTTCTTTCTTCAATTCTTCCGCACGCTCGATACGAGCAGCAGCAGAGCGGAGCTCGTCTACTTCGTTAGAGATTGCGTCGAATTTTTCGTTTTCCTCGTTTGAAAGGTTACGGCCTTCTGCTTTTGCAGCCGCTACCATTCCCTGCATTTGCTCTACTAGAGCGCCGCGCTTTTCGCGCATTTGTTTAGCATTCATCTTTAGCTAGTTTAATTAAAGCGTTGTGTAAATTAAAATTTAATTCCTCGGTAGGTGTCTCTCTTGCTTCCTCCGCTTCGCCTTCGCCCTTGGGCTCGGCGCTGCGTAGTCCGCTAGAGGCTGACGCATACGCCGGGTAAACTACCGGGCTTACGTCAAATAGAGAGCCTACCCTCTCTATATATCTTACGTGCTGGCCTTCTTCCATTCGCCAGCTGTCCTTTTCTACTGTAAAGCCAAAGCTCGATTGGCTTAAGTCGCCACGTCTAAAGAGCTCTAGCATATCGTTTCCGTAGCTTGTGTTAGGCATCTCAAAGCGGTAATAAAGGCCTTTATCGTCCTCTTTAAGCTCTAGGGTTCCCGAAGTAGTACGCGCTAGTAAGTAGTTGCTATCGTGGTTATATAACGCTCTTACGTCGTTATCTAGCACGTTACTAAAAGCTCCCGGTAATACGATCTCACGAAAGCCGCCTAAGTCCTCGCTCATTGAATTAAAGACGCTAGCGTAACCTTCTACCGTGCGGCCTTCTACAGCTGCTTTAAGCTCGCCGTCGTAAGCTCTCTGCTCTACTACTTCGTTAAGACTGCGTACCTCTGCACCGTCTACCTTAGTTAAGGTGCTGAATAGGTGCGCTACTCTTAAAGGCGGCTTACGCTCTACAAAAGCGCTCTCTTCGCTATCGTATTCGTAAATAGAAATAAGCGCCGCTGGATCTTCGGCCGTGCCGTTTACCTTAAAGCCGCTATCGCTTTCTATTTGCCCGTTAGTCTCTATTTCTCTTACTACGCCTTGGCTTCTACCGCCGGAGCTGTTCCAGCTCACAAAGTCCCCTACGCTTAGCTCTCCTGCTTCCGCGCGCTCGTCTTCTTTGTAGCTTGCAGCTTCCATAGGTTCACCTTTGCCGAAAGTTATTACTATCTCGGTCTCGGTTTCTTCTATGTTTTTTATATGTCTCTTTAGCTCTTTCTCTTCCATTTCTTCGTAGGTCTTTTTAGCCCAGGTAAGCATTTCATCACCGCCCCAAGCTGCGTACATTATACTTCCGCAGATCTGCTTACCGTCCTCATCTTTAAAGCTGCCTTGGTCGTAGGTCTTAGCTCTACTTAGGAAGCTGTAAACACGCGGTAAGCGCTGCTCGGTTATAGCTTCTTTATTGGCTATAATACGGGCTGACTCCCAGCCTACCGGAGTACCGCAGTCGGTGCCTTCTTCCTCGCGGATCTTTAGCGCTCTCTTAGCGTTATCGGTTGCAGCTTGTGGGTAGTCAGTCCAGGGCATTAGTCCGCATCTACGTTAGTGTCGTCTTCGCCTGCTCTCTGCATATTAAGAGGCTGTAGGTAAATGTCCCCACCTTCTACCGGGTTAAGGTTCTCTAGGTCTCTAATATCATTAACCGACAGCCAGCCCCAGTTACGCGCCACGGCGTAAGCTTCATACCTAGCCTTTTGGTCTCCTCTCATTAGCCCCTCCATAGTGAAGTAAGCGTAAAGGTTAGGCTCGTCTTCTCTAAATAGCTTACGGTTTAGCTCTACCTCCATACGGCGAACGTAAGGCGTTATACAGTCCCTAACGAACTGTATAGCCTGCTGCTCAGTATTAGCACGCGTAGAGCTGTTCTCTAGGTCTGCTAAGTAGCTCGGCGGTATTCTAAAAATTCTAGCTATTTCATTTACTTGGAATTTACGCGACTGTAAGAACTGGGCCGCCTCCGGATCTAGTCCTATTTTCTCGTACTTCATACCCTCCTCAAGTATAGCCGTAGAATGGCTAGAGCCTAGGCCCGATTGGGCACGGTTCCAGCTTTCGCGTAATCTCTTTACTACTTCGGTATTTAATCGGCCAGGAGCGGTAATAACTCCGCCAGCGTTCGCACCGTTAGAATAGAAGCGCGCGCCGTACTCTTGGGCCGCTAGCCCAATAGCTACGGCTTCGCGTGCCATTGAAAGCGGGCTCTTACCGGTTAAGCCGTTAAAGCTTAGCCCGACAAAGTGCAGTATTTCGTAATCTAGGTAGGTGTGCTTTTCGTCGAAGACGTAAACTTTTTCGCCGTCTACTACTTTTACCTCGACCTTCATAGGGTTCAAAGGTATAAGCGCCGTAGGGCGTCCTGCTGCGTTCATCTCTATTTTAGCGTAGGCGTTACCGTGTAGTACTAAATTAGAGGCCATAGCCTCGCGGAAAGTGAAGGTAGAGCTTACGCTGTTAGGAGCTTTCGCTAAAAGGTCTTGTACTGGATGGCCTACAGCTTTTACGCGGGTTTCCCCGTCCGCTTGGTAGACGTTTAGAGGTATACTAGCTATAGTTTCGCTAATGATCCTTACAGCTGCATAAACAGCGCTAAAAGTAAGCGCGTTATCTTCGCTTACTTGTACTCCCGTTTTACTAGTACCGAAAAGCCCCGTAAGCCACGCAGCCGGGTTACTTAAACTCGTACTGGGGTTTTCCGGGGAGCTTCTAAAAAGGCGAGCAAATAGCCCGCTATTATTATTTTCTGCCAAAGCCTAGAGTATATACTTTAGGCAAATATACAAAAAAGTTTTTTATTTCCTTGCTTAGTTAGCTTTTTTATTGTATAGGAAGACGCGTAAGCTTTATACGTTCGTTCTCGTAGTAGTTACAGTTGCCGTTTATAATCTTCGTAATAGTACTGTAATTGATGTCTAAGGCCTTACAAGCTTTCGTAAGTGTTCTATAACCTTCTACCCTTCTAGAGCTCTTATGCTCTACTAAAATAATCCTCATATAAATAAAATAGTATCTTCTTGTTCTAAGTCGGAGCCTGCGGCGCAAGGCTCGCAAATTTGCAGCGCCGTTATATTACTTAAGCTTGCGGTATACGTTCCGCAGCTTTGGCAGTAGTACTCTACGTCATTAGCTAACATAACCAAAAGCGATAAACTGTACAAAAGCGAACAGCTTAAATACTAGGGTTAATATTGGAAAGCCTAATAAGCCAACGCCAAGCGCTAGAGCTATATTGCGGTTTTCTTTGTCTTCGGGTGTCATTACTTTCTTTGCCATTGCTTTAAATAAAATTTAGCTTTTTCTAAGCTGTTAAACTTGCGGCTTCCGTAGAAGCTCGGTGTATTCGGGAGGGCGGTAAATAAGCCAGGCTGAGTCTCTAAGATCTCAGCGCCGGCGTATTGTATTACTCTCTTTATCTTCATAAAGCGCTCTTTATATAGTATCTGCTTTTGCCAGTCTTGCATAATCTTAAGCCCCCTTTCGGGGGCTGTGGTTTATCTTATTTGGTAGTTACCTCTTTTTGATTCCTCGCTAAAGTAGTTGGTCCAGTACTCTAACGCATCTGCCGTATTACTGCTTTTGATTGTGCTAGTGCCCTCTTCTTTTTCTGTAATCTTTACAAGTCCAAAGAAGTTAATTTCTACTTTTAGGTCTTGGTTTTCAAAAGCTTGGTGTGTGGTAAAATTTTTCATCGTAGTAGTTTTTGTTGTTATTACTGATGTAAAGATACAGCTATTTTCTTTCCCCGCAAGTTTTCCCGTAAAAATTTTCCGATTTATTTAAGGTATAGCACTCTCCCTCTACTAAAATATTTACGCAGGCCCCGCCCTTACTGAGCTGGGGCCAAGCGTGAATATTTTTATTTATTAAAAAAAAAGTTAGCTCTTTAGCTTCTTCTACACTCATTACAGTATAATTAAGTCCCT
>Ga0208898_1001826_pt1 | contig 13584 bp, 13 predicted proteins | sample VirMetDEL_Mar_4_FD_184513 | JGI IMG/M metagenome (GOLD analysis project Ga0208898, IMG submission 184513) | Aqueous microbial communities from the Delaware River and Bay under freshwater to marine salinity gradient to study organic matter... | ecosystem: Environmental > Aquatic > Marine >...
TTAATTTTTTTAATTTCATTTTTTAATTTTTTTAATTTCTTTTTTTTGTAAATTTTCAATATTTACAAATTTATTTATCTTAAAATATTAAATTGCTTCAATTGAGTTATTTAATTCTATTATATTCATTCTACTTACTATAGAAGAAACTCCTAAGTTACTTGTATCACTAACGCCTTGACCGCCTTTCATTCTTCCTATTACACAATCACCAGCATTTAATTTAAAATTAATTGGCACAACTGAATTTATACTATCATCTATAGTCCTATCTTGATATATTAAAGTTCTTGTATTACTGGAATAATTTATTCTTTCTAAAGAAAAATAATTTCCGTTACTTAAATTAACTCTTCCATTTATTACTACATTTTCTATAATTGCGTCTTTATTTGAAGGGCAAGTATAAAGCATCGATGTAGTTCTATTTGATTCATTACTCATATAATTAAATACTTCTCCATTATCTCTATCGGCTACTATCATATAGTCTCCTTCTATTTCTCCACCATTTGTTAAATACATATTTCCAACGAATTTATAATCAACCAATGAAAAAACATTACTCGTTCCATCACATACCAAGTTTTCTGTTATAAATTGATTATCTATTCCAATTCCTTCTATAGTAATATTTTTATTAATATCATTTCCTGCATTCAATCCTTCTGAGCGTAATACTAATGGTCTTAATCCTTTTGTAAAATTAAAATCAGTGTTTGATGATGCACCCCACACGACCATTTCTTCTAAGCCTAAATCTGAAGGCATAACACCTAATCTATCAGTTTTCTTGACATCCGTAATTTTTTCAGTTAATATATCAAGATTATAATCATTACCTACTCTATTTAATGTAGCCATTGAATATCTATTTATATCATCGTTTATCTGAACTGGAGCATTGTATTGTGTATATTTTGCCAAAGAAACTCGGCCGTGAATGAGCGATGGTTCTAAACCAATTGTATTTAAATTAGTTAATGATATTGTAAAGAACTCATTTTCAATAGGAAAGTTTCTATAAAAATTTGATGATGGCGGTATAATTGTTGAGTATTTAATTGACCCTTTATCTATCCTTTGACTATAGCCGTAAAAAATTTCCAACCTAGTATCATAATTTGTTTCCATTGTAGATAAATCAATTTTAATAACATTAAAATCTCCGCTCGGTATCATAGCATTTGACGCACTATTAAAATTATACTGATTTGGTGTATCTGTTTGAAAATTATCATTTAATGGATAAACTATATTTGATGTTCCAATATTTGATGTAAATTCACCATTTTTAACAATATAATTATCGTGTAAATTTGATTTTGTATGGGTTCCCCCCATAGCAAAACTTGTGCCGCTGTTTAATGATTTCTTAATTGGATTTGCTAATTTAACAAAATTGGAACTCATATTTAAAAATATAATACATAAAAAAATTGAATTGTTAAAAAACCGAAGTCTCTTATTATAAAAATGAGTTTGCCCTTTGAATTGTATGAAAAACATAAAACATCAAAAAGATGTCAATGGAAAAAACGAGGATTAAAGATAACTGACGAAGAGTTTGAAACTATGTATAAAAGGTATATTTATTCTACACATTGTGAATTGTGTAATAAAGAATTCAAAAATAGCCTTGATAGACAAATGGAACACAATCACGAAACTGGTGAGTTTAGAAATATAGTATGTTGCAGTTGTAATCATAGAAAAATAGATGTTAAAATTAGTTCAAAAAATACTAGCGGATATAAAGGAATTAGTAAATATAAAGATATTCGTGTTAAACAAGGATTTTGTTGGAGATTCCAAATTACAATAAATAATAAACCTAAAACAATAAAAACAAGTGTAAATTTTGAAAAATTAAAAAAGTTTGTTGAAAAATGGAAAAAAGAAAACAACTATCACACTTAAAATGAGATTTCTACTTTATTAGCAGAGATGCTAAGTAGTTTTGAAACTGAGAGATATATATTCGCATCGTACTGACGATTATCTTGAACTGGATTTACTGTAACTCTTGGAGTAACGGCGTATTCCAATTCCATAGCTTGTTTCTGGACCGAGCCTCCACCAAAAACACCGCTGTTTCCATTAGCAAAATCAACAGCTAAATAATGTGCGTTACCTCTGTATTGGAGATATAAATTTTGGTCTGATTGTGGAATTTCTGCGGTTCTTTCATCTACACGGAAGGCGTTATAAGGAAGTTTAAGTGCCATACCATTATGGGCATAAGTGGTCTGCTGATATATAAGAGACTGATTTACTATAGGTCTTTCAAAAAGATTCAATCCATTTGACTTAATCTGTAATTCAACATCTCCCAATGACACCGATTTTTGATTTGCTATAAGACGCTGGGTTCCATCAATATTGTTGCTAAGATTGCTAAATGAAAGTAAGACTTTATGGACTTCGCGGTTCTGAGCGTTAATTCTAAAGGTTCTCTGAACTTTGGTATTTACTGCACCAGTTTGGATTGTTCCCTTGACTAAATAATTGTCTATAAGCGGATAATTAAATGGTTTTGTTCTTAACATTGCTAGTTGTTCTGCTTGGACATCGTCTGGTAATTGTACGTGTGTAGATACAAGTTCTACATTTGGATAATTAACTTGATATGAATCGGCTTGTAAATCACCTGAAGTTCCAACTAAATATTCCCTACAATCTTTATAAAAATAGAGTTCTAAAACCATCTCTCGAGCTCCCAATAAAAATACTGGTAGTGAATCGGCTTCTAAAAACTGCATGCCTAAATGTTTAAGATGGATACCATAAGTTCTAGATGTATCTTCAGTTCCTACTCTATATCTTACAACGCTCTGGTTATCTAATATATCATTTTCGGTAACAAAATATCGAGTTTTTTCTACATTAAACTCTTCTTCTCCACTATCATTATCAACACCAGTTTGGAACTGATTAGCCAAAAACTTATATTCAAATTCTGCTACTTCGTTCTGAGTCTTTCTTGAATAAATCTTTGGTATTTCTAAGAGTGATGGTCTTTCTAAATCAGTCAATACTTTATTATCTATAATTAGTCTTGCTCTTTCAATACAGCCTAAAGCTCCACTTATAAAATTAGGAGTAGCATTAGATGTAGTAGCAGTATTTTGGATAAACTGAACCGCTATCATTGAATCGGCAGTAAGTAAGCCATTTTTAGGAACTTTAAAAGTAACTTTAGATAAACCAGTTCTGCCAGATTGGACATCTACTGGGGTTCTAATTGTATTCATAACTAGTGAATTTACTGGAGTCGCTTCTGAATCCATACCAAGTTGAAAAAAATCATTTAAATCGTAAGACATTTTATAAATAGTATAAATATTTTTTTTAAAATAATTATTTGGGTGATTTAAATAAAAGTTCTATTGAACTATCTATTATTTCCGTAGCCAACTCATTATTTTTAGATCGTCTAATCGTTAAATCTAAATGATTCAATTTGATTTCCTTATCATTATTTAATGAAAGGAATTTAAGGTTATTTGGGTCTAATGTGCCATTTATTAAACCAGTGCTTACATTTGTAACATCATCTACTACTGGATTTGTATTAAATATTATAGTTCTAGTTTGACCTAAATTATTAACAGACGATTCTGTAGTATTAAATGCTCTTATAGGTAAATTTAATTCAATATTATAGCGTTGTCTATCACTTCCCAACTGAGTTAAACCAGCCAATTCAGCATTTGTGGGGTAATTATTGGGATTAAATATTGTATTTGCTTGCTGAAGTATGCTTGGAACTTCTAATTCAAAATTTTCACTTACACCTAATATATTTTTTACAGCACTTGTATTTACATTATTAGCCTCATTTATTTCAAAAGAATAAGCATCACAGGGCATCATTAACATAAAATTAGTATCGTTGTCTATAAGTATTGATGTAGAATTTTGTCTAGGGTTATATACTACAAAATCTTCATTAGTATTTTTGAAAAAGAATTGTGGGCATAAACCACCAGTTACACGAACATCAACAACATCAACACTCTTTAAAAGTTGGAAAGCCGTGCCACTTTCTACTAAATAATTGTTTAATGACAAAGAGATAGATTTTGAATCGAATAAAACTTGACTATCAGAATTTTCATAAGGTGATTGTGTTAATAATCTAACATAATATAATCTTCTATCTTCAAACTCGTAACTATATGCTAAAAGTTCTGGAGCATTTACACAATAAATTTCCCATTTTAATTCTGTTAATTCTGTTAAACTAACATTAAAATTATCTAAGTCTATTTCCTTTAGAACCTTTAGGCGATTGGCGTTAAAATTATCTCTTTCTGTTTTACCTCTGAATTCCTCTTCCCCACATTTTTCTAATTCTTCATTTGCTACTATATATAATTGTGCTGTCATATCTGATGTAGAAGCAGTTACTTTAATATACGCTCCTATTAAACATTGTGGTAATGGTATTGCTGCTGGTTCAATTACTAAATTAGATGTTGCTACATTAGCAGGGTGTTGATCTGCCCATTCACTAGCAAAATAGGTATTATTGAGAGCATATAAAAATTCCATATCTTGTGTTCCAGATCCTGGCAATTGAGCTTGAACTTGACAACTTGAAAAAGCGACATCCCAGCCTATTTTATTATCGACATTATCTCCAGTATGACAATAACTCATAGACTTCATTGCTTGGTTTCCTAGAGCATAAGAATTCCAATCATCTACTCTTGTAGTTCTATGAAAAATAGTCTGAAAATTATCTTCTACAAAAGTAATGGCTTGAGATGTATTACATTCGTCGTCTAAATTCTTAAATGCTACTTTATAGTTATCATATTCGCCGTCAGATCCAGTAGTCATTGTTGGTAAATTGTATCTAAGACCTAAGAAAAAATTGCCATCCTTAACATTATAATAGGCTTTATATGGAAAACTTTTTTTGGCTTTTGGTTTAAAAAGACCTAATGGAAAACAATTTTCACATTCTAAATCTTTAAGATTACTTTCTATAAAAGTATTTATTTTTTCACAAAATACACGACAAAAGGATAACTTGGAGTATGTTCCAGCAGTCATAGTAAAAGTCATTTTATTAGGAAAAGGCTCTACAACTATATTATCGCTAACGCCTAAATATCTATCTAAGTCTCTTGGTAAAATACTTGTTAAATTAATTTCTACATTAGTATTTTCTGGAACTACTATAGGTTTTCTTACTATATTACCATTATATAATGCTACCATAGTATTAGGCTTTAATTCTAATTGATTATTAACAATTTGTGTAAAATTGTAACCTTTAGAATTAGAAAAATTTTTATTAAAATTGAGTATTACACTATGTATATCTTCATTAGACATTTTATATAATTAATAAATATTTTAAAAAAATAGTGTCTGATGCATAATAGCCCAAACATAATCATTATTGGTAAATTTAAATTTCTTTAATAAACAACTAAATACACTTTGGTCTTGTCTATGAGTTGGTGGTGTAAATCCTTTAACACTACCTTCTGGTGCTAAAATATCACGATTATCATTTAATCTAATTAATTCTTCTAAAAATTGGATTCCTCTAGGATTTCTTAAATCAAACAACATTGCTGATGCTTGGAATTGTCCAGTTTCTCTATCTTCTTCACTTATTTCCATTAAATCTAATGTTCGTTTATCTGTCCATAATCTTTCTGGTTGTGGAAAAGCCACATGGCTATATACTGGTTGTTGTGCTAATAAACCTAATAATTTATTTTCGTCATATTTTAAATTTGTTTTTGAATCTAGCCATATATAAACACAATCTTTATATTTCTCTAATGCTATTTTATGAATTATTGATTTAAAATAATACGATTGACGCTCATAGGTAGTTAAATCTCTTTTAAAAAATATAAAATTCACAAAACCAAAATAATTAACTAATATTTTTTTTTGTTTTTCTGTCATTCCATTATCTAAAACTAATACTATAGTTCCTATAGGTAAATTACCTTGTATAGTATATAGCATTTGTTGTGCTTGAATAAAAAATTTTGAATTAATAGCAGTTCCTATTACCCATTTAACTGACATTTTTAATTTAATAAATATAGACTATATAAAAAAAATAAATTCTAACCTCCAGATTTTTCATCTATTAAAAAAGGCACATTTGACACTATAAAAATAGGATGTCTATTACCTCTTACCCATTCTTGAACTATCATTTTTCTAAAATAGATGTTACCATATTTTTTTCGTAATTCTGGTAAAAAATGCTTTGTAATGTATTTGACTGGGTGATCCCAAGCATCATCATATACTATAAACCAATTATCTGCTAAATGGTCTTTAATGTAATTATCCCATTCAGCTTGTAGTCCTTTATTATCGTGGAGAGCATCACTAAAAATTAAATTATGCTTTAAATTTTTATTCTTTAAATCGTCCCAATCTTCTGGAACTAATACATTTTTTTTTTCAAAAAAGGTATATGGTCTAGGTATCTCAATACACGGATTTTTATAATTTATGTCAAAAGCTACTAAATTTGCTTCTGTATTACACGCTATTTGATAGAAAGTCTTTAATACCGACACTCCTATTTCTAAATATTCCTTTAAGTCATATTTATTGATTAAATAAACTAATACATCAGTATATGAAACTTTGTTTGTTAGTGGTTCATTAATTCGTTTAAAACAAAAATCTGGTAATCCATATCTATCTGCTGATGATAGCCAAACTTTTTTAGTAATCCATTCCTTTCCTAAACAAACTTCTCTATTTTTTCTAATTACTTCGTTCATTTTATATATAAGGTTAGATATTAATCTTCTCTTAAAAACTCATTCCAGCAATTTCACCTACTTTAACTGCCTTCTCGACCATAAATACGAAACCATTATTTTTACCTACAACTTCATCTGATACAAGTGTTCCATCTGGATTTTTAATTTTAACTTCAATTGTTGCCAATAATTTTGGCTCTGTTACAATAAATGTTGTAGGAGACACTGAATAAATAGTATCATTACTAGCATTTTGCTTACTCATTATACCAACAATAGTTGTGGAATTGGAATTTGAATCTTTAGCATTTGTTTTAACTATATCACTTTCAATAACTAAATAATTATTACCATTATTTAAACTTGGAAAATTAAAAGCATTTATAGGTCTTGAATTAGATAAAATATTTACATAATTTTGTAAAAATCCTATGTTTGCAGCCAAATCATCCAAACTTGCTCCAGATGTATAAGCTCTAAGGCCATAATTTTGTGGATTTTGTGATGCCGAAGCATTTGAATAAGGATTGCCTGTTCCTAGACCGCTTGAACTAGGTATAAATGTATAATCAAAAGCATTATGGGTAATTATTCCCATTTGTTTTATATATCTAGGATTTAATACTGGCGCTCTTACTTCTACTGGTAATTCCGAATCTGCTTTACTAAATGTATATATTGTCTCTAAATTATTTTTAACAGCACCTAATTGGTCGTAAGTAAAACCTAAACGAGACCATAATGTAGAATTCCACGCTTGTTCGGCTGACGCTGAACTTTCAAAAAAGTCTTCATAAGGTTTGCTAAATAAATCAAAAATGGCTTTTTCACGAGCCATTTGATAGTCTCCGTTGCTTGTATTAAGTGAATTAATAGTGGAGACTAAATCTTTATATATTTTAGTATTTTTAACACTTGAAAAAGAAAAATTATTAACTGCTATACCTCCAGCACTATCAATTGGATAAATACCACATTTAGGAAAAGGAATTTGTCCTATAAAAACTTCATCAACATCATCAACTTTAGTATTTGAGATATAAGTAGGTGTATTAAAAATAGTTGCTTGTTGTCCTCCTACATTAGTATCTGATTTATTATCGGGTGTGCGACTTGCCATTTTATAAGGCTCGTGTAGATTTAAAATTGAAAATCTATTTGCTGATGTTGTATCGTAATTTAATTCAAAACTACTTGTTCCAGCGAATTGTGATATAGTTCCATTAGATATAAAAGGATCTCCAAGTGGTATAGATCTATCACCACTAGATTTTACTGGTAACATGCACTGCCACTTAAAATGCTTCGGGTCTAATAAATCTTGTAATGTGCTATAGTAAATTTTTTCATCAAAATCCCTACTTGCTTGATCTGGATAACCCTCAAGATTATAAGTAACCATATTATTGTCAAAATAAAATTTGCCTTTTTCACCTAGATTTTGTGCGAAAATATCTTGTAGAGTTGGTAAAAATCTTGGAGACCATTGACCAGTTTCTAATGCTGTTGTAGATGTATAATCTTTATTGTAATAATAACCATTATAATCATCACTACCGAAAATAGTTTTAAAAGCATCTAAATGTAGATAAAAATTTACGCCGTTACTTCTATATAAATATTTTCTATCTATTGAACCATCAAATAATAATGGAAATGGTAATTGTTGAGATATTGTATTAATATTAGGTTTATAAGATGGTAATGCTCCAGAAACTAAATTTGCATATCCAGCATTTAATCCTATTGATGTGCCGTTCGGATATTTTGGATTTAAAGCCAAATTTGCTGGGTCAATTGCTGGAAGACTTCTCATTACTTCAAAATTAAGTCTATTAGCAGTCATATTACAATTAAAATATAATTCGGCTACCATTTGACCTCTTCTTCGTTGATATGGTTGATGTATATCTGCTCCAATTATATCTACATCTGGATTATAAATATTATCAGGTGTGGAAGCATCCATTGTTGATTTTGTGTTTAAATTAGAAAAGTATGGAAGAGTTACTGATGAAGCTAAATCATTTGTTTCTTTATATAATTTATTTTGTAATTTGTCAATATTTGGATAATTGGCTATAGCACTACCATTTAATTGTGTATTTATTAAATCGCTTAATGCTGAAACTGAATAATTACCAGCTGGAATTTTAATAGTAGCAGAACCATAAAAAGGTCTGATCCAACAAGCTTCCGCATTTTGTCCAGTGGTCGTAATTGTTTGATTTTGAAAACCAGCTGTCCATTGAATAGGATTTAATCCACTCGGATCTTCATTGTAAGGATTGAAACTTTCACAAAGGTAATAGTATTGACCATTTGCTCCACAAACTTGTCCATCTACTGTAGTGCTTTCACTTAATACAGAAGCGGCTGCTGCATGACTTGTATAATTTCTATTGGGGAATAAATAAGGATTTTTAAATGCTAAATCACTCTGACCAAGCCAAGTAAAGGCAACATCGCCTGGAGTATCTAAATTAGTAGAAGGATCTACACAATCTGGATAAACATTAGGAAAACATTGGAATTCTTGATCGGCACAATTTGTTTGGTCGTAAGGGTTAGCCCCTTTACCATTTTGTGAATTTCTACAATCACCTTGCATATAATATAAAAATCTCATTTCTTCTTCTACATCTTCTTCAAAAGAAATAGTGTCTATAGATAAGCCTCGTTCTTCTACAAAAGATTCAATAAGAGTAACTCTATCACCTATTTCTAATTTAACTGGTTGTTCTAGAGTATATTTAACAATTGAATTTTTATTAGATTGAATTTTTGAATTTTGACCATTTACATTTATAAGTAATTTTTCTGTTCCATATTCGTTCGGTGCTTGTAATTGAGTTACTACTGCTTGTTGTTGTAGGTTCTGTAATTGTTGTGGGTTTAAATTACTTAAATTAGCCATTTTATATATAATAGATAATATTTCTCTTTACTTTATTCATTTTCTACATTAGATTCTAGAATTAAAATTAATTCTTCTTCTATATCTTCTTGAACTTCTTGTCTTAATTTATCTACATATTTATATAAAAAATCTAAATCTTTATTAAAAAAATTAAATAAGTCTTTAGTTTTTTTATCTTTAAAATTTTCGTATTCTATTAAATGTTTCATAGAAACTATCCTATACTCTAATTTTCTTAAATCATTATCTAAATTATTTAATTTTGACTTTAAAAATTCTATTATTTTATCTTTATCTTCTACAACTTCTTTAAATTGTTCCGCCATTTGTAAATAATTTTGTTCGGTTAATCCTTCCATATTTTAAAATATGTATTATATAAATGATAGTTAAAAAAAATGAGATATTCACTCTTTGGATTAAAAATGCCCCAACTTGTCTTCAATTTCTGTGCTGGAACAGCTGGATAAATTTAGGCTATCGTGTTGTTCTATACACGGATGATTTGACACTCTTCTCCCAGATGCCTTTAAACTTAAAACGAAAAATTTATATAAAACTCTTAAAAACTTTAGAAAACGCTTTACCTTCATTTGATTTTGTAATTAACAAAGAAAATTTATTACAATTTACAGATGTTTGGAGATTTATTTATTTATTTTATAAAGGGGGGACTTGGCTTGATAGTGATATTTTTTTATTTAAAAGACTACCAGATTCGCCTATTATTATATCGTCGGAACGCACCTATCAAAGTGGTGGTAGAAAATGTAAAGATTTATACAGACCAAATATAGGTGTATTACGATTTCCTCCTCACCATCCGTTTTTAAAAGCAGTGATAAATAAAATTAAACCTATTACTAAAGAAGATGAAAATCCTACTAAAAACTGCACTAGTAAGATGATTAAGTTTCAAAAATTATTAAAATTAAAAAAATGGTCTAACATTTATGAATTAATTTCTAATCCTAATGATTATTGTCCTATAGACGCTCCATTTGCTGTAAATATATATTATAGCGATTGTGATAGTGTTATAAATGAAAAATATGGTTTAAAATGGAATAATGATTTATCTAATTCTTATGGATGTCATTTATGGGCTAACATTTGTAGATTAAAAAATATTGATTTTGAAAAAACTCACGAAAATTCATTATTTAAAAAACTTCTTAAAATGTGACTTCGTCTTCTGAAGTGACTTCGTCTTCTAATGAGCGTTATGTAATGCTGTAAGAGTAGTAGTTCCAGCACCAGGAAATTGAACTCTAAAATAATTTAATGCTACTGATTCAATATTTCCAAATATATCTCCATTTTCTTGTGGAAATATCTCAAAATCCAAGGTATGCCAGTTTGAATTGTCTGCTGAAGCTTGTGGAATAATAGAATTTGATGTGTCGGTAGTGTTACCCAAAAGAGTAACAATTGTAGAACAATTGGTAGTGACAGCTGAAGAAACATCGCCAGCGGCGTGTGTCACATTATTTGATATATTCCCTTGGGAACCTTTATGTTGTTCTAGAAAGGTCTCTGCTTTAAGGTTACCACTACCAGTTGTAACAACTCTATGCCAGTTTGAACCATCCCAACCATACATACCGACTTGAAAAGCAGTAGCTGTAGTAGCATCAGCCGTTTTTGCGGTATCACTAACAGCAGATATATTAGATGATACAGAAAGAATATCGTCCGCTGCTATTGTTACTGGCAATGAATTACTTTGAGTAGTGTTACCGAGATTTAATGTTACACCATTAACACTATCTAAATCTACATTTAAGGCGTTTGATGTTGAAATAGGAACTACTACTCCATCTGCTATAGTTCCTAATTCTATTACTTGTTCTAATACATCATTAACTTTATATGAATTATTAGCAACACGAGGCATTTATAATTATAGATAAGATTTAATTTTGAAATTTTTTTCTAGGATAATTTATATGAGTTTATTTATTGCTATTCCAAGCTATGGCGGACTTATACACGCTTCATTCGCACAGAGTTTAATGAATTTATGTGTTTTATTATCAAAAAATGAAATTCAGCATATAGTAGAATTTTTAGGTAGTGATTCTTTAATTAGTAGAGCAAGAAATACACTAATAGCAAAATTTTATAGTCAAAGTGAGTATAGTCATTTATTGTTTTTAGATTGTGACTTAATATTTAATCCTATGGCTATTTTAAAAATGATGAAAGAAAACAAAGAACTAATTGGATGCCCATATCCTAAGAAAATATACAATTGGGAAAAAGTTAAAAGTTGTTTAAATGAAAAAAAATCATTAGATGAATTAAAGGCTTTATTTACCGATATTAATTACAATTTATTATGTAAAAATAACCAAATTAAAGCCGAAAATTCTTTAGTATTGGCAAAAGATATTCCAACAGGGATGATGCTAATTAAAAGAAGTTTGATTTCAACTTTAATGAACGCTTATCCAGAAAGAAAATATAAAAATAATATCGCTGGCTTAAGTGACCAAGCAAAAGAGTTTTATTATGATTTTTTTGCTACTGGTGTTGTTAATGGAACTTATTTATCAGAAGACTATTATTTTTGTCATTTAGTTAGAGAATTAGGTATTGATTGTTGGCTGGAGACCGCTTTTACAACTGGTCACATTGGTAGAGAGATATTCTATGGTAATTTAGCTTTACAAATTAACCATTTTAAGAACGATGATATGAATTTAGATAGAAAATTACTAATGAATAAATAATTAATAAAATATACAATTTTATAAATGATTTATTTTATAATAGCCCCACAGGGTTTTGGCCACCATTTATTTACCTATGCGTGTCCCCTTAAAGAAGAATATAAATTAAACTCTGATTTAGATTACGCCTATAAAACATTGAAAAATTTTAAAGTTAAAAAAATTAGAAATAAAGATACAATTTATTTAGCAAGTTTTCCATATAATAATCCTATGGATGCTGTTAATAGACCAGATTTAAATATATTTAAAAATATGGAAAAACAAACGGATATTAAAATGATATATATTTATAGGGATCCGTGGGAAGCTACTATATCTTGTCATAAGCGTTGGGTAAATGCTGATAATAATATATTTAAACACGCCAATATAGTGTTAGATAATTTGATTTATTTATCATCATTCATACGAGAATTTGATTCAAAAGCCCAAGTATTTGATTATCGTGATATTTGTAATTTTCCAGATAAATTTACAGAGATAACTGGATTAAAATTAAATAAAGAAAACATTAAAGAAGCCAAGCCTTATGATTTAAAATATCCTAATGCTTTAGATTTAGTAAAATTTTTTAAAGAAAGAAAGCCAATGTATAAAGAGATTATAAATAATGTTGTAGATTTATATGGATAACTTATTTAAATTTAAGCCGCAAATTAAAAAACCGATGTCGCCATATAATTTAGCTTTATTTTCACAAAAAGCCGAAAAATTGCCGAAAGAAGATAGACAACAAAAACGAGATAAATTTAGATTAATTATGAAAAATAAAATGAGTGAATTAACTAGGAAGTAGAATTAATAATTATAAGATTGTGCCAAGCATTTTTGTCTGTTTTTGAATGTTTGTCTGCGTGTATTTTCATTAATTCAATTTTTAGATTTTTTCGTGATGGATATTTTTTTATAAAATTATACTTACACCATTGTTGTAATTCATAATGAATTTCATCTAGTCTTAATTCATTTTTAGTTTCTTTAATTTGTATTTTTTCATTTATAAAATCTATAATATTTGGTATTTGTTTCTTATTTTCTTCTTCATTGTCTATTAATGTGCTTACTGATGTTTCTAAAATTTTTTTATCTCCTAATAATTTTTTTTTTTGTTTAGTAATATCGAAAATTTGGTCTAGTTTAATTTCATCATCACATTCAAAAATAA
>Ga0208898_1001830_pt1 | contig 13534 bp, 8 predicted proteins | sample VirMetDEL_Mar_4_FD_184513 | JGI IMG/M metagenome (GOLD analysis project Ga0208898, IMG submission 184513) | Aqueous microbial communities from the Delaware River and Bay under freshwater to marine salinity gradient to study organic matter... | ecosystem: Environmental > Aquatic > Marine > Coastal...
CATGACCCCGGTTGATGGTGCGCCGTCCAAAGAGGAATTGAATGCGATGGTAGGCAAGCCAGAGTATCTAACCGACCCAGCCTACCGGGCAAAAGTCGAGCGGATGTTCGAGCAAGTTTACGGTACGCAAGAATACTCTGCTATCTAAATAATAGCGCGCCTTGCGGGGCGCGCTTTTTTTTGTTAAAATCCTCTTGACAGACAACCACCTGTGGCCTGTTAGACCCGCTTGGGGGCGTAGCGTTTATGCCCAAGCTGTCAGCCCGGCATTCCGGATACCTGATGCGACTTTTTTGAAAACATTTTAATCGGAAGGACAGAAAAATGGCAGTAGCTATTTCAAACGCTTTCGTACAAATGTTCGATGCGGAAGTCAAGCAAGCGTATGCCGGAGCGCGCGCATTAGCTGGCTTAACCCGTGAGCGGACAAATGTCGAAGGCAACCAGGTGAAGTTCCCTAAAATCGGGAAAGGCACAGCAACAGTTCGCGTTCCTCAGACAGATGTAACCCCATTGAACGTCAGCTACTCACAAGTAACTGCAACAATGTCAGACTACATCGCAGCTGAGTACAGCGACATCTTTAACCAGCAGAAAGTAAACTTTGACGAGCGCCGTGAGCTTGTCCAGGTTGTGGGTAACGCAATCGGACGCCGCATGGATCAGCTGGTCATTGACGCACTGAATGCATCATCCACATCACTGACCGTTGCTACAACAATCGGTGGCGCTGGTACAAACATGAACATCGAGAAGCTGATTGAAACCAAGAAGCTGATGGATGCCAACAACGTACCATCCGAAGGTCGCACCATGATCATCCACGCCAACAACTTGGCTGGTATGCTGGGCGAGACTGAAATCACAAGCGCAGACTTCGCAACTGTGAAGGCTCTGGTTTCTGGTGAAGTCGACACCTTCATGGGCTTCAAGTTCGTCACCCTCGGCGACCGTGATGAAGGTGGCTTGCCAATCCCATCCACCCGTACTTGCTTCGCATTCCACAAGGATGCAATCGGCATGGGCATCGGCATGAACCAGCGCAGTGAGATAAATTATGTGGCTGAAAAAACTAGCTTTTTAGTCTCTTCAATGTTCTCTGCTGGAGCCATTGCAATTGACGATGAAGGCATCGTCAAAATTAGCTGCACAGAGTAAGAAGGAGACTTAGCAAATGGCATACGCACAAGCTGGCTTCGGCCCACTCGGTGGACAATCTCTGGCTGGTAACGCCCCCGCCCTGTATGTGTACACAACAGCAGACGCACATACAGACGTGGATGGCTCTGGCTACTTCAACGATTTGTCCGACACGCTCAAGGTTGGCGACATGATCATCGTTCATGGCTCAACTGGCGGCACTCGTACCGTTACAATGCACATTGTAGTGTCAAACGCATCAGGCGTTGTTGACTGCTCAAATGGCACTGTAATCGGCGTTGTAACCGACAGCGACTAATACATCTGGCCGGGGCGGTGTATGCCGCCCCAGCCTTTTTTCTTTGGAGTGTTTTAGATGGCTGCTGGCGATACCAAACTATCTATCTGTTCTGATGCGCTCATCATGTTGGGCGCTAATCCTTTATCTAGCTTCACCGTTGGAACAGACGATGCGCAAGTGGCTGACCGGCTCTATGACGATGTGCGCGACACATTGCTTATGCAGTACCCATATAGCTGGTCTATCAAAAAGGTTAAGCTGGCACAGCTAGTGCAGACCCCTATCAACGAATGGAAATATATTTACCAGCTGCCCGGCAATCTGCTTGGCAACCCAAAGGCTGTGTTTAACGTGGATGCTGTAGGCGCACGCCCACAGCGTGACTTTGAGATTTACGGCGATGGCCTAAACACAAACTACGAAAATGTCTGGATTGATTACCAGTATCGCCCAGAGCCGTTTGAATTTCCACCGTACTTTGTGCGGCTATTGAAAACCGCGCTTGCCGCAGAATTTGCAGAGCCGGTGACAGACCAGATTACAAAGGCCGACTATTTCCACAACCGCGCCTATGGCGCGCCATCTGAAAATATGCGTGGCGGTTTGGTGCGCGTTGCGATTAACATTGACGGCGCAGACAGACCAGCGCAACAGATACAAGAGTTCCCTATTTCCGACATAAGGTTCTAGCATGAGCCGGATTATACAGATACAGAACGACTTTACGTCTGGCGAGATTGACCCGAAGCTACGCGCCCGGACAGATATCAGCCAGTACAAGTCGGCACTGACCACAGCGCAGAACGTATCTATCCAGCCTCAGGGCGGTGCAGTACGCCGTGACGGCACTAAGTTTATCCATGAGTTAGACGGTGGCGCGGCTAATGCGGTGCGCATGGTTGCGTTTGAGTTTAGCGTTAGCGACAGCTATATGCTGGTATTCACACCCGGCAAGATGTACGTTTACAAAGACCGGGCGCTGGTGACCAACATCAATGGGTCGGGCAATGATTATCTGACTGTGTCATCTGTGACTGCCGCTATCATCCCGGAAATGAATTGGGTGCAATCAGCGGATACTGTGATTATCGTGCATGAGGATTTAGAGCCTATCCGCATTCTGCGCGGCGCTACCGATAGCGACTGGACAGCCAGCACTATCGTGTTTGACTTTATACCGAAATATGCATTTAACTTTGATACGCACAATCCGACATATACGATCACGCCCAGCGCGACTAGCGGCAACATTACTATCACCGCGTCATCTGTGACAACCGACAATGGCACAGCGCAAGCTGGCGGCGCTAACACAATTACGTTGAAATCAGCGTCCAGCTTTACATCGGATGACCAGCCTAATGGTATGTTTATTGAAATTACCGCTGGCACTGGCGCTGGCCAAACACGGCACATTGAGGATTATGTGGCATCAACAAAGGTCGCCACGGTTTACCCGGCATGGACAACCCAGCCAGATGCGACATCGCAGTATGACGTTAAGGCGTTCAAGGCGGCAGCGGTAGACGAATATATTGTGGCGCTAAATGGCTTTGGCCGCGCACGCATCACGCAGTATGTTAGCGACACATCGGTAAAAGCCTATGTCGAGATACCGTTCTTTGACACAAGCGCTATTGCGTCCGGCGATTGGGAAAGCGAACACGGCTACGAGAACACATGGTCTGATGACAGAGGCTGGCCGCGCAGTGTGGTGTTCCATGAAGGCCGGTTATACTTCGGCGGCTCGAAGCAACGCCCATCCACTATCTGGGGTAGCCGGGTTGCAGACTTCTTTAACTTCGACCCCGGCGAGGCGCTAGACGATGCGTCTGTTGAAGCCAGTCTCGATACCGGCACATTCAACGCGATTGTCGATATGTATGCCGGGCGCAACTTGCAGATATTCACCACCGGCGGTGAGTTTTATGTGCCGCAAGCATTGGACGACCCTATTACACCGGCCAACCTTATTGTGAAATCGCAGACTGGTTTTGGTATGAAGCCGGGCTTGCGCGTGCAAAACGTGGATGGTGCAACGCTGTTTATCCAGCGTCAGGGCAAGGCGATACAAGAGTTCATCTTTAGCGACACAGTGAACGCCTACACATCTGACAAGATATCGCTGTTGTCATCGCATCTGTTAAAATCGCCAGAGGAAATGGCAGTGCGCGTTGCGACATCGACAGATGAAGGTGACCGGCTGATGCTGGTGAATGGCGATGATGGGTCGATTGCGTGCTATACGCTACTGCGTAGCCAGAACGTGATTGCGCCGTCTGAGTGGACAACAGAGGGCGAGTTTATCAGCATTGGCGTGGATGTCGATGACATCTATGTAATTGTAAAGCGCAACGTAAACAGCGCTGACGTTTACTATGTAGAGGTGTTTGACCCGGACACATTGCTGGATAGCGCCAAGACAGGCGGCGCGGCATCGTCTGTTAATATGCCGCACCTTGAGGCAGAGACTGTGCAGATCATACGCGATGGCATTGTTGAGCCAACCCAAGTGGTCGGCACATCGCCATCAACTGTGACATTCGTATCAGCGGCAACGTCCAGCTATCAGGTGGGGCTAAACTTTACCCCGACCATCAAGACGCTGCCGGTTGAGCCTAATCTGCCTAGCGGTTCGCTCAAGGGATTTAAGAAACGCATCTTCGAGGTAAACGCAGAATTGTTTGAAACGCAGTCGCTGTTAATCAACGGCGGCATCATACCATTTCGCAGTTTTGGCACAAATGTGTTAAACTCATCTGTACAAGAGTTTACCGGCATTAAGACCATCAACAGTATGCTAGGCTATAGCTATGACGGTCAGATAACAATAACCCAGGATGTTCCGCTGAAAATGTCAGTGCTGGGCATCGAATACAAAGTGAGCGTAGGGCAGTAATATGGCACAAGTAGCAGTACCAGTCGCAATAGCCGCCGCAAGCGGAATGGCCGGGATACAGGGCGCTAAAGCAGAAGCGCGTGGGTTGGGTGCGCAAGCAACGCAGACACGTATGCAAGCACGCTCAGAGGCGCTTAAATACAAGCAACAGGGCGTGGCGGTGCTAGACAATATGCTACGCACTATGGCGACACAAAGAGCCGCCGCTGGCGCTGGCAGCATTGATGCGTTTTCTGGAAGCCCAACGACTATGCGTATGCAAGCGATGAAGGGTGGCGCTATGGAATACTTCACCACACGCGAGGGGCAGACCATTGTGACCCGGCAGGGTGAATTGCAAGCTACTGAATATGAGCGTCAGGCAAAGGCTGTTATCAGCGCGGCACGCAACCAGGCTATCCTTGGCATGGTGCAAGCTGGCGCTATGGGTGCAATGATGGGCGGTGCGCCGACACCATCTGGCGTTGGCCCGACAATAGACGCCGGTACACAGTTTGGTTTGCGTGCGCCAGCTACGTATCAACCGCTGGCCGCGTCACCAACTTACAATCCGCTGACGCAGACAACCAGCCAGCAATTTATGAGTTTATTAGGCGGTTAATATGGCAGAGCGTTTAAAAAGATACAGACCACTAGGCGTCACTGTTCCCACCGTTCCAACCGTGGATTATGTTGCCACCGGCAGGGCGCAATCTCGCGCATACGGCGCTATCGCAAGTGGCTTAGACAGAATGACGGATTTTGCCCTAAAGCGCTTTGAGGAAAAGGCACTGATAGAGGGCGCGGAGTATGGCGCGGCTAATGCGCCAACGCTAAAACAATTACAAGACGCGCAAGGTGATATTGAAGATGTTGTGCCTGGTGACCAGACCACCGTGTTTGGCCGGGCTGCGCGCAAAGCCGCGCTTGCATCTATGAACGTAAACTTTGAGGTCGCGGCACGCGAGGATTTGCTTAACTTGCAGATGCAAGCACAACTTGAGGACATGGACACCGCCACGTTTACGGAAAAGTCCGATGCCATTATTGATGGGTACACATCAACCCTGCAAGATGTTAGCCCGTCAACAGCGCTAAAGTTTCGCGCCACTATGGCGACTGTCGGAAACAGCGCATTGCTGGCTCACGCAAAAGACCAAATAGAAAAACAGCAAAAGGCTGAACAGTTTGTTATTACAAGCGGAATGGACATTATTGTAAATGGCGATGAAACAAGAGGGATACCAAGCCGAGCGCAACAGATTGTATCGGAAGGCTCAACAACGACTTACGATGAATTTGGTGATATGCAGCACGTATCTATGGCCCAAAAGATAGATGCGGCTAGAAACGGCCTAAAGGAAATGGCTTTTTCTGTGAAGGACAAAGCGGCAGCGGAGAAGTATTTAAAGGCGTTTGACGATAGCATAGACTTAGCGATGGAGACAGAGGTGGCTAACTTTGTGCTTATTTCGCCTATAAAAAATTTAAATCAACTAAAGTCTGGCAATATTGAAGATCGCAAAATGCAAGACTTGTGGAACAATATGAGTGCGCCGCAACGCGCTAAAGCAAAGAAAGCGGCTTTTGATGCGCTTACAGAGGAACACGCAAGGGAAACCCAAATAGAAGCTCAGTTGGACAGGGAGTTACAGAAGCGCGCTAAAGTAGCTTATGTTGATATTGTTGATGCGCTTTCTACTGGTGATAACGAAAAGCGCGATGCGGCTCTTAGTGAATTGAGAATTACCGACCCGGACAAGTATGCTGATTTCAAAAAGCGCATAGACACCGGCGAGGTAGATGACGACAAGAACACAGTTATATTGCTTGAGCAACAGTTAGCAAATCAAAGGCTAAGGCCATCCACTGTTGTGACAGAATTTATAAACGGCAATTTAAGTTTAACCACATTTAAAAGCTATATGGGGTCAGCTACGGCCTTGTCGGACAAACGCTATCAAGCTGCCGGGAAACGCGCTAAAAACATATTGGGGCTTCCTGATGTTCCGCTAATCAATGCACGCGGAAAAGATAGAGAGGCGCAACAGGCTGTAGCTGGCATAATGGTAGAACTGCAAGAAAAACAATTTGACCCCAAAACCCCAGAAGATTTTGACCCGATTGCTTTTGCTGACAAACGCGCAAGAGAAGTCTTTGCCGAAATGAACAAAGCAACAGACAAAGAGATTGCAGAAGCAGAAAAGAAGTTGCCAAAAATTGCAAAGGCACTTGGGTTGTCTGATTTTGAGAATGCAACTTACGATGAAGTTAAAGCAGCGTTTGCAAAAAGCACAAATCAGCGCATTAAAAACACATACTCAGCAACTATGGGAATACTAGCCGAGGCTAACGAATGACAACAGAGCTAGAGCAAGAAATATTAAGAGTGCTTGAGGCCACCCAATACGGCCTTAGTGTTTACGCCAAGCCAGGCGCTGACAATGTTTCGCGTGCCGAAATTATGGACAGCATTCCAACTGCAATCGGGCCAGCCGGTGAGCTTGCGGCAGAAGAAGTTGCACGCACTATGGATTTGAGCCGCGAAGAACAAGAAGCGGAAATGCGTGCGTTTGTGCCAGCGCTAAAAGGCGCGGCGACTGGCGCGGCTGTAGCTACAGCCACGACAATCCCAGACATTATCGGCCTTGGCTATGGTGGCGTAAAAGCGTTGTTAGCTAAAGAAGGCGAAAAGGGGCAAGCGTTTTTGGATGGTTTGTCTAGCATATCTGGCGCTGTTGGCTCTGAAAAAGCTGGCCAGATTTACGCAGAATATGTTGGCGGCTTAGATGCAACCGATGAGGAAAAAGCCGCGATGATGACCGGCTACCAAGCGGGTGAATTTGGCGGCATACCCGGGTTGGCTGGCGCGTATCAGATTGTTAAGAAGGGTTTGCCTATAGCTGCTGACATGGCTGTTGAAGTTGGGAAGCGCGCGGAAAGCCAATTGTCAGAAGGCGGCAAAACATTGTTTTCCGGCGCGCCTATAGATGATGCTGTGAACAAAGGCTTTGCGGCAGTTGGGGATGCTGTTAAGGCGGCAAGGGCTAGATATGAAGCATCCCCAAATGACCCAACAGCAAGACGAGCATATTTAGACGCAAGGCACGAAAGAGACGCGCAAATGTCGTCAATGCCGGTTGAGGAAAAGTTGGAAACTGACGCAAGCTATAGAATGGCGCACCAGCCAACCACGCCTCAAAATGGCGCGGCAAGGTTGGATGACATGACTGGTGGCGGTACTGTTTTCCCAGATGACATTTACAGTGGCGATGCTGTTCGCCTTTATGGTGGCAACAACTTAGCCGACCAAGAGAGTGCAAAGATTATTCAATCTGTTAGAGGCAACCCAGAAGCAGAGATAACTATATACAGGGCTGTTCCAAAGGATGTTGACGCAATCAACCCCGGTGACTGGGTTACTCTTAGCAAAAGATATGCTGATGACCATGCAGAAAGTGGCTATGGCCAAATGGGGGATGAGGCTGGCAAAGTTATATCTCAAAAGGTTAAGGTCAAAGATGTGTATTCAGATGGAAATGACCTTAACGAATTTGGCTATTTCCCAGAAGATATTGCCGAAACAAATGTTGCAAAGTTAGAGCCACCCACAGAAAAGCAACCCGGCATCATTGCATTCCACGGGTCTGGCGCAGACTTTGATGAGTTTAAGCTAGAGAAGATTGGCACTGGCGAAGGCGCGCAAGCCTATGGCTATGGGCTGTATTTTACTGATAGCGAGAGCATAGCGAAGTTTTACAAAAATAGCGTTGCAACACAAATAAAAATAAATAACGAAAAATTTGTGCCAAGAAATCACAGCATTACTGAAATAGTGCAGCAGAATTCAAATGACAAACAAAAAATAAAACAGGAGTTGGTGAGGTATATTGAGCAAAATGAAGGAAATCCCTACAGCAATGTGCAAGATGCTAAAGACATAATAGATGCGATTGACAATGATAACATTGACTTAGATGACGCTGGCAAAATGTACAAAGTCGGCCTTGAGCCAAAGCCAGAAGATATGCTGGACTATCAAGGCACATTTGCTGACCAGCCAAAGAGTGTGCAAGATGCTGTCAAGAAACTAGGTTTCGACCCAGATGTTCAATTTAAAATAACGGAAACAGGTGACGGAAGATTTACTGTTTCTTCTGTTGATGCGCTTGGTAGAGAAACAACAAAAGATTTTGTTGATGGCGTAATGGGGCAAAACGCAAAACAGCAAGCAGAGGAATACGCATCAGATCAATCTAAAAAAATGTCTCAGATGCCAATGCCAATTATTCTTGACCAATTAAAAACAATAATTGCCCAAGAGCCAAGAAAGCCGGACGCGCCATCTTTTAAGAAAAAAGACGCGGAGATTATTTTATCGCAAAGATTGCTTGAGCAAGGCGTGCCGGGCATCAAATACCGCGCTGCTGGTTCACGCGCTGCAAGTGTAGACGCGGCTGATGCTGAAATGAATTACGTTATCTTTGACGATAAGATGATTAAGATACTTGAAAAATATGGTATTGTTGGGCCAGTAGCTATTACAGGCGTAGCCGCATCACAACAGGAAGGCGAGAGCGATGGCCAATCTTCTTGAAGAAAAAACAGACGAAATGGTGGCTGGCGCACAAGCCAAGCAAGAAGCAACGTCCATCATCCAAGAGGAACAGGCAGAGCAAAACTATGACCTGTTTGCTGACGAGCCTGTAGTACAGGACACAGCGCTAGAGCCAGACCCACAAGTACAAGAAGCCCTGATAGCTGGTATGGACAGAGGCCAAGCAGAAAGCGGTGAGCCAAAGGGCGTACAAGTTGCCAGCATTTTTGGAAAGGTTGGCAAGGCTATTGGTGAGCGCGTAGCTAAAGCAGAAAAGACAGTTATCCCCGGTCTAGCTGATGAGCCTATCCAAGAGATAGGCGGTCGGTTTGTCATCCGTGAAATGCCGGAAGATGAGATTGAAAATATCAACGCTGCCATGGGTGGCGATTATATTAAAAGCCTAAACCTTCCAGCAATATCCGAAGGCATGGGCGATGCCGACATGGCTGACTGGTTTGCTCAATTTAAAACGGCAAACGCAGAGCTAATAGAAGATGCGCGCCGTGGCACGCTAAACATCGAGGCGCTTGTCGGACTAGCCGAAGAAATAGGCGCAGATGAAATTACCGAGCGCATACTGCGGCGCAAGCCAGGGCAAGCGCTTAATCCAGAGGAAATGGTAGGCGGCGTGTTTGCTGTGCGTTCTGCGTTTATGAAAACGCGTGAATTGTTTGAAGCCGCACACGCCATGCCCGAGGGCGTGGAAAAACAGTTGGCATATTCAAAGTGGGCGCGGATGCTGACAATGACACAGCGCCTAGCAATCAACGTATCTGGCGGCGGCTCAGAGGCAGCGCGTACCACATACGCTATGGGTGCTTTGCAAAAGACGCTGGATATGCCCGGCATCCAAGAAATTGCTGACGACTTTAACAGAATACTAGGGCCGGAAGGGCCAGAGACGCTAGAGCATTTGGGCATACTGTACTCAGCTTTGCCAACAACCAGAAGCAAAAACAAGTTTATGGCCGAGGCTGGCAGTGCGCTTAATCGTGGCATGGATGTCATCAGTGAAATCTGGATTAACTCTATTCTGTCTTTGCCGGTAACACACGCGGTAAACATTGCCGGTAACGCTTCGTTTATGTCACTGCGCATTTTGGAAACATTTGCAGCAGCTGGTGTCGGCAAGGTGCGTTCGGCTATAACAGGTGATACAGACTATGTGCGAGTTAGCGAAGGCTTGGCTCAGTTAAAAGGCATAAGCGATAGTTGGCTAGATGCGCTATTGGTTGCTGGCAAAACACTTAAAACCGAAGAAGCCGCAGGGGCTACAAAAATTGATGTGCGCCGGATGCAAGCGATTGGCAGCACCGGCGACTTGGGCGAGATTGCCGGTATGTGGCGCGAGGGCAATGTATCAGCCGCGTTGTTAAATACAGTTGGCTCATCTATGCGTCTGGGTGGTCGTTTCTTGCTTGCAGAAGATGCATTCTTTAAAGGCATGGGCTATCGCATGGCTTTACGCACAGAAGCAGAGATTGCGTCATCTAGCACCTATGACGCGGCAATACGCGCCGGGAAAAGTAAAGAAGAAGCCTCTATCCTTGCGGCGCAAGAAAAAGTGTCTGTCTTAACAAAGCCAAACGAAACTATCAAAAGGCGCGCAGTACAGCAGTCCGAGATAGGCACGTTCCAAGGCGACTTGAATGGTTTCTTAGGCCAAGTGCAAGGCGCAATGTCTCATCCGCTTGCAAAGATAATTGTGCCGTTTTTCAAAACGCCAACTAATGTAATGGGCGAAACACTTATACGCTCACCCATACAACTAGCAAACCCAGACTTTTACAGAACAATAGCTGCCGGTGGGCGCAAGGCAGACTTAGCCATTGCACGCGTTGGCGTTGGTAGCGCCATCATGTCAACATTTGCAATGCTGGCGTCTGGTGAGCATGGCGAAGATGGCGACATGATCATTATGGGGTCAGGCCCACCGAAGCCAGCCGAGCGGCAAGCGCTGGCTCGTAAGGGCATCCAGCCATATTCTGTAAACTTTGCAAACTATGACGAGAATGGGGTCTTTGACGGCACATATACAAGCGTCACCTATTCACGCCTAGACCCGGTGTCTGGCATCTTGGCCATGGCGGCTGACTTTGCATATTACGCAAACTACGAAGATGACCAAAGCAACATCGAGGCATTGGCTATGGCCGCTACAGTTGGTATGCAAGAATACATGATGCAGTTGCCGCTGTTGCAAGGTGTTGAGGAATTGGCGACAATCTTGACAAGCTCCGACCGGCAACTGCGCGGCACGCAACTGCAAGAGTTTTTTGCACGCAAGCTGACAGAAACCGGGCTTGCCGTTATCCCCGGCACATCATCATTCAGTGCTGGTATATCTAGGCAGATAGACCCGACTGTTAAATCTACCATGCTGCCGGAAGAAGGTTTCTTCGGCGAAGATGTGACAGAGCTTGGCGCATTTGGCCGTGGTTTTTACACAGAGTTACAGCGCATGAAGGCACGCAATCCGTTCTTCTCAGACGCAGTTGAGCCTAAGTTAAATCTATGGGGCGAAGAAATCCGCGCTGGCTCTGGTGAGGCTTGGGAATTTTGGTCACCTATCCGCATACAAGATACAGTCTACACGCCATTAGACGATGAGATATTGCGCCTTGGCCAAGGCATCAGAATGCCCAGCAAAAAACAACACAATATTTTGCTAAACGCATCACAGTATAATCGCATGATTGTATTGATGAACGAGGCAGATGATTACGGGCTGATGCCGGGGGATGACGGGTATAGACCAGGGCAAACGCTAAAAGACATTCTTAGCGAATTGATACAAGATGAGGATTATCTTAGCGCTGAGAGAGAGGTGCAGCACGAATTGTTTAGCGCAATGGTCACTGCCAAACGCCGTGCGGCTAGAGACGCATTGTTTGAGGAAGATGACACATTGAAGTATAAACTGGAACAGCTTCAACAACAGTAAAAAATAAGGTATAATACCCCCAAGGAGTTGACATGGCAGATTACAACATTAACGCAGTAACAAGACGCGCCGTCTTTACCGGGTCAGCCGGTCTAGGCCCGTATGCGTTTACGTTCGAGATCATCGACAGCGGTGACCTGGCTATCTACTTCAACGCGACCAAGATGACCATTACCACCGACTACACCGTCAGCATTAACGCCAACGGCACGGGCGATGTTACCATCGTCACCGGCGGTAGCGTGCCATCCACACCAACCGCGTCTGACCAGATCGTGATTGTTGGCGCACGCGACATCGAGCGCACCACAGACTTTGTGACTGCCGGTGACTTGCTTGCGTCATCACTGAACGAACAGCTAGACGCGCTGACAATCTTTGACCAGCAAGTATCGGAAGAAGGCAGACGCGCACTGCGCGCGCCGGTGTATGACCCGGCACTGGCAGAAGATGGCGGCGTGGTTGATATGACCCTGCCGACCAAAGCATCGCGCGCTGGTAAGACGCTGGCCTTTGATACCGATGGCAACCCGGTTGTCGGCGAGGACATTGGCAACTGGCGCGGCAACTGGGCGGCATCCACCGCATACACTGTGCGCGACTTGGTAAAGGACGCCAGCAATTATAACGTCTATCGCTGTAACACCGCGCACACATCCAGCGGCACTACCCCGATTAGCAGTAACGCAGATAGCGCCAAGTGGGACTTGGTTGTTGATGCGGCTTATGCGGCTACCCAGGCAACCAATGCGGCGAATAGCGCTACAGCTGCCGCGACTAGCGCAACCAATAGCGCGAACAGCGCCACGGCTAGTGCAACATCCGCGACTAATGCGGCAACATCAGAGAGCAACGCCGCGTCATCTGCCACGGCGGCAGCGGCTAGTGCGGCGGCAGCGGCTGCAAGTGTTGACGACTTCACCGACCGTTACTATGGCGCACACGCTGATGACAGCGCAGCGCAGACATACATAACCGGGCAGGGGCTAACAGTCGATGCCGGGGATGTGTACTTCAACACAACCAACGATATTATCCGGGTCTATGATGGCGCGGCATGGAATGATGCTTTTATATCCGGCACTGGCTATTTGCAAGCGGCCAACAATCTATCTGACGTAGCTAGTGCGGCAACTGCGCTAACTAATCTTGGGCTTACAGCTACAGCCGCAGAGATAAACTACAACGACATCACAACGCTCGGCACTGTAGAGGCCAACAAGACTGTGACTGCTGATGGCAGTGGTGAGATTACTGTGCCTGATGACAAGAAGATTATCTTCGGCACAGACAGCGATGCGTCTATTAAATACGATGAGACAACCAGTGACAGGCTGTTGGTCGAAGGCGCACAGGTAGAGTTTGCCAAGTCTGTTCTGGGTTCAACAAATACAAACGCAAGCGTTACAGGTAGCACCACCCTGGACTTTGCTACCAATCAAAACTTTGTGCTGACACTGACAGGCAATGTAACGCTGGACAATCCAACCACAGAGCAAGTAGGGCAGTCAGGCTTTATCGTGTTTATACAGGACGGCACAGGCGGCAGAACAGTATCACTAGGCACAGACTACGAGACTGCTGGCGGTGCTGGTTTAACGCTATCCACAGACGCAAGCACCACTGACGTTGTGCCTTACATCGTAGCCGCATCTGGGCGTATTCTGCTTG
>Ga0208898_1001831_pt1 | contig 13532 bp, 15 predicted proteins | sample VirMetDEL_Mar_4_FD_184513 | JGI IMG/M metagenome (GOLD analysis project Ga0208898, IMG submission 184513) | Aqueous microbial communities from the Delaware River and Bay under freshwater to marine salinity gradient to study organic matter... | ecosystem: Environmental > Aquatic > Marine >...
ATGCTAATTCTACGACTTGTACTATCATCAGCAAGAGCCGATATCTCAGCATACAAAACACCCTCTGAGTCATTAAAAACATTAGCTACTCCTGCACCACTTGCAGTATCTGCTTGTCTTGTTGCAGTCGAACCGCTTGTAGGTATGTAAGAGGTTGCGTAAGAACCTTCTTCTAATTGTCCTCCCCATACTAAAAGAGAACCTTCTCCTAATCTTAAAGAAGCCTTAAAAGTATCTCCTGACGAATCTCTTACCGCAACTATTCTTTGCCATTCATTTGTAGATGTAAAGTTAACTGTATTTAATCCTGAAAATGTTACTATTCCACTAACAGGTGTGTTATCATAACTTTTTACCCAAATGCTAAATGTCTTAACAGTAGAAGGTAAAGTAAAATTAGTTTCTAATCTATCAGAAGCGTTTGATGCGGTGTATAGAGTAGCGTTATTTTCACCATCAGGCGAAATGCCTTGATTAGCGGTTACTGTGGAATTTGTTTTTGACCAAACTGATTGAGTAAAATCCTCCGAATAAGTAATCAAGTTAGTCCTTGCAGGCTCTAATAACAAAGCACCTTTCGATGTCTCAGAATAATCAATTCTTGCTCTGTCGTTACCTACTACTTCTATTAAGCCTTGTTTGTTTACCCTTGTAGCAGAAGAGGCTCTTGTCGTAGTAAAAGGAAGAGGCTTATAGTGTCCATCTTGGTCATTGAACGCAAGAGATGAACCCTCCTTAGTTGCCCATACACCATTTCCGTATTTAAATGTTTGTGCCATATCTTATTCTATTGTATATAGTTGTTCCGTTGCCATATCATTAAACGACTGCCAAGAGGTTAGTTCTTCTAATTCAGCATCTGTTAATGCTTCTTTAAAGGTAATTAGTTGTTTGGTTTTTCCGTAGAAGTCAGATGCTCCTGTTCCGTTATCAAAGGCTAATTCAGATAACCCTGATGAAACAGAGCCTGATATATCTGTTGCTATTTCAAATCCATTTATCCAAAAAGAAAAGTCATTTGCTTTATATTTATATGCTATTTTAGATTCAGTTGTAATGTCATTAACAACATAGCTAAATAAAGCCTGAGAAACACCCCCTGAAATTAAATTACCTACAATTGTATCTGATGTAGTTGAGAAAAATACTTGTATCCTATTAGAACTCGTCCCATCCCCTAAAGTAATAACTCTCGATGTACTATCATTAGCAAGAGCCGATATCTCAGCAAACAATACCCCTTCTGAATCATTAAAATCAGCAGAAGTTCCTGCTCCGTTACATACCTCAGCGTTTCTTGTTACTGCACTACCTGATGTTGGAATATATGAAGTAGGGTAAGAAGAACTTGTTTCGGATTGCGCTCCCCATATATAAATAGAGCCACTTGTATGTGTTACATCTAAATCTCCTTCTGCGGGATATATTCTTGTTGTTGTTGTGAAACTATCTGTAAAAATCATTCCACATCTATACCAACCATTTCCGTAATCTTCAATAAAAGAATCTATATAAGCAGAGGTTACAGTTGAGCCACCTAAGACCCCATTCTCTAAATCAAACCATTTATTAGAAGAACCACCCGTTTGCAACATTAGCCATTTAGAATCATTTGCTTTAGCAAACACAGAAAAAACATTAGTTCCTGAATAAGTTACACTGTAATAAATTCTTTGGTCAGAAGTTCCTCCGCTAATTGAAATTAAAGAAGCATTAGAAGAGCCATCAGGAGATATTGTAGAATTGCTCGTTACATTTATATTTGATGCAGTCCAAGATGTAAAATCTTCACTATGTGCAATCCTATTAGTCCTACTTGGCTCTAACAACAAAGAAGGGGTGTCTTGTACTACTCCATCAATAATAGGATAGTCTAATCTTGGTACATTACTTCCTACTACCTCAATAAGACCATCCTTATTTACCCTCGTAGCACTTCCCGACCTTGAGAAGTCGAAATCACCATCTGTACTATTTGGAATAACGCTATAAACCTTCGAAGCCTTATACCCCGAAGGAATCATCGCTAATCCTGCTTTATCGTATTTATTACTCATTTTAAGCTATAATTTAAGTTTCCTACCAATGTTGTATGCGCCTCCATAGTACCACTATCATCCGACACCCTCTTAGCAAAGTCATTACCATCTCCTACCACAGTAAGAAAGATATACTCTCCTACCCAAGTTTGGTTGTAGATGCTGCCCCATCCAGTATTATTTTGTGCTTGTCCCCAGTTTGTTATCATTGTTCTCCTTTATTAGATAACTCTTTTTTCTCTTTTTGTTGTTTCTCTAATTTATGCAAGAAGGCTATCAACTTCTGTACATTATCCTCTTTAGGTTTATATTTGCCTCTAATCTTACCCACTACCCTAAATATATTCCTCCAAAGTTTACATCCTTGTCAGGGTGCATATCCTCATTTGCAGTAGTAGTGTACTCAGGATATAGCTGGCTGTTAAAGTCCATATAGTCCATAAATCTACGGGTGTAGAACTCAGCAGTCTCTAAGGCTCTTGCTGCAAGCATATTTACCTCATCCATACTTGCTGTATCACTATTCTCGCTTCTGTGCTTATAAACCCCTCCGTTGCTAATTTGAAAGGCAGCAAAAGGAATATAGTCCGCTTGACTAAACCATATTAGCATAGGCTTTACATAGTCATCAATAAGAGTCTTATAGTCAGCATTTCCTGCATCATCAATAGTACCTGCAATAATTAGCTCTTGTAGCTTCTTATACAGCTTACCACCTAAGTAGTTTTGTATGTGAGTATCTTGAGCAACCTCAACAAATTGTACTAACTTGTCAGGGTCTAAGTTACCAGCAATAATAGACTTCTTCTTTAACTCACTTAACTTTATAAATAGTGCCTTATTTGCCATTTTTATTTATTTGTTGGGTAAGCACCTCCGTTTGGCATATCTTTTGGTGCTACTGGCACTTCACTTGGATTGTTTGGTGCTACATAGCCTTCTGATAAAGCCTCTTCTTCGCTTACTTGTTGTTTCTTCTTATAAACTCTCTTTTCCCAAAAGTGGTGACAGTTCTTACCGCCCTTAAACTTAAATAGCGAGTAGTTTCTTCCTTTGTGTCCTAATTCTTTGTTGATACCTCTGAAAGACATTTGATTAATATCTTCTAAGCGGAATACAATATCCTTCTCTGTGATACCCTCCATCTTTTGACAGAATAAACGGCTGTCAGGAGACTTTCTCATAGGCATATAGGCATAGCGTACCTTATAGCCTTTATTGTCCTGAGAAGACTCCTTAGAGGGTTTAGCATCCTTCTCTGATACATTAGCAAGTTCTACTTTCTCAGCAGATACTAATTCCCAATCATCAGAGATAACCTCTCCTAATTCCTCTAACTGCTCAAAGATATCTTCAAACTCTTCGTCTGATAAGTCTGTTTGCTCTTCTACTTTAGACAGCTTCTCACCAGTCTCTTCTTCTCTCTTAACTTTAGTAGCAATATTATCAAGTTCTGTAAACTCAATAGGCTGTAGCGTAACAAAGTATAAGTTAAGATAGATTTGATTGAAGGCAAGTATCTCACTTAGCCCTTCAGTAATTTGCTGTTGGAATGGGCGGATAACCATATTATCCATAATGATAGAGGCTGTTCTAAGCTCTTCTGCGTTGTTACCAAATCCAGTGTTATCTTTAATACCTAATAGAATAGGAGATACAATGCGGTGTCCAAGCATAATTTTCTCTCTTGCTTCATCTGCCAAGAATTGGTACTGTGCGTGAGCATCAGGCAGATGTATAGGTTCAATAGTGGCTTGGTCTTCTGAAGAGTCATTAAAGGTAAGTACAAATTTACCTGCGTTTGAGCTACCGCTGAACTTATCATAAATCTTTCTCTCAATAAGTTCTTGAGTCTCTTCGTTAGGAACTCCGTTATTGAAGTTGAATAAGAGAGATGGCTGTAAGCCATTCTGAATATTATTGATATGGTAGTTAGCTACCTCTTCTTCTAAGTTAGCATACTGAAGACATCCGTTATAATCAACAGGTGAATAGTAATAGAATCCTGACTTGTAAGGCTTAAAGATGTATAACTCAATAAGGTCTCCTTTTGCTCCGTTTCCAAAGGTAGGAATACGCTTAGGTTTGTCAGAAGGCTTTAGCTCACTCCACTTAGGGTGATAGTAGTATGCCTTAATCTTACCATCCTTAGCTTTCTCTGCTCTAAGAGTCTCCATAGGAAAGTGTACTACCTTAACAATAGAAGTCTTAGTCTTGTTGTAGATAACTTGCAAAGCACCTTGACCTAATAACTTATAGTCATTAACCAGCTTACGCATACAAGATGGCTTAAATAATAGCTTCATCTTAGCGTACATCTGTGGCTTTTCTGCACTATCTGTAGCATCTAACCCTCTACCGTATATCATTTCGGTAATACCGTTGATACAACAAGCGTTAGTAGGGCTTCCTAAGTAGTTATCTACAAGGCTGTCAAAGTAGTCTTGATGGTCATCTCCTGTAAGGTATAACACCCAATCCTTACGGTCATCTTCAATAATCTCAGGAGACTGATAGCCACTAAGGTTTACTACCCTAATGCTATTCTTATACTCCTTTTTTAAGTGTGCGCTGTTTCTTGCCATATTACAATACTATATAGTCATCATCCGTACCATACTGAGTATAGGTATTAGGATAGCTAAATACTTCTTTTTTGTCTGTTTTACTTGTTACATAAACTACATCTCTAAATAGCACTTTAGAGTCTGTGCCTAATTCAAGTGTATATATTTGGTCTTCCTTTAATTCAATAGTAGGAGTTGCTGTAATCTCTATGAAGTTCCCGTTAGAGGAAGTAGCATAAGTAAAGGTTACATCTAACTCTGATTGGTAAGTACCATTCTCCGTTAAAGAAAGCGTTGCAGCATCTAAGTCCGCACTTGCATAAGAAGAGGGAATAATACTGAAAGTCTGTGCTGTCTGTATAGGTCTTAATTGTATCACAATAGGATAACCTAATAGTATGTTTTCTGTTTTTATTTGTACCTATACAAACGAAAAAAGCAGCCTTACGGGGCTGCTCTAATCATTAGGCTGTCTATATTAATTAGGCAGCTGGGAAAGTACCTGTTACACTGCTTGCAGGAGTACGCTCCATACCTGTAAAGGTAAGTGTGTAACCTGATAAGTCAGACATAGCTGCTCCAGTTACAATAGTACCACCTGTTACATCAGCACCGTTCTCTCTACCTACTAAGAATAGGTTTCCGTTATAGTCCTCTACTACAATTCTTGGTCTACCGAATGATAATAGCTTAATAGCTTGGTTATCGGCAGCACTAAGTTTTGGTAGGGTAAGTTCTAATACCTGCTCAAAAGCAGTAGTTCCATTCTCTCTTGAAGACTGGATGTTCTGTGTTAAAGAAGAGTTCCCTTTAAGTTCGTACTTGAATACATCAGCTGTAGCTGCCCAACCCGAAACAGATACTACTGTACCATCCGCCTCTTCGTCAATGCTAACCGCTGAGTCGTAGTTGATGAAGTAAACATTCTTCAATCCACCTACAGCATCCTTACAAGGTAATACTCTTCCTGCTGAAATGTCGCAACTCATAGTTTTATTTTTTATTAAAAAAGGGTAGGCAGGCTCTTCGGCACACCTACCCTCTTTCGTTATACAATTTGTTTATTATGCTAAAGTTAGCAATACAAGGTCAGACCCAATTCCGTACTGAACACCAGCAGTGAATCGCATAATTACTCGTACATTCTGAGAACCATCAAGGTCAGCCATATCAATAACTTTAACCTCGTTGTGGTCAGATAATAGACCAGTACCGAAGTAAAGGTTAGAAGCCTCACCAGCGATGATGTGGTCAGCAGGCATACCAGGAGTGTGTTGGATTTTAACACCATCAAAAGATAGAGCGTTTCCGTTGTTGTACCAAAGTGAACCTCTGCTATCAACACCAGCTGCACCTAATCCAGCAGCACCAAATCCACCTAAAGCTCGGATGTAAGCTTTGAAAGCTACAGTTGGAGCATAGATAGTAAGGTCTTCTCTACCATAAACAGTTGAAGGAACTGCATCTAAAGTGTTCTCAAGTAATCCTACAATGTTAGAAGCAGTGAATGAAGTTTCAGAACCGTTAGCAGCATCGTTTACATCAGAGTCAGCAGCCATAAGAACTGAGAATCCATCAAATTCACCTGCGTTAGCGTTTACTCCACCCCAAATGTTTTGCTCAGTTTTCTCAGCAACTTTACCAGCTGTGTGAGCAATTAGGAAGTCTGCGAAGTTTGGAGGTAGTTGGTCAAATGCACCAATTCCCATTTGGATAGCCTCCCAGTCAGAACGGAAGTCTTTTTTACATAATTCAACATTTACTTGGAACTCTTCAGGTTGAAGAATACGCTCAGTAAGTGTTACATTTCCTGTGTCAGCAAAGTCACAAGATGCGTTAGCAATAAGTCCTGAAGTAGAAACTTTCTTGATAACCTCTTTGTACTTTACATTTGGTTTAATGCTGATAGCAGCCTCGTTTAGAGTCTTGCCTGAAAGAAGGGCAGCTGAAATATACTGTCCTGCAAATTCACCAGCATAAGTAGTAGTGATTGAAGTAGTTGTTGCCATTTTTATTTAATAATTACTTGTTAAACATTTTTTCATAAACCACTCCCATAGTAGTTTGTGGTTTGTTTTGTTTGAAGAAGCTAAGTTTTGCTTTGTCTTCCACTTCAGGGCTGTGAGCAATAGGCTCTACAGGTGACTCAGCAGATAGTTCTTCTTTAGATAGTTCTTCAGCAGGAACTTCAGTTTCCATTTCCTCTGAACCCATCTTTTCCATAATCTGCTCATACATTGCTTTCATCTCAGCAAGTGCAGCTTCTAATTCCTCCTTAGTAGCGTACTTAGGCTCTTCAGGAGCTTCTTCTGCGCTATCTTCAGCAGGCATTTCTTCGTCTTCCGCTAATTCAACAGCGTCTTTAACCTCTATCTCATCTACATTCTGAGTTTCTTCAGCAGCTAATTCTACTTGCTCTTCAGCAGCAGGCTCAACTTGTGTGTCATCAGCAGAAAGTAGAACAGACTTTAGCTTTTCTACGATTTCGATTGCTTTCATAAATTTGATTTATATATAGTTAACTAATTAATTACAACCTGTTGTATTTTTAACTACCTATGTAGCCAATACCTTGATTAATCATATTGCCCTTACAACACTTTCTGCTGTATAGGCTTCTGTTTTTACAAAGACAAGCCCTTCTATTTTCTCTTGGACTTGTTCTACTTGGATTGTATCTTCTATTTCTACGCATAGCTCTGTGTCTTTTGTATAAAGAATATAATATCCCATACCTCAGCAGAACCACCTACAGCAGTTATCTTTAAGCTACTTCCATTAGCTACAAAAGAAGAATCTGCGTAGTATTGGAATATGTGATGCTCACTATGTTCTACATCATTTCCTTTAGGAAACGGTATGTCAAATTTTATTCTATCATAGGGAGTTCCATTACCTGCTTCTAAGTTGAGTTGTAAGAATGTAGAGTTAGCGTTAGCAGCAGAAGCCTTAAACGCAGCAGTCATTATATAAACATCATTCTCATACTCAGCAAGAATCTTATTGGTAGTTCCGTTGTAGTATTGTACTCCTGAGTGACTTGTAACTACATTAGAGGCATCATTTGTTAAAGTAACCTCAACTCCGCTTGACAGACTTAGCTTATTAGAAGAGGTATAAGTGCCATCATCATACCTTGCCCAACCTAAACCACTTCCTTCTCCTGCTGATGGATATATCTTTCTCCAAGCACCATCTTGAACTGTCCATACTCCTGATGAGGTAGTAACATAAGCACCCTCTTCAATCTGATAGTATAAACGCTCTTCTTCAGTGTTTACATCTGATTGTACTTTGTATGAAGTGTTTTTAATCATCTACCTTGCCCTCTATATTTCTTTTTATATAACTTAGATGTCTTTAATGAACTCGACTTAGTCTTAGCTCCTATTCCTTTTCTATTCACCTTAGGCTTATCAGCCTTTATGTGAGCAGTCTGTTTAGCCATTATTTCTTAACGCAGTTAGGAACTCTTTTACCATCCTTCATCTTCCATCCATCTTGCTTATAGCCTTCCCAACAAAGGTCTACATCAATCTTTTCCAGTTCGTCTAATCCTCTTAACTTGGACTCTACCCAGTTTTTCATACTTTTGCCTCCCCAAAGCAGATATGATATTGTACCGCAAGCCTCTGGCTTTGACGCATCGTAATAGGCTTCTGCCCTGCTGAGATATGAGTAAATGCGTTTCAGGGTTGGGACTGTGAACTTTTCTTTTCTTGCGAGTTGTTGCGCCCGAACCTTTCCTACTTGAGTTGCGCATTTGTTTCCTAATTCTTTATTGCGTTTGATACCTAATTTAGCGTTGTTAGAAGCACTCTCAGGATAACCTCCATAAGATTCTAACTCTACCTCTTCTTCAAGCTGCGCTACAGCCTCTAAAAGAGCATATTCCGCTTGTAGTTCCTCAAAGCAATCTGCGCAAAGGTCTTCTTCAACACTTTCTTTAGGTCTTTCAGCGTTGTCGCTAAAGAAACCTTCAATGCTAAAGCCTTTAACCTTGCCTGTTTTAACAAATTCTTCCCAAACTTCATCATTATTTACCTTTACTGAGACCATCCAAGTGCCTTTTGGCATATTTAGGTCATAAAATGCTGATTTATCCTTCTTTTCGTCTTCTACTATCCAAGATTCTACTACAGACATCCCTTTTAGGGCATATTGATGCTCTAAAGTTGAGTTATTTTGGTTTCCTCTGCTTAAAAACAGCTGAGATGCCTTTCTAACGGTATCTTGACTAAAGAAGATGTAATATTCATCACCTTCTTCGCTTCTGCGGTAGATTTTCTTGTCAGGAATAAGCGCAGGCCCCATTAAGATGCGTTTTTCTGCGTTTATCTCTGCTAATTCTATCTTTTGTGCCTTCAGAGCAATAAAATTCTCTTCAATAGCAGGTTCTTCAACGACTGAGATAGCTTCAATGCCTGAAGCCTCACTATTTTCGTCTACAAAAAGCTCATATACTTCCATATTAGGGTAACTTATAGGTTGTTATTTGTTTTAAATTGATGCTCCTTCTACAATATTGCGTTCTAATTGCTGTGCAGTAGTTACATCTGAGGATACTACATAGGCTTTAAGAGGGTCATTTCTTAATCCTTGTATTGCCTCAGCTAACTGGTTTTGACCTGAAGCACCCACTACATTAAAGGCAGGGCCTCCTACTCCCTCTCCTGCTGTACCTAATCCAGTAAGTCTTGGATTTGGCATTGCTTTACCTACAAACTTCTGTTTAGATATAGCAGCTATATTAGCAAGACCTGCGGTTATTACAGCAATCATACCTGCTATCCTAAGGAAAGAGCCTCCTTTTGTATCTGCAAGAACTCCTGTTGCTGCTGAGAAGGTGTCTATAACTGCCATAGAAATATTCATAGCCTTTTCTTGTTCAAAACGCTTCTTGTTAATCTCATTCTCTTTTGCTACAAGTTTAGCTTCGTTTCTTGCTATCTGCTGATTAATCTTATCTCTTTCATCCGCTGATAACTGTTCATTAGAAAGTCTTGCTCTAAGTTGGTCGTTTATTGCGTTAGTTTTGTTTTGCTCAATAGCAATCTCTCTTTCTGCTTCCGCTGATAGAATATCACCTATAGAAGATAATGCTGTTTTAGCGAGATTAATAGTAGCATCTAAACGCTCTTTGCTCATTCCAAACGCCTTAGCAAAGTCAAATGCACCCTCTCCCTCTCCATTAAGGGCTGGTGTTTGTGCTACCCTGTTTTGGAACTCTTCCGTAACAGCATCACTAAACTTCTTAACTTCCTTCTCGGCCCATTGTTGCGCCTCTGTTTTTTCAGGGCCATCAATAAGGTCTAATAAAGATAATTTACCTTCCAAAGTTGCAGGAAGGGTCTCACCAATAATTTCCATAAGACCACTACGGAAACCTTCCTCTATTTCTCCATTTAAAGCCTTAAATAATAATCTATATTTTTCTTCTATTGCATTTATAGTGGTCTGGTCTGTTACGCCTTCTAATTCTTGAGCTTGTTGGCTAAACAACTGTTGTCCTCTAAGTCTTGAAAGTTCTTTGTAGTGTTGTTGGAAAGCCTCAAAGTTTTTATCAAGTATAGCTTGGTCAACAAGCCCTTGTTCTTCTTCAGTTTGAGTCTCAACTAAAGACTCTAAAGCATCAGCTCTTTTGTCAAGAATTGACTGTCTTTCTTTTTCAGCATCTAATGCAGCTTGAACTTGCTTAGCTATATTCTCTTCAAGAACTTCAATGTCTGCTTTAGCATTTGCTTCAGCCATTGCAACATCAAGTTTTTGAGACTCTTTAAGCAGTATATCTTCAGTTATTTTATTTATTTCCCTTTGTCTTGCTTCTATTTCAACAGGGCCTAAAGCTCCTATCTTAATTTCTCTATTTAACTTTCTTTGTTCTTTTGTTCTTTCTTCTTCTAATTCTAATATTTCCTCAGACAGAGTTTTTCTTTGTTCATCTCTATCACTCTGAGCCTTCTCATCAGCAGCTCTTAGTTTAAACAATTCAGAACTTTCTTCTAACAACGCTTTCTTTTCCTTCTCAGAAATAACTCCTTCTTTGGCAAGCTTAACAATGTCTTTGTTTATATCAACATAACCTTTAAGAAGCTTCTCTTCTTCTTCACTTGTTATAGCCCCCTCTTTCTTTAATCTGATTATTTCTTCAAGAACTAAAGCTTGAGCTTCAAGCTCAAAGTTCAAGTCTGCAACTTCTTTCTTAGCCTTATTACTTTGTTGTGCAAAATATGTAATTGCAGCAGTAACAACTTGAAACGCCACTAATATACCAGCAGGGCCAAGAAGTTGAGTACCTATTTTACCTAAAGCAGCCCTTACACTACCTGCATTAGAAACAAGAGCAGCGAATAAAGTACCTAACTGAGAGATGTTGTTTGTTACCGCAACAATACCAAAAGGTAAATCCGAAATAGTACGACCTAATTCAAATGTAGCAGCACCTGCAAGACCTGCTGAACGAGCTTGATTCTCTTGGAGTTTAGCAAGTTCTTTTGTAGTCTGTTTTGTTTTCTCTTGAGCATTAGAGTTTTGTATAGTTGCAGTAGTGGCAGCCTTCAGCCTTGCCTCTGCTTCTCTAAGTCTTACATTTAAGTTCTCAAACTCTTGACTACCAACTGCGGTATTATCTCTTTGTTGTTTAAGAGCAGATACTTGGTTTCTTATATGAGATATAGAGCCTAATACAATTTTGCTATTCTCTCCCTCTACATCGCCCATCTTTTGAGCAGCCTCTGCTTGCTTCTTGTAAGCCTCAGAAAGCTGCTTGATGCTTTTTATAGCCTTACCATTCTCATCTACCAGTTTCTTGGTGACTACATCATATTCTAATAATATGGTTCTCTTAGTTTCTGCCATTTCTTCGTTTAATTAGTTGTTTAGCTTCCTTTAGGCTTTTAGGTAGTTTATTAGCACCCTTAGCAAAGTCTATATCAGGGTCGTTTATATGCCACTCTTCAGTGCGTAATAAGTCAATTATATTCTTAATCATAGTGGTTAATCAATTCTAATTTAGTTTTACCTGTAGACACATCAATATCCAAAGCGTTTATTCTGTACTTTCTGTCTGCAATAACAATAATATCAGATAAGCTAATATTCAGAATAAGACTGATAGGTAATATTGCGTTTACCTTTGTGATTCTGTTGGTAGCCTTAAAGATGTTCTCTATATAAGTCTGATAGAACCTTTTGAATAGCGTCTCCTCAGCATCTAAATTGTTATACTCACTCTTCTCTACTCCAAAGTGGATGTTATTTGTAGTCTCATCAGTAATATCCTCTAAGTTAGAAGGCATATTAATACTCTCAGAACTTTGTATAAGGACTCTTGCATCGTTAGATACAAATGATAAATCTACAGAAGGTGATAGGTTGTTTATGTACAGAAGAAGTGCCTTACCGACATACGCTTCCTCATTATCATTTACAAAGTAGCCCCACTGAATACCCGTAGTGGTATTGGTAGCTACATCTACTATATTCTCAAACTTACAGTGGTGAAAGTCAGGTTCTACCTTGTAAGTAGTCCCTTCTATGTTCTTTACATCTGTATATTCCTCTCCACCCCATTCTACAGGAGGGTCTGCAATCTCTTGAAAGTGTTGCTCTGCAAGAATAGTCTTAGTATCTTGATATTTAAAGAAGATGTCCTTAAAGGGAAGTGCCACATCAATATTAGACTGCTCTACATCTATATGCTTAGTAATATCATACTCTGTAGTCTGATAGAAGTCATCTAAAGGTTGTACTTGTATCTCTCCGTTGTCTTCTACATAAGCAACTAAGTTGAACATCTTAAATAGGCTGGATAAGAAGTCTATTACCTTCATCTCAGGCAGATTCTCTGCTAAGTTGAACTTAAAACTACTTGTATAACTTAGCTGTGATGAGTTCGCTGAGGTCTGTTGAGGTGAGTTACCCACCTTATTCTGCCATTTGATATCACTAAAGGTTAGTGTCTCGTCATAAGTTCTTATATAAGCAGCAAACTTATCTCCTACCTGAAAGTTACCCGTAGAGAACGCAGGTGCTACTGTACCCGAAACTCCCTCATAGAAGGCTACTACATTACCATTCTTCTTAACAACAAGGTCGTACTTAGCATTATTGGTAGTGGTTGCTATTAGGTTGATAGTCTCATCTGCTGAAGGAGCTACCTCAATAAGTAAATCTCCTACTAAATCTATATTAAAAGATACAGGAGAGGGGTCGTTAGTCTGTGTGAAAGGTACTTTTTGGTCATTACCTGCCTCAATAGTCAGTGAGCCATTCTTTCTGTGACACCACATATATAACTTAGACACATCCTTAGTAGCATCCTTAAAGAAACTGTCACTTGCAAATGCTATGTCTGTTGCGTAGCCATTAGCTACTGTGTATTTAGACTCTATAGCCTCTATAATCTTGTCTAAGCGTACTGCATACTTTAGTTGATTGTACTTCACTCCCTGCACCTTAGTTCCGTAGTATAAGTTGCCTGAGAACTCAGAATCTTCTGCTGAATCGTAATACAGCCTTTGGCTGTGGGTGATTAATGGAAGTGATACTCCCGTTACTGTACCGCCTGCACTCTTAGTAGAATGTAAGGTCTTTAAGTTGTTTAGTAGTCCAGTAGTAGAATAATCAAAGTCTATATCAAGACTTCCTGCACCAACAGTTAGTGTAGGTAGCTTATCCTCTCCTAAGATGTCCTTTAACTCTACTACGCTACCAAAGAAAGTAACCTTGTAGGCGTAAGGCTTATTGTTGCGCATATCTACACCATCTAACTTCAGCCTTCCTTTCTTAAAGGGTAAGTGATTAATGTGTAGCTCCGCCTCTTGTCTTAACCTTGCATCAAAGCCATTAGTGATGTCGTAGTTATAGTAGTGTCTAAAGATTTTATTATTAGTCTTTGAGGCAGGCACAGAAAACTGCTTACTGA
>Ga0208898_1001833_pt1 | contig 13523 bp, 12 predicted proteins | sample VirMetDEL_Mar_4_FD_184513 | JGI IMG/M metagenome (GOLD analysis project Ga0208898, IMG submission 184513) | Aqueous microbial communities from the Delaware River and Bay under freshwater to marine salinity gradient to study organic matter... | ecosystem: Environmental > Aquatic > Marine >...
TCATTGCAAGACTCACCATTGCAAAGTCTATAAACTCAGACTTGCCAGAGCCCGGAACACCAGTAACTACCGACACCTGATCGGAGCAGATAGTCATGAGTCTATCAATCGAAGGTATACCAATCTTCGCACCACCCTTGAATCCACCAATGCGTATGTCGCTAATCGTAGTGGCTACTGAACTGGCTCGAACGATGCCCTCGTAAAGAATGTTCTCGACTTCTTGGAAGGCGTTCTTGATCCCAACCTCGCCATGAGTTGCCAAGCACTCGTTGGCATCCTTGACCCCATACTTAGACCAGTCTATTACGCCGACTCTCCTGCGCCCAAGAAAATCCAATAGCCTTCCCTGAAACTCTCTGCCCTTTTCGTCTGCATCAACAGCGACAACTACATCAATCTTGTTGTTCTGAACAGCATCGACCACAGGCTTCAGGAAAGCAGGGACATCACTAGCCTTGCCGATGTTCGCCCCCGACGGAACCGAAAACGCCTCGTAGCCACACGATCGAAGCGCAAGAGCGTCGAACTCTCCCTCTGTCAAAACAACCATGTCACCAAAAGCAATGTTCGGAAACAAGCTACGGCACACTCCCGTCTGGGTGTAAGCCTTGTTCTCGACAGCTCTCCACTTGATTGCTCCATCAGCGTAAGAGAATCCAATCGAACTGTCCTTCCCTCCAAGAGATGTGTAATAGACATCATCAGATAAAAGAATCGAACCCTTGATTTCGTCAGAAATCTTTTCAGGATTGATAGATCTTGAGGAGAGAATCTTGTCAAAATCTTTTAGACTGTCCTCATCACTGGCCCTCGTGAACGAAGGTGCTGTCCGGATAATCCTCTCAGGTTGATTCTGACTCATACTCACTTGCCCCTTCTCCTCACAGTTATGGCAGTACCAGACTGCGGCTGTGTCTTCGAATGTGACACGAAGACATTTTTTATTTCTGTTTGATCCAGATCTTTCAGACGAACACTCGGGACATACAAAACTTTTAGTTCCAATATCTTGCGCCCCTAGTTGCGACTCTACAAAACTTTTAATCGAATACATTAGTCCATCCACCCCTCTTGACAGACACGCTTTCTACAGGCTATAGAATCCTATAAGCCTATATGATTCTCCTCTGAGAGAATCTAGTTCTTATAGGATCTAAGCGATCCGCACAAGACGTAGAAAATTTAATGGCCTGCTTGCAATGAGCAGGTCAGGGGGAGGAGAGAGTTAAACCCCTTTCGATCTCCTCCCCCATTTTATTTTTACTCTTTATCTTTTATTCTTCAGTCTGTTCAACAAGATATCTCTGCGTATTCTTTTGGGGATATCGCATAGTTCTTGTATCAGGTCTCTTACTAATTCATAATCCATAGATGCTGATTTGCACACATCTACAAATGAATCAGAAGACGCCCACTCTTTGATCTCTGCTTCCTCTTTGGGATTGCCAGCGCAAAGATCTTTAAGAGACTGAAGAATTATTGCAGACGCTAGTCTTGATTTAGACTTGAGATTGTAATCTTCGCTCTCGGATTCTCTTTGTCGAGATGATGAAATGCGTGTATCTCTTTGATCTGCCGGTCGTTCTCGATCACCTGAGTCTTTTGAAGCAAGTCCATTATCAAACTCGGGTCCAAGTCTGGCCTTCTTGTCTTGTACCATATCTCTACGATCAACTTCACGTCGCCGGTTATAGGGCAGTCCGGAGGACGTACATAAGATTCGAACTGTTTGGAATATTTTAGCGCCTTTTCGGATTTAATCACACGGGGCTTACCCTTTATAGACACAAGCCTCCTGCTGTTCGACTTACTGGCTGGCTCGCCGGGAATAATTTGCTCCCAAAAAACCGTGTCTTTTCCTGTTGACATATTCTTATCTTGCTTTATTCTTGAATCATTGGAAGGGAACCAATGACCATTATTAATAACCACGATGCCCCTGCATCGTTCATATCGTTTTGCGAAAACGATAGGTACACAAAGGGGCATTCAGACTACTCGGCTACACAGCTAATTGACGAGCCGCGCGTCGTGGAGTTTAACAGAAGGTATCCGGAGCTAGTGATAGACGACCCATACGAGAATCCGTGGAAGTTTATCTCGACGATATTCCACGCGCTTATGGAACAGCATTCACCAGAAGACGAGATCGCAGAGGAGCGTATGTTCGCGGAGATTGGAGGGGTGACTATCTCCGGCGCGATGGATGTTCAGGCTGGGCCAGACCATTCAGTTACCATCGGTGACTATAAGATGACCACTGTCTATGGCATCAAGGACACTAAGAAGTTTGAACAGCAGTTAAACATTTACGCTTGGCTCATTGAGAGCCAGACAAGTAAAGTAGTTACTAGCTTGAAAGTGTATGCCTTCTTGAGAGACTGGAGAATATCTTCTTCGGAAACAGTAAGGGGCTACCCACCGACGCCGGGGATCACAATACAACTTCCACTCTGGGACTATGACGAGAGAGAAAGTTTCATCGCCGACAAGGTTTCTACCCTGCTTTCTTGCAAAGACCTACCGGATGACGACCTGCCTGAATGTACGCATGAGGGGCGATGGCCTTCTGGTACATCGTATCGAGTAGTGGACATGAGGGATGATAGTTATGTTGAGTTTGATAGAAAGGGTGATGCTCAGAAGCATTGGGATCAGCTTGATTCCGATTCTCAATTTAACTCTGCTCTCGGCAAGACGTTTAGTGAGTACCGTAGATGCAAGAGCTACTGTCCTTTCAATAAGATATGCAACACTTATAAGGGGTTTCTAAATGAGCGCAGCAACAAAAGAAGCAGATGATTCTACCTTCGATGTAATCGAAAAGCAGTTGAAGGCACCCTTCTCTCCCAATCAGATCAAGTGGAGAGCTTCTAATTTTAACGGGGACAAGTCCACTGCTCTCCTGTATCTCGATGCAAGAGACGTTATGGATAGACTTGATGATGTCTTTGGAATTGGCCGGTGGACTACTGACTACAAAGATTTAGACACGCGGTGCGTTTGCAAATTGTCTGTGTCTTTCGATGGATGGGGTTGGGTTCACAAGTCTGACGTTGGAACTCAAAGCACTTTCGAGGGTGAGAAGGGGATGTATAGCGACGCTCTCAAGCGAGCCGCTGTTCAGTTTGGTATCGGAAGATATCTATACGACGATGACATACTAGATAACAAAAGATTCAGCACTTCGAATAAGCGATTCACGAAAGAAGCAGACGATGAGATTTACATGCTTGTAGAATCTCATTACCGGACCTACGCAAATTCAAAATCGAATTTGCTTTTAGCGTTGTTTCAGTCTGCGACTACATTGAAAGAACTCAAGAAGTATTACACAGACAACAAGGTTGTTGTTGAAGAGTTAAAGAGTGAAGACTCTGAAGCAGCACTCTACGTTTCTAAACTTTACAAGCGGCGTGGTGCCGCACTCAAGAGAATCGAGGAGATGATTCATGGCTAAGGTTCACGGAAATATCAGGAAGAATGACAAGAAGAATGACAAGCAGCCTGACTTGCGTGGCTCTGTAAAGATTGGTGGATGGACCGGGCATCGAGCAGATGAGAAGAACAGGGATGCTGCTCAATGGCTTAAGAATTTAGCTTCTGAATTTAGCGAGAAGAAGGAAACGTATTTGAACGTCGCCATCTGGAAGAGGGTAGATGACGAGTCTGGTCAGGCTTATTTCTCTATGACCTTGGAGGATAACTCGTGGCGTACTTCCAGTGGTGGAGCAGGACGAGGCGCAACCACATCTCAGCCTGCGAAGAAGCAGGAAGCTCCGAAGACAGAAGACACTTCACAGGCTGGATTCGACGGCTTCGAAGATATAGACTTCTAAGTTTATTTATGTGGAAGTCTGAGGAGTATCTGAGGTTTGTGAGAACTCATCCGTGCTTGGTGTGCGGTTCAGATAGAGTGGATGCACACCATCCTAGATACTCCGTGACGCTTGAGCTAAGCGGCATGGGCATGAAGCGGTGTGGAGATGACTTGGCTGTTCCGCTTTGCCGCACGGATCATACTCTCTGCCACACTCATGGCAGAGAGATAACATTCTGGATTGATGTAGGCATCGACCCTATTGAATGGTCTAAAGAGAAGTTTGAAGAATGGAAGACATCGCAATCAAATTCGAAGCCCAGTTAGTCTCAGCAAGTATGACGGTTGCAGGTGGGCATAAGATAGTATTGAGGATAAACCCAGAAGATATTCTTGATAACCCTCACAACTCTTCAGAGAAAGACAGGGATGTTTCAAGGGTGAGATCTCTCATGCTTCAACAGCCCAACACTAGATTCGCCTGTGCTTTAGTTCAATTAGAGTCTGAGAGTGACCAGCCAGTTGAGCCTCAGGATATCAAGAGAGCTAAGAAAGTTAGCTCTGTCATCTCGATGCTTTGCAGAACAGATGCTAGAAATTTTTCTCGTTGGCTTATTGAGAATAAGTTCGGAGGAGAGAGATCATTTTTCGATCCAGATCTTCTTGACGAACAAGTCTGTCTTTACATTTTAAAAGACTTGGCAAAGTTTGAATCCCGTTCTGATTTAAAAAAGAATCCCAAGGCTGTAGCTAAGCTCGAAGAGATTTTGAATGAATACAGATTTGAGTAGGATATTCGATCCAGTTCAGAACCCTTCCCACTACACTGAGGGCAGGGTCTACGAACCTGTTAAAGTGATAGAAGATTGGGGCCTCGACTATCACCTTGGTACTGCCCTGAAATATATATCAAGAGCCGGTAGGAAAGGTTCCTTCGTCGAAGATATACAGAAAGCTATATTCTATTTGGAGAGAAGGCTCTCCATTGAAATGAAAAGGAACAGCAATGAATAAGCGAAGAGGTCGTCCTGCTCTCGGAAAGCCCGGAAGCCACAAGATGTATACGTTTCAGATGCCTATCGCGCATATAAAGAAGCTCCGCACTCTGGCAAAGAAGGAGGAAACTACTGTTCCCGAACTTCTCCGGAACGCTGTGGAGCATGTGATTAATAACGGTCCGATCTAGTATGTGAGGGGGGACGGGCTCGTAACTCAGCTGGTTAGAGTGCTGTTCTTATAAAGCAGTGGTCGCGGGTTCGAGTCCCGCCGAGCCTACCCCTCACCTTTTGTTATCTCTATGCTGACGTTTATCCCGTAGATTAAATTTCTTATCTCTTTTGTCAGGTCGTAAATTAATTTATCATCAAGAATTTTTGTAACTTCTTCTGATAATAAGAAACCTTCTGCGTTGCTTAAACATATTTTTGCTTGGTACAACATTGCTGTAGCATCGCTTTCAAAAGTCCTGACTTTCAGTAGTTCCACCTTCATAAAAATACCTGTTCTCTACCGCGCACAGCAGCAAATAAAAGTTATCATCGTGGCCTCCATTGGTTCTCTTCCAGTGGGGGCCGTGTTTGTAATGGGATATGACGTGGCAGTATTCGTGCAGAAGAACTGATATAGATTCGCTTCTTGATAAGAACTTACTTACTCTTATGAGCGGAATTCCGCTCCCCAGTTCGACGTAACCTAAGCAGTCCTTCTCAGATTTGGGCAATTTTTCGACCCGCAAGCGAGTTTTTCGACCGTACTCATTGATTAGCCACTTGTGTATCTGATGTAACCTGTCTCTTTTAGAAACTTGTTTACGAATACTTCGCCTTGACCCTTTCCATTCCGATCCATTCGACATCGAAATCACCTGACTTTACATTATGAAGAAGGCAACAACCTCTGCGCCACATCTGATTAGCCGGACCAGCCCAAGGTTCGGAGTGTTCGAAGTAGCAGCCAGCTACTAATCCATGCAGGTTCTTTCCTCCGCTGTCTGTTCTGACTGAGTGATCGAACGTGTGCGTGTGCCCTTGGATGCAGGTTCCGAATTGCTTGGTGATGAGGCTGGCTGCTTGGTGCATTCCAGAGATAGGTCTCCCCATAACCCCAGACGTGAAATAATGAGAAAAGGAACATCCTTCAATCTTTTTGATCTCAAGAAACGGCACCTCTTCCCAGCCAAGCTCTTTCAACCTCAAGTCATCTGTCGAAATTATCTCTTCAAATCTTGGTTCTGATTCAATGAACTTTGAGATTCTATGTTCATGGTTGCCGATACAGAATATCTTCTTAGGCTCGTATTTATTCTTACTAGAGCCTCTGTTGTAGTTCTCTATCTGTATATGAAATCTCAGCATTGCATCGAGTCCGATGTCTATATCTTTCCAGTAAGATGCTCCGTTAAAAGATTTACTACCCGGCTTATCAAAAGAATTAAGAGAGTGCATGTCCCACAGATCGCCTAGATTTACTATGTAATCAGGCTTTCTATCTACAGCTAACCTCCCTAACCATTCAAATCTATGGTTGGATATGCCGGGTTTTGCGTGACTGTCAGGCACAACGAGTATTGTCTTTCCCAATTTAGGTTTCTTTGATGCTCTTTTGTAAGGAGGAGGAGGCTTCAGCTGGTGAATGTCTCTTCTGATTCTCTCTTCGGTAAGTTCTTGTTTTTTGTTTGACATAAAAAAGCCCCTGCCGAAACAGGGGCCTCCTTGTTTATTCTCTTATGCTGTCGATTGCATCGCAATACATATCAATATCAATCAGGTATTGAAGAACTGGCAACGGGACGTACTCGTCACTCAGAGCTTCGATCGCTTCCTGATTCGGGACCGGGCAGGGTGGTACTATCGTCTCCCTCGGTTGCTTCGCGCAGCCTGCGCTTCCAATGCTTGATAAGCACAGCGCGATTAGGGCGAGGCCCGAGAAGTTTCTCAATACCTTTTGATATGCTGTTGAGTTTTTCTTCAGCATGTTGGTTCTCTTTCTTGATCTTTCCGAGGTTTCTTTTGTCTTCTCCCCAAAGAAGCGAGAATGCTATGACAGTCCCTATGGAAACAGCGATTGAGAACAGAGCTTCAATCATTAGCCGTTACTTGCTTTGCCGAAATTAGCTCCGAGAATGTTAATAACCTTTAAGATGCTATCAACAAACTTGTTATCGGAATCGTTGGGAGTCATCGTCGCAACGACAGCGAATGCTCCCACCAAGTTCAATGCAATCTCTATAATGCTGTTGATGTTTTCTAATATCCAATCCATTTTTCACCTCTTATTAGGTTGGAACTCGATGTGTATATGATCTCTTTCGAGAACAACATCAAACTCGTCACCTAGTTCAATAGCTAAGCCCTCCGTGAACTCAACTAAATCCTTTTCCTCTATCGCCCAAATCCGCAGATCGGCTGCGTAGCCGACGTAGTGCAATGAGTTTGGCGAATGCTTTCCATCACACAGTGATGTGACAACCATGTCTTGCAAACCCATCGACCAGAAATATCCAAGCGCCACTTGCAGACCAAGGACAAGCTCCGGCTTGACACCGTTCATCGACACATCGTGTTTTAATTTTAATACTGTCATTTAGCTAGTTATTCAATGCGGATAGAGGGAACGGAAATCTCGGAGATAGGTCAGATTTTTCCATGACCTTCTTCGAAGAGGACAGTAGTGCATTCCTGAGGGCATCAATTCTTTTAATGGCTTCTGCTTTCTGGTCTGGGTCTGTCCTAGTGTCTAGCAATATAAACCTCTCAGCCCTTCTCAATCTTTCTAGCTCTGTGTCTATGGCGTTGATCGCAGGCTTCATGGATATAACACCTGAGTTTTCTTCAAATATCTCTCTGGCTTTTTCAATATCGCCATCGTTCCTTGCTGAGTTAAAAGCGTTCAGTATTCCTGTCGTTGAATTTCTGAATGCGTACCACTCCGACATTGCACCTGCTGATCCCTCTGCGCTTTGCAAGAAGCGCCTAGCGATCATCATCTGATCCGCTCTTAAGGTCGGCCTTGCGGGTAGCCCTTTAACATTTCTCATCGCCCAGTCAGCAACTGTCAATAAGTAGCCGCCTAGCGTTCCTGTGTATCCCCTAAGGACATGCTCTACCTTAAGCGGTGATGCGTCAAACGCTTCTCCGATTGTTACAGCAAGCTCGTTTGTAGATAATCTCTTTTGATATTCAGGGTCAGCTCCAGTTAAATACCAAGGCACGATGCTGCTGCCGGTGTAGAATGAATGATTCATCATTGCTTCTAAGACAGGCTTTGCAAACTGAGGACCGAAGACGTTGATCTCAAGAGTCGAAGCGACTCCTCTCTTGATTGCATCTACAGATTGCTTGTATGTCTGGTCGCCACTGTAATAGTGATACACTCTTTCCGGCACAGTTTTAAATAGAAACCCAACTTCGAAAGGTACAGGTATCTTAAAGCCGGGCATATCACCAAAGCCGGGGATAATCCAGTTATCATCTCTTACTTCAGGCTTTGCATTTTTGTATTCGTCTTCATCTTCCACCATCCCGGCGTACATAAGGGATGCTGTAGCCAGCAAGGAAGCTCTACTCAAAAATCCTATGAGTGCTTTGTTTCGAGTCTCGTTCGTTACGGTAGAATACTTACCTGTCCCCGCTCGATACAAAACATCTAAGCCTTGAACTCTTGCATTAAGGAATGGAACAACGGCAGTGATTATCTTCGCTAGTCCAGAGTTTCCTCTTCTAGAAAAGTTAATAACTTCAGCCGCTTGGTAGATAGCTTCAGATTCCGCTTGTCCTCTCGTGAATCCTTTTTCTAATAGATCTTGAAGAACGCTTTCATAGACCGCTTGCCTTGTTGCTGCGTCAGACTTAGTGGATACATCACCACTCCAATCCCACAGCTTTGTAGCCGAAGACCAGAATGGAATCTTCTTCCCCGGCATCTGCCCTTCTTCTTTCAACTTCTTGGTAAACTTCTTGACAAGATCCTTAGTTGTCCTTGCGTTGTCAAATCCGCTGATAATCCCTGCGCTCTTTAGGGTCTGATAAGAATCGTTTTCTCCGCTAAAGAAACTTCTCATCGTGTCTATGACAGGCTTTGTACCACCGGCAGTAGTCCAAGTGGACAAGGAGTCTCTGAGTAAGTTTGCCATGATGAAGTCAGGGCTTCGAGTGACCATTTCCCTAAGGAACTGAGCGGGAGCGGAAAAGAAGTTCAAATACTTTATGTGCCCCTCGGCCATCCCAGCGAGAGAGTCATGCAGAAGCGGATCAAAAACATTAAAGTATCTATCTTCTCCATCCATTCTCACAGAGTGAGTGTCTGCTCTTACTTGACTAGGCTCTACTTCTGTTGCCATTCCAATGAGAACAGCGTCGTCCATCACTCTAGTTGCTGCGACGTTCTTCATTCCGCTGGTGACAGCCGCTTCTAGGTTTCGCATAATTCCAGTAAGCGGATCGACAACCATCGAATCTCCGCCCCTTGCCTTGCGAGGCGGCTTCGCTCCAGTCAAGGAGCCAAACATAGAGGAAGGCATTCTGGATTTCTGGGCAGCATCCATAGGCGGCATCCGTCCATCTCTTTCCATCTGGGCAAGCTCTTCCCCTATGAGATCTTGCATTCCAGCTATGAGTCTTTCATCCGCCTCGCCTTCGAACTCTCTATAGAAGGGTATGTAGTCTCCGTACTTCTTGAAGACCTCCCCCATGCTGTCGTTGATAATCCCTGTGTCTTTCATGTAGTCAACGATTGCATCATTCCATTCTCTGTAGTCTGCATCTACAGATTCAAACAGCTCTGTCCAGCCGTTAGCCTGAGCTGTATCCATGACGGTCTGTCTCTCTTCAGCAGACATCGAGACCATCCTGCCTTCTCTTTCAAATCTCCCCTCCCTGATTGCGATTTTCCATACATGCCAATCTCTAAGGAGGTCAACTTCCCCTTTGAATAGAGGCTGTAATATTTCGATAAGCCCCTTTTCGTTTGTATCCACTCGGGTTATTCCATCCCTGTAGACCAACCTTCCTGATGTAATGGCCTCTTGAACTATGCCTTTAGACTTGTCCGACAAGTACGCAGCCTTGAGCGCGTCCATGCCAGCGAGCATGTAACTTTCATCTCCTCTAATTTCTCTAGCTTTCTCGACAGCTCTTCGTATTCCTTCATACTTGTCTATGAACTTCTGCCTAAACCAAGCAAGAGGTCTGTCCGATAGTACGTCTTTTACAGATTCCCAAAGACTCTTATGGACAGGCGGAGGGCTTATCGTGGCGTGGAGAACGTCATAAGATCTATCGCCCTTTGTCCGAGCTGTATCTACGGTAAGCTCCACTAGCTTCTCATTTGATAATGAAAGTTTACGAGGCTTCATTTCTCCTAGCGCAATCGGTATAGACATATCATCCATGATCGACTGGTCAGCTGAAACCGTTGACTTTTCTTTTGAAATTCTAGGTATAAAGCCCGGAGTTTTATTGATTAAGTTATCTCCGAATTTAGAAATTTCTTGATCTGAAGTCTGGCTATCGAACTGTGCGACATAAAGATAAGTGTCGCTGTACCCTGAAGAGTATGGCCCCGGCAAAGCTCCAACGATTCTAAAGTTCGGAACAGTATCTTCAGATATACCAGTCTCTTCTTCTAGTTCCCTGAGCGCAGTCTCAAGGGGGGATTCTCCGGGGTCGAGTCTGCCCTTGGCTATGCTCCAGTGATACCCGTCAAAGAAATTTGCGACCTCTCTTAATACAATATTATCCTTATCATCTTTGACCATGACACCGTAAGACGGGATAGATATATTCTCTATCGGACCCCACTCCTTAGGTGTAATCTCGGTTATGTCAAAGTCAGGAGAAGTCTTAAAGTCCTTCATCGCTCTAATTATTTTGCGATCTCTCTCCCGACCCCTTTCGTTCGTAGACTCGGAGACCTTTTCTATCGCCTTATCGGGAGAGAAGGATTCGACAGAGCTAGTCTCTTGGCTTGCAGTACCCTTGTCTTTCCACTGAAGATCGTTCAGGGAGAACTTTCTTCCGGGCTGGCCCGTGCTGGTGAACTGGGCTGCGGCGCTGCTGTCGCCGACAATATCTGCCCTGCGAGAAGCTAGATCCCTTCTCCTTGCTTCAAGGATGTTGAACGCTTCTTCGTTTTCTTCTGGGTCAACAGGGCCAAATTCGCTAACAGCTTTGCGAAGATCATCAACAGGAATAGAAAGAACCTTGTCGATTCCTTCTACTAAATCTTCGTCTGTAACCTTGTCAAAGACCAGAGAGGCTTCCGGAGCGATGTTCATATCTCTCATGGAATCTATATCGTTAGCTTCCGGACCCCAAAGGCCTGCTCGCATGTCATTCTTCAGCCCGCCCTGAGCGCGGTAAGGCATCGTGCCGCCGGGGTCAATCCTAACCCCGCGACCTTCTTTAATAAGCAGGTTGTCAAACACAAGGCCAACGACATCCCAGTTCCCCAACCAAGCATCAACAGCAAAGTTCTCTTGCACGCCCGGCACTCTCTCGCTTACAAGAAGATCTCTATCCATTCCTAAACCGGGAACAAATGAAGAGGCTACAGAAAACTCGCCGTTCCTCACTGCGGGGTTAGCGTCAGCAACTTCGACACCTGCAAGCTGGTACAGCTTACTGGCGAGGATTTCATTTCTCCCGATATCAGGATCTCTCGGTGTCTTAACGTAATACTGCTCCCCGGTGTCTTCGTTTCTATACATTCCACCCGCGTTTGATCCAGTTTGACTCCCAACCTGTTGGAATCCGTCCTCGTCTACGTTGACAATCGACCATCTCGGATTCCTAGTCCAACCTATAACGGGGGCTCTCTCCCTCGCGGCGTCTCTGGATGCTAGATAATTTGCCCCAAAACTCCTCATCTCACTATCTAACTGATCGAGTACGGCGAACGCACCCTTGACGCCATCATTGGCACGTTTAGATGCGGGGATAGAATCATCTTTCCTATAGTTCTTAAAATTTGAATCTAAAACTGCGCTACCTAAAACGTACTGCAACGTATCATCCGGAAAAGCATAATGTTCAATAAAACTTTCTAAATCTGGAAGCATTTCCAGATCACTAAACGGAGGAGTTGTGACCATCATCGTGTGTAGAGCGTTGAATAGCTTGCGATTATACGCAGATCTTTCTCCACCACCTGTAATTGCATTAAAGAAAAGACTACGGAAAAGAGATTTATCGTCTTCTCTTGAATAGGGATATTGGTCGCGCCGCCATTCCTCATAATTTCCAGTATCGTATCTTAATAGCCCATATTCATTTAGTTCAAGTATGTCTGAATTTGTGAAATCTTCAGATAGTAAAGCTCCTTTCAATAAAAGTGCTCTGAATATTTTACTCTCTAAAGTTTTAGATGTGGCAGTTATTGGCTTACCTTCGGGAAGAGATTGAACAATGTATTTGTTCGAACCCTGCCAGCTTCCCACGGAATTTATATTATTCATTGGGGTAAAAGATTTATTTATTGATGGAAATACTGAATCATAAATATCTTGAGATGAAATTACTCCATCCTCTACTGCCATTCGTTGTTCGGCCATCTCAATTAGTTGTTGACCTATAACATTAATAAATAAGTCGTTATACTCTAAAGCATTCTTGAAGGGATAAAATTCTTTTACTTCAAAAGTTCCGCTAGTAAATAATCCAGCTTCAAAATCGAAACCTCTTGCTGAATCAGACTGATGAGCAGGAGTCTGGGCGCGCACGCTTCCAGATATTTTTCCAGCAGGAAATACAAAAATAAGACCATCACTAAAGTCTTCTTCGGCTGTGCTTATCTTGGAGGTTAATTCCCCAACTCCGTCTATAGAGATTGTTCTACCTACCGCTCTATCACTAGCCCAATCAAGTGCTTCTTCGTAGGTAGTTGAAGATCCGAGTGCGCCAGCTTCGTCTCTTGAAGAAATGTCAAATAAAAATCTAGAAAAACTTGTGCCTCTGAAGACAGGCATGTTTGTAACTGGCGATGTTCTTTCAAAAATATATTTAAAGATAGCTGCATGGGCTCTTTCTACGGGCGTTTGCAGAACAGACCCGGTGAAGCGTTGAACGCTGTCGTAGTCATTGTCCCATGTGTTATCTTTATCCTTAGCTATCTCGCCTATGCTTTGTTTTAAATCCTCAACATCTGTTGTTTTGTTATCAAAATATTTTTCTGCAAATTCTAAAACACTCTTATAGCCTTCTAAGAATCTCGGCGTTTCACCTGACAAACTCTTTACCGTAGAAGAAACAGCTGACTCTGAGTTATCTAAACTTCTCAAAATAAGCCTAGCTTGTGTAGCAGAACGAGTGTGTTTAAGGCTGTCTAATATTGGATTTACATATCTTTTATGGAGCGACGCGATAGTTACGGCGCTTGGAGTTTTTCCTGAATCAATTAAACTCTTAAGTTTTCCATAGTCGCTAAGAACCACAACAGCTCTTGCTTCCATTGGAAGAAGTTCTTCAGTTTGCATAACTTTTTGTATAGCTGGATATATAAATGATATGTAACCATCTTCAAGTTCTTCTTGAACCGCTGATACAATTAAATGCCCTTCACTGAACGAACGGTAATCTCTTTGAGACAATGAGTTTACCATTAAATCAAGATTTAAATCATACTCTCTATTTAAGTCTCCAGAAAATCCGAAGTCACTTTTTAAGATGTCACTATCCGATCTTCCGTCAGCTTCATTGGTAAATTG
>Ga0208898_1001836_pt1 | contig 13522 bp, 16 predicted proteins | sample VirMetDEL_Mar_4_FD_184513 | JGI IMG/M metagenome (GOLD analysis project Ga0208898, IMG submission 184513) | Aqueous microbial communities from the Delaware River and Bay under freshwater to marine salinity gradient to study organic matter... | ecosystem: Environmental > Aquatic > Marine >...
CGCAAACGAACAAATAAAATCTCAACTGGAAGCAAAAGGTTTTTCAGTTACAATAATAGAATTATAATATTATGGCTGGTAATAAAAAAATATTTGATTTACCCCTTAGAACCGGCGTAACCGCTGACGATAGACTGGCGATAGTAGATAGTGGTAATACTACTACTTACTCAGTTAAGTTAAGTGATTTACAGGACGGAACAGGGGTAAATACATTAGAAAGTTTAACGGGTAATATAACCTTTAGTGGAACGAATATAGACATATCTACTAACGGACAGACAATAGTATTGAGCGGTTCTACTGGTGGTGGAGGCGGTGGAACATCTTATTTTTCTGCGACTACAGAAAATACATCAAATATAATACAGAAAGATAATGGAAGTAGTATTAATTTTGGTGATAGTTCAAATTATCCAGGTATAAATAATAACTTTATATTAGGTGGAACAGGACATACTATAGATGCTGAAACTTATACTAATAATAATTATAATAATAACTTTATTGCTGGAGGAGACGGACATTTAATAGGGACTAATAATAATAATACTACGACTGATAATGCTGTTATGGTTGGAGGTTATAGTCATTTTATAGATAGGGCTGGTAGTAATTCAGCGTTTGTTGGTGGTTATAATAATCAACTTAATTATGGAGGTAGTAATTTTTTAGGTGGAGGAGAAAGTAATACTATAGCACAAGGTAATTCCGCTATTGTTGGAGGATTAAATAATTTTATTGGTTCAAGTTATAGTGGCATAATTGCTGGTGAAAGTCATTATAGTAGGACAACTTGTGGTTTTATTGGTGGTGGATACGACCATTATATTAACTCTTATAATTTAAGAGGTAGTGCGATAGTTGGTGGTGATGTAAATTATATGAATAATACGCAGAAATGTTTTATTGGTGGAGGTAGTAATCACGACATTAACGGAGGAGGAACAATAACTTATGATAGTGCTATAATTGGTGGTGATTTAGGTTTTATTTCAGGACATTCAAGAAGTGTTATTTTAGGTGGTAGTGGTTTAACTACATCTTATGATGAAGAAGTATTGGTTCCTAATTTAACTATTGCCAACTATAGTTCATTAAACTTTAGTGGTGATACAGCAGCAGCTGCAGGAGGTGTTGTATTAGGACAAGTATATCACGACAACGGAGCATTAAGAATTAGAATTACATAAATGAAAAAATTAATATTAAAAATTATGAGTGAAAAAGTAGAAGGTCTATTAAGACACGTATTAACGTTTTTAGGGGGTTATTTGGTAACATCAGGTGTTATTGATGAAAGTATACTTATGGAGGTCGTTGGAGCGATTACTACTATTGTAGGATTTGCATGGAGCTTTATAAGTAAAGATAAAGAAGTAAGTGAATAAATGAGTTATACAAAGAGGGTGTTAGAGAAAAAAGAACTTTACACTAACACCCTCAAAGATGATTTACTACTACTAAAACAAAGACTAACAAAGTTAGAACATATTGTAAATGAAATGATAAAAGAAAAGGGGTCTCGTTAGACCCCTTTTTTAATTGACTATTAAAAAACATTAAAAAAACATATGGAACAAAGTATTAGTCAATTAAACCTGCATATTTAAATACACTACCCTCACCACTCCACTTACTTAAATCTATCATTTTATCTTCAATAAGTTCATAGGTTCTTTCCTGTAAGTCTGCATATAACTCATCGGTTCTAACGTGTCTTTTACGGACGTTTGGAGTTGTAATGGTAGTGTTACCTATCTTTTGTTGTCTTAACTCTTTAAAGCGGTTAAATGCTTGTTTGCGTGAATTATTCATAATTATTAATTTTAAAAGGTTTATACTAATAAATATCACATAAAATACGAAAAGTCAAATAATTTAAATATTTTTTTCTCTGTGACGACAAGACATTTTTTTTTTAACTATTCAGACTTTTACAAAAGTTGGATATATTTATAAAGTATATAAAAGGGGTGTTAACTTACCTGACCCCTAACGGAACTAATAACTCCATAACAACCTCAAGGTAAATGACTACTGAAACTGAATTATAGGGCAATAACTCACCCGTGTTAACCCTAATACCGAATTAATCTAGTCCACAACTAACAGGTATATTCAGGCTTTATCAAGGTTATATTGTGAATAAAGAAAGACATATAACTAAGAACTATCTAAGTGGTGTATTATTAGATAGGGGGGGTTGATAAAGTGAAGTGGTAATTAAAAATTAATAACCTGAAGAAATAAGGGGGATTAATTAATAGACGGGTCATGCCACAATAGAAATAAATAAATAATAAACATAAAAAAGGGTAACCACTACAGCTACCCTTTTTACCCTTTAAAATTAAAATGAGGATACATTATTGACTACTGAATATCCTTTACACTAATATATATAAAAATATAAAAAAAAGTTCATAAAAAAAGTGACTTTTACTAAAATACGTGATACTTATTAGTATAAACTCTTTAAAATCAAAAAACAAATGAATTATTACGCTGATAAAGATGGTAACATCTATAATGAAAATGATTACAAATTAAAGCCATATCCACATCATAAAGGGTATCTAACTTTTACTGAGTATATCGGTAATAAAAAAACTAAGAACTGGAGAATACATAGGTTCGTCTGGGAATACTTTAACGGAGAAATACCACCTCATTTGGAAATAGACCATATAAACCACGATAAGACAGATAACAGGTTGGAGAACCTTAGGTTAGTTACACCTAAAGAGAACAACAGACACAGACCTTACGTGAAGTTAGATATGGAAAAAGCTAGAGAAATAAGACGTAAATATGCTGAGGGCGACACAACATATAGAAAGTTAGCAGATGAATATGGAGTTCACTATAGTCATATTGCAGACGTCATCAATTTAAAAGTATGGAACTGATGGAGTTTTTATTAGTTATGGTATTTGTCTTTTTCATAGGGGGTTATATAATTAATAAGAACTATGAGTAAGATTATAAACGAGTGGGTAGAAAAGAACTACGAGAAACTAAAGAAAGAGTTATTAGGTATTACCAGAAATGACTATGACTTAGTAGATGACTTATTAAATGAGTGTTTGTTAATCTTTATACAACACAAAAAAGCTGAGGAACTAATACTCAAGGGTCAAGCAAAGTTCTTTTTTATCCGCATAGTTCTTAATCAATACAGAAGTAAAACGAGTGACTTTTATAGAAAGTATAAGAAAAAGGTAGGTATACCATTAAATGAGAACTTAACCATAGAAGATAAAAGTGATTATGATTATGACTTAGATGAATTAATAAACCTCAATATAAACATTATAGAAGATTTACTAAAAAGTAATATACCTCAAGAAAGATACTATGGTATAATGGTTATGTTATACTTCAGTAACGGGCATAACTTCGCTGAAGTCTCAAGGTGTTTAAACATATCAAGGTCTACAATAAGACGTCAGTTTGACGACGCAACTAAACTAATATTAGAAAAGATGAAAGTAAAAAATACAGATGCTGAGTATAATGACTTACCTTTAAAAATACTAACCACTAAATTACTTAAGGGGTATGGAAAAGGAAGAAGATTTTAACAGATACCGATTTTTATATAAACAATATATAGATGAGTTTTATGACGAAGAAGTTTTGGAGTTACTAAGTTTGTTTAACAATAATGAAATAAAAAATGTAAAAAATAGATTATATTATGGAAAATACCTCATTAAATACGAAAGAGAATGGTGAAGTGAATTATCAAGGAAATAAGGACATTAAATTAAAGAAAAGGGGTAGACCACCTAAAAAGAAAGAAAGTCCACCAGAAGTCCTAAAAACCCCCTTAGAAGAGAAACCTATATCCACCCCTGTATATAGTGAAAAGGAAAAGTGGGAGAAATGGATAAGAGACAATAGAAAAGAGTTTTTTAACTCAGGTAAGAAAGATAGACAATTTATCTTAGACGTGTATAAGGCGTATAATGTAATATTCAATAGTAATAAGTCACCTGGTAAATGTGGTATTTGTGATTGGAATATTATATTAGATTTAAAGCAAAGGTATTTTTGATATTTATTAATATGTCTAGTAAAAAAGTAGAAAGAGATAGTAAAGGTAGATTAAAGAAAGGAGTTCAGTTAAACCCTAAGGGAAGGACTAAAGGAACCCCTAATAAAACTACTGCAGAAATACGTGAAGCTTACCAGAAGTTAGTAGATGATAACTTAGACAATATGAAGATTTGGTTAGAAAAGGTTGCTGAAGATGACCCTAACAAAGCTTTAGATATGATGTTAAAGTTATCTGAGTATTTTATACCTAAACTAGCTCGTCAGGAACTTACAGGGGCTGACGGCAAAGATTTATTCAAAGATATCAAGTTTGAGTTCGGTGATTAAGGTGAAAGGGTTTACCCCCCACCCTAAACAAAAAGATATTATTGATAGTATATTAGGGGGTGAAGAAAAACACCATATAGTAAGTGTGGGGAGACAGATGGGTAAGTCACTTATGGGTATGAACCTATTGTTATACTGGTGTATCAATAATAAACCCTGTAAGGTATTGTGGGTCTCCCCTGTATATAGTCAGACTAATAAGGTTCAAAAGGAATTAGAAAGAGCCATCAGTCCGTCAGGGTTTATTAAAACCTGTAACTTTAGTGAGAGTTATATTGAGTTAAAAAACGGAAGTGAGGTATACTTTAGGTCTGCAGAAAGATACGACAACATAAGGGGTTATACGTTTGATTATGCGATATTAGATGAGGCTGCATTTATGAAGTCTGAGACGTGGAGTGAAGCGGTTAGACCTACCTTAGCGGTCAAAGGAAAGAAGGTATTATTCCTATCTACCCCTAAGGGTAAGAACTGGTTTTATGAGTTATATAACTTAGGTTTAAGTCACGACCACCCTAACTATAAGAGTTATAAGGGGAGTTCCTACGACACCCCCTATATTAGTGAAGAAGAAATAGATGATGCAAAGAGGACTTTACCTGAGGGGGTATTTAGACAGGAATATCTGGCTGAGTTCTTAGATGGTGGTGGTGAAGTATTTAGTAATTTAGAACTATACACGTTTGATAAATACCCCGTAAGTGAAGGACAGATATACGCAGGTATAGATTTAGGTAGACACGAGGACTACTCCGTTATTACGTGTATTGATAGTAAGGGGAGGGTAGTAGATGTATATAGGACAAACGCTAAAGAGTGGAAGTTTATTATAACTGATATTGTAGATGTATTGAGAAGAAATAATGCGATAGGACTTATTGAGGTGAATAGTATAGGTGACGTTATCTATGAAGATATAAAATCAAGGTATAGAGACATTCACCCCTTTACTACAACGAATAAATCTAAACAGGAACTCATAGAAGGACTTATATTGGACTTTAATGAGGGGAGTATAGGTATACCCTCAAAGAAATTATTTAACCCCTTATTTCAAGAGTTAGAGACTTTTACTTATGACTATAACCCTAAGACGAGAAGTATTAAATACGGACACCCTACAGGTTTACACGACGACTGCGTTATCAGTCTAGCCTTAGCTAACTATTGTAAAAAAACTAAACATAAAAAAGGTAAATATACGTATATGGTATGAAGTATACACTACACATAGAAGATAAAGTATATGAAGTCCCCCACAAATTGACTATCAAGCAATTTAGGGAGTTATCTAACTGGGATATTAGATTAGAAAATAACTGGCGTAAAGTAATGAGTATTGTTATGAACGTCCCCTATGAAGATACTTTAATGATACCTGATAAAACAATAGAACTAGCAATAACGTTCCTTATAGATAAAATATACCCTGATACTGCACCCGTTAAAGATGGTATTGTGGATATCAATAACGTCAAGGTAGGAACGTTTGTAGATATGGAGGTTCTTATAAGTGGGGGGGTTCAAAAGAACATCTATGGTATTATAGAAATCTTATATGGTATTAAAGCAACTGACGACTTATTATTGTATGACTTCTATGGAGGTATTACATATTATTTAAACTGGAGGTTAAACATATTTAATAGTTATAGAAAGTTATTTGGTTTAGATGATGAGTTTAGTAAAAATGATATTGATTTGGAAGAAAAGATTGACCCAGCGTATAACTGGTATTCATTTCTTATGGTATTGGCTAATGAGGACTTCCTTAAAATTAAAGAAGTGGTTAACGAACCTATTATACAGGCTTTAAACTTCCTAGCCTATAAGAAAGATAAAACGGAAGAAGAAAACAAAAGATTAAATGAATTACAAAGAAATAGTAGACTTAATTAAAAACACCTGTGAAGAACACTACTTTATTAATCAAGTGGGGTATGGTAATCTAAGTGACCTAAATACACCTGAAGATGAAGAGCCACCTTTATACCCTTATGCGTTCTTAAACCCCGTTAGTATCAGTCAAAGTAATAACACAGGTAGTTTATCTTTAAACTTAATTATAATGACGCAGACTTACGAGAATGAGACGAGTGAGTTAACGGAACAAAGTAATTGCGTAAGGTATATTAATGACGTTATCAGTCATATCAATATGAACTTAGTAAACCCTGATGTAGAGTTCGTAACACCCTTTACAATAACCCCTTTCAAAGAACGTTTTTCAGATGATGTTGTGGGGGCTACAGCAAATATTACAATAAACTTCAGTTCGTTATTTAATGACTGCGATAGTGCGTTTTTACGACCCCCTAATAGTTTTAGTATTACAGGTTTTACTTTTGATGGTGGTGGTATAGATGATAGGGAGTTTAACGGAACGTGGAGAAGAATAGATACTAATTTGGTAGTAGATGCAAACTTATCAACTTACTTATGTTACGAAGATGCAACTATACTAACTTATAAACAGGACGGAACTGATAACCTTATAATAAGTGCTAGTATGACTACCCCTATTGCTATATTAGCTAAACCTATAATACCTTATGACGGCTGTAACTCAACTTATGGCGGACTTAATGTTGGTTTATTTGTTAATGTAACAATAGGTAGTGGTAGTGTAAACTGGAATAGATACAACGGACAATACTTTCTCAAAGAAGGAACATATAACATCTATAACGCACAACAGGACATAGTAACTATAAAATATATTGACTGATGAGTATAGAAAGTAATATACAGGAAATAGAAAGACAGATACTAGAACAGAGTGGGTATTTGGAGAAAGGACTTAATGAAAGGTTAGGTGCGTTAGTAGGTGAAATACAACAACGTCTAATAGGGGGTGACTTTCAAAGTAGAACAGGTAATCTAAGACGTTCTATGAAGACGACCTTAGATGGATATGGTTTGACTATAGAAATGTTAAACTACGGATACTTTCAGTCGTTCGGAGTAAGAGGAACTCAAAGAGGTAGTAGTATAGGTTTACCCCCTGAGGTTGCATCTGCATTTGGTGTTGCTGAGGGGTATAACTTTCAGTTTAAGAAAAAAGCGATATCAAGTGAAAGTGGATTACCTTACCCTGTAAGACGTAGTATTAGTAGATTTGGTATAAGACCTAAGGACTTTTACTTTAATGATATAGAAGATAAATTAATAGAAATAATAACGAATAATGGCTGAAGAACCAGATATTATATATAGTAATACCCCTCAGTTAACTAATCTGTCGTTTGGTAAGAACATCTTTAGTTTTTACGACCAGAACGAGACAGGACAAAAGGCGGGTATACAGATTATAGACAATACGTCTACAAATATAGCGGGGACGTTTGAGACTTACCCTAATGAAAACGGATACTATCATTTTGATATACAGAACGTATTAAAGAACTATACGACCCCTAACTATAATGCTGAGGGGTATACAAATAAGTTATTTACCGCAGATAATGAAAGTTATGCATTCAAGGTAAGATACGGGTGGGTATCAAGTAGTGGAACCTTTAATATTCAAGGGACTTACCCTGGAACTGGAGTTACGGACAATTGCGTAGTATACGGAGGTAGAAAAGAGTATTGGGACTTAACGTGGGAGGAACAAAGTGATTATATTATTTACTTATCAGGTTTAATCGGTTGTCCTATAGTAACTAATACACAAAAAGCATTAACGGATTGGACTATTACTAAAGATGTTAGTAAACTAACAGGGGGTATACCGAGCTGGATACCAGGTGGTGTTACTGAAGTATATAACTTAGAAAAAAGAAAAGATGATGAACTTATTTTATCTTTTATAACTGAAGCTATAAAAAACCCTGGTTTACCACCCCCGCTGGGTTGTGATGGTATTAAAGGTATAAGGGTTACTTTTTATAATAATGATAATCAGATTTACGACACTATTATAGAAAATAGTTTAACTAATGGTGGAGGTTCAACTGACGCATTAAATACAAATAGGAACTGGGTTTACCCTTATAACGCAATATCAATAGGACTGGGGCCTAAAAACTTTACTACACAATATTTAGGTAACCCTACACATATTTACGTAGCAACTTATACATATAGGGGTGGAGGTTCGTGTAACGCTCAATATACAAACTTTAGTAATTTACCTACTAGTGAAGTGTATAGAATAGATATTGTAGATGATGTATGTAACGACTTCGCCCCCGTTCAAGTCAGTTGGTTAAATAGTTTAGGTTTTAGAGACTACTTCTACTTCAGTAAGAGAACTGATGAAAGTATCAATATCAGTAAAAATAACTACGAACAGGTAGAAGGAACTTGGGGGTCTGATACGTTTAGTGTCCCTAAATACGCTAGAGGTAATACTACCTTTAGTCAGGACTTAACAAAGAAAAGAACCATCAATACACGTTACTTAAGTGACTTAGAAGCTCAATATCTTAAGAACCTATTTATCAGTCCTGATGTTAGGGTTAGATATGACGGGTCTACTGAGTGGTTACCTGTAACTATTACAAATACAACGTGGACTGAAAGAACGTTTAGAAAAGATAAGTTTTTTCAATATACAATAAATTATGACGAAGCGCATAAAATTAATAGTCAAAGAGGGTAATGATACAATTACAAATAGAAGGTGTATATATAGACTTATATGACTTAGAACCCCCTAAGTTAAACTTTACTATTGAGGACATTAGGGACACCTCTGCACGTAGTATATTTAGTAGAACGTTTAGGGTTCCTGCAACGTCTAATAATAATAACTTATTTAAGACAGCGTTTGATATTAACGGAGTGGATTTTGATATCAGATTAAAGAGAAGTGCACGTATCTATGTAAATGGTATATTATTTAGGACAGGACAGATTAGATTAAATAAGATTTACGACAATAGAGAGGGGGCTAGAATAGATTATGAACTCATCTTTTTAGGTGAGACTAAGGACTTCGGAACTAGTGTAGGTGAAGGGTATTTAAATGAGTTAGATTTAAGTAGATACACTCACGTATTAAATATCAATAACTTACAAAGTAGTTGGAACGCTTACCCTGAAGGTTCTACCACAGATGGTTTGTTTGATGGTAATATCTTATACCCCCTTATTGACTTCGGTGTTAACTATGATGCAGATGGTATACCCACGCAGACACGTATAAGTCAGAACAATACGGGAGAACATTTTACACAGAATAGTCACCCTTTACCTGTGAATAGATTTAAACCTATGGTAAGGGCTAAATTACTTATTGATACCATTTTTCAAGAGGCGGGGTATACCTATACTTCTGAGTTTTTAAATAGTAATAGATTTTTACACTTATACCTTTCAGCGTTTGGTAATACTGAAAGTAATATAACTGAGAATAATGAGAATGAACTAAATGTTAGGTTAGTAAACCTAAATGACCTTTTTGATGGTTTAATTATACCTTATAATGAAATTATAACTGATGCGGTAGGAAACTTTAATACAACGACTTATAAATATATTGCGCCCAGCACAGGTTCTTATACTATTAGGGGGACTTTTTATGGTAATTTAGATGGAACTGGTGGTTCGCCTATACCAGGTGAGTTTGGTGAATTAGAAATACTATTAAAAAGAAACACTACTACTTTAGATAGTGATACTTTTATAGTTCAAGCTGGAGGGGGTAATACTACTACTATGAGTTTTGATACTGGTGAAATAAACATATCACTTAATGCGGGCGATGAAATATACTTAGAAACTGAAGTAGTAGACCCTCAGTTTGCATCTTATAACATATCTTATTCGCAATTATTCGTAATATCTGCACCTGGTGATATTAGTATAGCCCCTTTATTAGATGATAACTATAAGAAGATAGACTTTATCAAAGATATCTTAACTAAGTTTAGATTAGTTATGGTTCCTGATAAAAACATAGTAGGTAACTTCATTATAGAACCTTGGCAGGACTATATAGGTAGTGGTGACCTATTTGATTGGACGCACAAATTAGACTTAACTAAGGACTTCGTAAGTGAACCTGTATTTTATACTCAAAGTTCTCGTATCAAGTTTGAAGATACACAGGGTGAGGACTTTTTAAATGAAATAAACCAAGAGCAATTTGCGGAGGTATTTGGAACCCTAATAGTTAACGGAGACAACGAGTTTTTGGAAGGTGAAAGAAAGATAACTACTAATATTATACCTACACCTATAACACAGATAGAACGTAAAAATACGAGTATAGGAACCACTTTTATTATACCACAAATACACGTCCACGAACCAGGAACTGACCCCTCATATAACCCACAACACTTACCTATTAGACAGAACAGACATTTCTTATTTTACAACGGATTAAAAGATACTGATAGTGTTAACTGGTATATTCAGGGCGACACTTTAGGTAACCCACATACTGACTACCCTATGGTAAGTTTTTACGAGGACTTTCCTAATAGTTCTACATCATTAAATCTAAACTGGCAAAAAGAGACAGGTTATATAGACCATAATATTAATGATGGTTTGTTAGGTCAGAGTGTATATGATGAATATTGGAATGACTATATAAACTCTTTATATGACGGATTTGCACGTAAGGTAACAGCTTATTTCATATTAGATGATATAGACCTATTAGACTTTACGTTTAATGACGTTATAAGGGTTAAAAACGCGTATTATTATGTAAGTAAAATAACTGATGCGATTATAGGTAAAAAGAGTTCAGTTAAAGTGGAACTTATTAAACTATTAAACTATGAAGTTCCTTTAACACCTATAAGACCACGAAGAGTATGGAATAATACTTATGTAAACTGGGAAGATGCGGTGTTTAGATGGGACTTATAATATTTATAAAAAATGGCTAATCAAGAAGTAAAAATATTTTTCAAGGTAGAGGGTATTGATGGTTATATAACCGATTTAGATGACCTACAAAAAGCCCTATCTGGTGCAGATAAGGACACTAAAGATTTATCTAAATCTACCGATACTTTAACTAAAGAGACTGAAAAGAGTGTAACTAGTATTAACTCGTTAAATGATGAGTTAAATAAACTACAGAAAGAGTTAAATGAGACTGAGGTAGGTAGCGAAGCTTTTACAGAACTTCAAGGTAAAGTAAAAGACGCTGAGGAAGCATTAAAAAATGCAAAGACAGGACAACAGGGTTTTACTGATGCGATAGCTGCAGCGCCAGGGCCAGTTGGTGCATTAGGACAAAGTGTTAAGGGTGTATCTGCAGCTTTTAAAGCCTTACTAGCTAACCCTGTAATATTAGTAATATCAGGTATTGTCGCAGTCGTCACAGCGTTATTTAAAGCGTTTACATCTACTAAAGAAGGGGGTGAAGCTTTAGATAGGGTTATGGCTGGTCTAAGTGCAGCGTTTGATGTATTTAGGGATTTATTAGTGGAGGTTAGTAAACCCCTCATCAAGTTATTTACTGACCCTAAACAAGCTCTTATTGACTTCGGTAATAGTATTAAGCAAAATATTATCAATAGATTTACAGGTATATTAGAACTTATACCTAACTTAGCAAAATCTGTAAAATTAGTTTTTGAGGGGGAGTTTAGTGAAGCGGCTGAGACTGCAGGTAATGCATTACTCAAGGTTACAACGGGAGTAGAAGATGGTATAACAAAAATTAAGGAAGTAGGACAGGAAGTAGCAAATGAAGCAAATGAAGCGGCAAGGTTAACGGGTATATTACAGGATATTACAGACAGAGAAAGAGACCTTAATGTAGTTCGTGCAGAACAAAATAAATTATTGGCTGAAGCTAAATTAAGAGCTGACGACCAGACCTTAAGTATTGAGGAAAGACAGGCTGCGGTAGAAGAAGCCGCTAGATTAGAACAGGACGTTCTTAACCAGCAACTTCAATTAGAAAAAGAAAGATTAGTTGCATTAGAAGCGTTGGCTGCACAAAGTGATAGTGACGCAGAGACCTTAGATGAATTAGCCGCACAACGTATTAAGTTGGCTCAGTTGGAAGAACAGAGTTTAAACAAACAAACTGAAATACAGGGTAAAAGAAGAGCCTTAACAAACGAACAAGCAGCAGCCGATAAAGCGGCTGCAGATGCAGCAGCAGCTAAAAGAAAAGAAGAGGAAGATGCGGCCGCAGCTCAATTACAAAGGGAGACAGAACTTTTTGAAGAACTAAGAAGGTCTAGGTTAAACGAGCGTGAGTTAGAGTTAGATGACCTAAGGTTAAAATATGAGGCTGACGTAAAAGCTGCAGGTGATAACAAAGATTTATTACTTCAATTAGAAGAAAAGTTTAATCAGGACAAATTAGATGTTAACAAAAAGTTTGATGATGAAGAAAAGAAGTTAGAAGAAGATACACAAAAAAGTATACAGGACATTTTAGACGGGTATGCGGAACAACAATACGCCAACGAACAGGAAAGAATATTGGCTGAGTTGGCCTTACAATATGACGCAGATAGATTAAAGTTAGAACAGGCGGGAGCAACCGCAGACCAGTTAGCCGCATTAGATAAAGCATATCAGGACAAAGTCACGGCTCAGACTAAGAAGGGTGAAGATGATAGAGCTAAATTAAGAAAGGAAAGTGCATTACAGGGAGTTCAGTTATTTAGTGACGTATTAGGTGCATTTCAAGAACTCAATAGTGCACGAACCGCTAATGATGAGAAAGAAGCGAAGAGGCAATTTGAGAACAATAAAAAGTTTAGTATAGCTCAAGCTTTAATATCTACAGGACTGGCGGTAAACGCAGCGTTAACTGCAGGTGGTAACCCTATTAAATTGGCTACGGGGGCTCAGTTCGTAGAAGCGGGTATTGCTTTAGCTACAGGTTTGGCTCAGGTTGCTAAAATTAGAGCAACTGAGTTTAACGGAGGTAGTGCGGGTGGTGGTAGTGTAGAACAACCTACCTTTAACCCTCAAGCCGCAATAGATACTAGAAATCAACAATTAGGGGGTTTACAGAACGCAGGAGAAGAAATAAACTTAGGTGGGACTACCCCACAACCGATAAAAGCGTATGTTGTTAGCACAGAAGTTCAAAGTGGTTTAGAGGCTAACGCACAAATAGAAAACTTAAGTAGATTATGAGTGAAAAAATAGATAGAATAGTAGAATTAGATATTGACGACGACTTCTTAGAAGA
>Ga0208898_1001837_pt1 | contig 13517 bp, 15 predicted proteins | sample VirMetDEL_Mar_4_FD_184513 | JGI IMG/M metagenome (GOLD analysis project Ga0208898, IMG submission 184513) | Aqueous microbial communities from the Delaware River and Bay under freshwater to marine salinity gradient to study organic matter... | ecosystem: Environmental > Aquatic > Marine >...
GTAGCTTGTTTGATAGTAAGATACAGCTTATAGGAGAACCATCAGCTACTCCTTTTCAAGATAGATATGAGAATGAATTAGCTGGATGGGGTATAGAGATTCAAGTAAGTATGATTAATGATATAAGCATCTGCTAATGAACGTACTTAATCTAAGAGCTGAATTAAGAGAATATGGTAAACTGTATAAGAAAAAATATAAGTCCCAAATAAAAAAAGACAAAACAAATGCTTCTGGTAAATTATATAAAAGTATTAGCTATAAGACAAAATCAACTAAAAGATATTCTAATTTAGATTTATTAGCAAACAGTTATATAGAACAAATATCTGAAGGAAGAAGAGTAGGTAAAACACCTCCAAGTAATGAAATATTAGAATGGGCTAGAGCAAAAAAGATAAAACCTGAAAATGGACCTGATACTGAAAGCAACAGAAAGAGAATGGCTTTTGCTATAGCAAGGTCTATAGGTGTTCATGGGATGATTGAAAGATATGGTTTTAAAGGAACAGGAATAATAGATAAAGTATTTGACTCTTTATCAAAACAGATGGAAACTGATTTGTTTAAAGCTTATGAAAAAGATTTAGACGAAGCAATAAAAGAAATAAATGATAAAACAAAATAAATGTCAACAATAATTAACACACGAAGTCCTTTCTACAAAAAGATATCTAATGCTTCTTTAGCAAAAGCAAAATTAGAGTTATATGTATGGACTGGAGTATATGCAGACCAAGTAGCTGGAGATAAAAGATATACTATAACAAAAGAAGAACTAGGAACAAACAATTATGTAACTTTTGAATTAAGTGAACTTATAAGAGACTATATGATAACTGAGTATAATGATTATGCTACAGATACATTATGGGTAGATGCAGATGTAACAATATACGATTCAGCAGGTGCTATAGTACAAGTAGCAGGACAAGACACAACTACTTATGAATATTTAGCTATAGATGGCTATGGTTACTTCGAAGATGGTATTAATCCTAGAAGTGTTCAATTTACAACACCTATGGTTTTGCAACATAATACTACAATATACTTTTATGGAGGGTATGATATTAAGATTCCTATATATGCAGAAGCACAAACAATAACAGCCACTTTAACAAGTACAGCAGGTGCAAATGTATTCTGGGAAAATGCTGATGACTTTTGGGATACTTATAATGTAACTTGGGGTTCAGGACAAACTCCAGTTGTAATTACTGATAACGGAAACACAAATCAAAAAATACAATACTTAATCATAACAGACACTGAAGACTTAAACGATGGAGATACTGTAACAATATCTAGTACTAATCCAGCATATTCTAATTCTCCTGTTACTATAACACTTAGGAAAGTGTGTGAACCTAAATATACTCCTCTTAGTGTAATATTCTATAATAAATATGGAGCATTACAAAACTTATGGTTCTTTAAGAAATCAATGACTGACATTTCTATATCTTCTAATAAATTTAAGAATAATATAATTGACTTTGATAATTCAGGAGGAAGCCCATCATATTCTTTATCTAAACATCAAGAAAAGATATTTATGGCAAATGGTAAAGAATCTATTACAATGAATACAGGATTCTATGAAGAGAGTTTTAATGAAATAGTTAAACAAATGTTATTATCAGAACAAGTTTGGGTATACGATGGCACAAATACTTTACCTATAAATCTTAAATCTAATACATTGCTATTTAAAAAAGGAGTTAATGACAAACTAATAAGCTATACTGTATCATTTGACTATGCTTATGATAAAATAAACAATATACAATAGTGAAACAACCTATACTATACATAAAAGACAATGATGGTAACTATCAGCAGATGGAAATGTTTAGTGATGAAACAATTACTATAACATCTAAAATACAAGATGCTAGAGATATTTCTAAGGTATTTACTGATTTTACTAAAACATTTACAGTACCAGCATCTAAAGAAAATAATAAAGTATTTAAACATTGGTATAATTATAATATTGATGAAGGGTTTGATAATAGAATAAGAAAAGATGCTTTGTTAGAAATAAACTACTCTCCATATAAAAGAGGCAAGATACAATTAGAATCAGTTAATCTAAAGGACAACCAACCTTATTCTTATAGTGTAGTATTTTATGGTAATACTGTAAACTTAAAAGATTTACTTAGAGATGATGAATTAAGTTTATTAGAAGACTTAGACGATTATACGCATGACTACACAAGTTCTAATGTTAAGAATGGATTACAAACAGGATTATTTTCTGGTAAAATAATATACCCTTTAATATCTCACACTAAAAGATTTTATTATGATTCAGCTCAATCTACACCTAACTATGATGGTAACTTGTATTATAATTCATCACAAAACAATGTTGGATTAGCATTTGATGATTTAAAACCTGCTATTAAATGTATGACTATTGTTGAAGCGATAGAAACAAAATATGGAATTTCTTTTACAAGAGACTTTTTTAATGAAACTTCAGGAAGTGCTTTTAGTAATCTTTTCTTATGGTTAAGCAGAAACAAAGGACCTGTAGGAGGAGATGAAAACCAAGAAGAAACATTAAGTCGTATATGTAGTCCTTGGGCATATTCTTCTGGTGACTTAGGATTCAATATAACTGGAGATACTTGGACTGTATCAACTTCAGGACACACAAGACGTTATGATGCTGAATTAACAATAACGACAGCAGGTGCTAATCAAAGTATTCCTTATACTGTTAAAGCTGTTGATTATGTTACTGGAAATACACTTGCTCAATTAGCATTAGCAGCATCGCCTTCAAGAAGTATGACTGTGCAATTAATATCAACATTTGAATTAGTTAATTATAAAATTAAATGGATTGTTGAATCTAATACCAATTTGTCATTTACTCCAACATTAAACATGACAGAGTATATTCTTAATCCAGCAACTCAAATACCTACTGGAACAAATACTGCTGTATTTAATGTAGGAGGTGCTATAGCTACAACAGGTGAAATTATAATAACAGATAATGTGCCTAAGATTAAAACTATTGATTTTCTTACAGGATTATTTAAGATGTTTAACTTAACTGCATATTATATTGATGATGCTTCAGATGTAGATTTTGGTAAAATATATGTAGACACTTTAGACAATTTTTATGCTGATGCAATAAATAATCCTTCTGCTGGCAGCTATGATATAAGCAGTATGATAGACATATCAAATACTAACATAGATGCTCCTGTTAATTATACTGGTATAGATTTTAAATATGAAGAACCAAGTACGTTACTTGCTATAAACCATAAAGAACAGTTTAATGATATATTTGGAGATGAGAGAACTAGAATATCAGGAATAGATGAAGGTGAAATATATTCTGTAGACACTCCTTTTGAACATATGAAGTTTGAAAGAATTATTGATGCTAATAAAACAGGAACAAGTCCTTATACTTCAACAATTACTGATGATTACCCAGCTCCATATATAACTGACATATTATGGGGTTATTCAGCAGATGGAGACTTTGAATCTAAAACAGATTTAACTCCAGCTACAGGAAACTATTCTCCAGTATTAACTAAACCACTTGTGTTTTATGCAATACAAGAAACAGGGTTAGGTTCAGGAACAGGAATTAAATGGATTTCTGATGGAACACCTTTAGATATAACACAATATTATAGACCTTCAAATACAAATGAAGATGAAGATGCATCTACAGCACCAGAGTTTACAATTAACTTTGATAATGAAACAGATGAGTGGAATTTAACTGATTACAACGTAAACACGAACTCATTATTTAAGAAGTTTTATGCTAATTATGTAGACTCTTTGTTTAATTCTAAAAAAAGAATGTATAAAGTAAAAGCATACTTAACAACAGAGATTTTTATTAATATGAGATTAAATGATAGGTTAATAATAAACAACAGAGTATTTACAATAAACTCAATAAAGACAAACCTAAAAACTGAAGTAAGCGAGATAGAATTATTAAACGTAGTAGATAACGAATTACCATCATGATAAAAAATATAATAGATTTATTGAATACTTCTGATTGGTATATATATGATGAAGACATAGATATAGCAAAAGGAAAGTATAAATCTCCAAGAACTTGGAAAGAAATAAAAAAAAGTATAAAACGAAACACATACAACAATGGCTGATAATATTATAAAAGTATTTAAGGTACAGGTAGATACAAGTACTGGTGAACTTAAAATTAATGGAATAACTAGCACCATTAAACAAGCTCAAAATGAATTTAATAAATTTGATAAAATAGCTCAAAAGGCTGCTAAATCAAATGAAACCTTTATAGATAAGTCTGGATTAGCTGGTGCTGCTGTTGTGGAAATTGGTAGAACAATATCTGACGCTAATTATGGTTTTGCTGCAATGGCGAATAACATTTCTCAGCTTTCTACTCTTTTAATAACATTAATATCTACTACAGGTTCTACTACTGCGGCTTGGAAAGAATTAAAGAAAGCGTTTTCAGGTCCTCTAGGAATTATTGTTTTATTTCAAATTGTAGTGACATTGCTTGAAAAAGCAGATAAAGCCAGTAAAAAAATGGGTGATTCTGTTAAAAGTGCTACTGATGGATTAAACTCACAGATAGTTGTTGCTAATGAATATGTTAAAATATTGGAAGATGTAAATACTTCTGAAGAAAAAAGAGCTGGTGTAATAAAAGAGCTAGAAAAATTAATACCTACTCTAAAAGACGAAGAAATAGATTACGGAAAAGAACTAGATATTGTTAAACAAAAAATAATTGATTATAGTTTAGCTCAAGCATCTAGGCTTCAAATGGACAAATTAGTTCAAGAAAACTCAGAGGTTCTTTCTCAAAGAAGAAGAATTGAAAATATTCAAGCAATAAAAAATGAAGAAGAAAGACAAAAAGCTATTGAGAATTTCTTAGAATTAGAAGGAATAGCTTTAACTGAACAGGTAGAAAAATATGATACTTTTGGAGGAAGGGTTACTAGTTTTGCTAAAAGGGCGCAAGAAGATATTAATAAAGATTTTACAGATTTTGCTAATAGTGTAGAAAAAGAATCTGCTCCTATAATAAAAAAAATAAATGACTTAGCAAACAACCTAGATAAAGCATTTATTCCAGATAAAAAAGGAAAATTAACAAAAAGCAGAAGAGAGTTTATAGCTAAAGAATTGTCTTTTGCTGATGATATATTAAAATCTGAAGATAGGATAGCTAAAAAAGTAACAAAGAATCAGTTTGATAGGCTAAAACAAGAAGAAGAAGTACAGAAAAAACTAGCTCAAATAAAGTTTGATGAGTATAAAATAAGAGAACAAGCTAGGGTTGCTGCTATAAAAGACCCGAAAGACAGAGCTAAAGCAGAAATTAAATCAGCAGAGGCGATAAAAAAGTCTGAACAATCGTTACAAGATTTTAAAGTTCAATTAGAAAACGAAACATCTGCAAAAATATTACAAATAAAAATAGAACAAGCAGTAAAGCAATTAAACATAGTATCTAATTTACAAGCTAAAGAAAGAGAAACTATATTATCTTTTAATGAATCTATGGCAAATACAGAGCTTGGAAGAATAGCAATTCAAGAACAGCTAGAAGAGGAAAGACATAAAAATAAAATAAAAAGAATAAATGATGAGATAAAAGAAAGAAAAAGAGAAGGTGAACTTTATCTTGATTTAGAAGAAGAAAAAAGAATAGAGAATGCAAGAAATGAAAGAGAAAAAACCAAATTAACCAAAGCAGGAGAAGACGCTAGATTAAATATAATAAACTTTGCTGCTGACGCTGCTATAGCTATTGCTGGAAAAGGTTCTGCTTTAGGTAAAAGTATAGCTATTGCAATGGCTATTATAAACACAAGAAAAGCAATTACTGAAGCTTTAGGGGATAAAGAGGTGCCTGCTTTCTTTAGAATACTTCACGCTACTGCAATAGGTGCTTTTGGTTTTAAACAAGTAAAGGACATAATGGCTACTAAACTTCCTGTAGGAGATACAGGCGGTGGCGGCGGAGCGACTTCAGTTTCAGTTGCAGCACCAGACTTCAACGTAGTAGGTCAAGGAGCAGGTAGTCAGTTAGCAGGTGTTGTTGGTGCTAGATTTGGAGAACCAATTAAAGCTTATGTGTTAAGTGCTGATGTAACTTCTGCACAAGAAATGGATAGGAAAATAGATTCAACAGCTACAATAGGATAAATAAAACAAAATACAAATATAAAAGTTACCATATTATGAAAACAATAGAATTATATATTGACGAAGAAAACGAGTTTAGTGGAATAGAAGCTATAAGCGTTGTCGAGAATCCAGCAATAGAAGAAGATTTTATTGCACTAAAGAAACAACAAGTACAACTTGCTGAAGTAGATAAAGAGAAAAGAATACTAATGGGAGCTGCTCTTGTACCTAACAAAAAGATATACAGAACTAATGGAGAAGATGAATACAATATATTCTTTAGTGAAGATACTGTAAGAAAAGCATCTGAATTATTCTTATCAAGAGGCAAACAAAATAACTCAACTTTAGAGCATGACGTTAAACTCAATGGGCTGTCTGTTGTAGAATCTTGGATTATAGAAGACAAGAAAAAAGACAAGTCAAAAAAGTATGGTTTTGATTTACCAATAGGAACTTGGATGGTTTCTGTAAAAGTAAATAATGATGAGATATGGAATGACTTTGTAAAAGAAGGTAAAGTAAAAGGATTTTCTATAGAAGGTTTCTTTGCTGATAAATTAGATGAAAGACCTAAGGAAAGTGTAGAAGAAGACTTTGATGAAATGGAAGCTTTATCTAAGTTATATGAAATGGAAGAAGCATTCTTAGAGTCACAAGAAGTAGAATTAGAATCATATAATGATTATCCACAAGGTGCAATAAATAATGCAAAGAGAGCTTTAAAGTATAAAAAAGAAAATGGCAGTTCTTGTGGAACTTCCGTAGGCTGGAGAAGAGCTTCACAATTAGCTAACAAACAAAAAATAACAAGGTCCACGATTGCTAGAATGGCTTCATTTAAGAGACATCAACAAAACAAAGATGTACCTTACACAGAAGGATGTGGAGGAATAATGTGGGATGCTTGGGGTGGTAGTGCTGGTGTGAACTGGGCAATATCTAAATTAAAACAAATAGATAAGAAAGTAAACAATTCAGTTACTGCTTTATACTCTGAAGTTATTAATGATGACTATGCTATTATAGACGATAGGTTAGCATACTCTTCTGAAGAGAAAGCTTTAGAGATGGCTAAAGATATAGGATGTGAATTAATACACGAGCATGAGTATGAGGGAAAGATGTGGTATATGCCTTGTGAGTCACATTCAGTAGAAGCAGGTAAAACTAGCAAAAGCCCTTGTTGGGATGGCTATGAGCAAAAAGGATGGCAAATGATAGATGGTAAAAGAAGACCTAATTGTGTTAAAAAGAAATAATGAGAAGAAAATATAAAAAGACACCAAGCAGAACAAGTCCTCGTTCATCAAGGAGAGGTTGTTTGTGTAAAAACGGAACTTACTCAAGAAAATGTTGTGATGGTTCTTTACAGGCTCAAGGAATAGGTTCTCTAGTTGGAGAAGACTTATTACTTACTGAATCAGGAGCTTATTTACAACAAGAAAACGGTAACAATATAAAAGTATAAAAAATGGCAAAAAAAATATCACAATTAAACACAGCTACAGAATTGCAAGGACCTGAAACTTTTGCAGTAGTTCAAAGTAACGAAACTAAAAAAGGAACAATTAGTCAAGTTATAAATTATATACACGCTACTAACATTACTGTTTCATCAGGAGATACTGTTGATTTAGACGATGCAGCTTATGACGATACAAGATTAATAAAATTAACTTGGTCAGGAGGTTCTGGAAATATGACTATGACTTTGCCAGATGCTACAACTTCTAAAAATACAAACAGATTAATAAGATTTGTAACAAATGGAGGGTTTAACACAAACACAAGAGTTAATTTAACTCCTGCCGCAGGACAAGAGTTAGACGGTTCTTCAAGTTCTTATGAATTAAATGTAGCTTATGAAGGTTTAATGTTGTGGTCAAGTGGAACAGAATGGATTATAATACAGAAGAAAGGTTAAAAATACAACAGAAAGAAAGGCTTGAAGTTATCAAGTTATACTATTAATTTAAATCAATAATATATGAAAGCTACCGACATCGTAGACAAATTTAAGAAAATCTTACTATCTGAGACTGAAGAAAAAGTCGAAGAGATAGAAGTACAAGAAGATGTACAATTAGCCGAAGAAGTTATCGAAGAAGTAAAAGATGAAGTTTCTGATGAAATTCCTGTAGAGGAAATTGAAAAAGAAGATTTATACGCTACTAAAGAAGAACTTTCTAAAGCTATTGCTGAAGTAAAAGCAATGTACGACCAATTAATGGAATCAATGAGTGATGAAAAATCTCCTGAAGTTCCAGAAGAATTGAGTTCTGAAGAAGTATCAGAAGAAAGTGAAGTGGAATTATCTTCACAGGAATCAGAAGTAGAGCCTATTGCTCATTCTCCTGAATCCGATGTAGAAAAAAACAATGTTCATTTATATGGTCAAAACAGACCACAAACAATAATGGATAGAGTATTAAACAAAATATCATAATAAACCAAAACTAAAATAATAAAAAATGGCTACTACAACTTCAATTACAAGTACTTATGCTGGAGAATTTGCTGGAAAGTATATTTCTGCTGCATTATTATCTGGTTCTACTATAGAAAATGGTGGAATTTCAGTAAAACCTAATGTAAAGTTTAAAGAAGTAATCAAGAAGGTTGCTACAAGCGGTCTTATTGCTAATGCTTCTTGTGACTTTGCTGATACAGGTACAGTTACATTAACTGAAAGAATCCTTCAACCAGAAGAATTCCAAGTTAATATCGAACTATGTAAAAAAGACTTCCGTTCTGATTGGGAAGCAATTCAAATGGGATATTCTTCATTTGACAAATTACCTCCAAAATTTAGTGATTTCTTAATCTCTCATGTTGCTGCTAAAGTTGCTGAGAAAACTGAGCAAAATATCTGGCAAGGTGTTAACGCTAACGCTGGTGAATTTGATGGATTCTCTACTTTATTAGCTGCTGATGCTGATGTTATCGATGTAACTGGTGCTGCAATTACTTCTGCTAACGTAGTTTCTGAATTAGGTGCTATCGTAGATGCAATTCCTTCTTCTTTATACGGACAAGAAGACATGTACATCTATGTATCTCAAAACATCGCTAGAGCTTATGTAAGAGCTTTAGGAGGATTTGGTGCTTCTGGATTAGGTGCTAATGGTGTAAATGCTCAAGGAACTCAATGGTGGAACAACGGTTCATTAAGTTTCGATGGTGTAAAACTATTTGTTGCTAACGGACTTGCTGACAATGTTGCTGTTGCTGCTGAAAAATCTAACTTATACTTTGGTACAGGTCTTTTATCTGACCACAACGAAGTAAAAGTTATTGATATGGCTGACCTAGATGGTTCTCAAAATGTAAGAGTAATCATGAGGTTTACAAGTGGAGTTCAATACGGAATCGGAGGAGATATCGTATATAGAGTAAACGCTTAATAATAATAAATAAAGGGTGGGCTTAACCACTCACCCTTTTAATACTAACTTTTAAAAACTAATAATATGTCTTGTAATTTATCACTATTTCGTTCAGAGCCTTGCAAGGATAGCGTTGGTGGGTTAGATAAAGTTTACTTTGTTAATTATGGCACAATGGGAGATATCACTTATGATACAACAAACACAGATTCTATAGAAGCTGTTGCTGGTACTCCAAGTGCTTATGAATATGATATTAAAGGAACTTCATCTTTTACACAAAACATTCAATCTAGTAGAGAGAATGGAACAACTGCTTTTGAGCAAGTACTAGAGCTTTCTTTACATAAACTAACTGTTGCTGACCACAAGGAATTAAAATTACTTTCTTGGGGAAGACCTCATGTTATCATTAAAGATAACAACGGAAATTATTTCTTAGCTGGATTAGAGCATGGAATGGATGTTTCTGGAGGAACTGTTGTAACAGGAGGTGCGATGGGAGATTTAAGTGGGTATACATTAACTTTAACAGGAATGGAAAAACTTCCTGCTAACTTTTTAGATGCTGACCCAACAACTACAGGGTTTACTGTTGTAAATTCTTAAACATAGTACATTCTTAAACACGATAGATATAAAGGGCCTTATTGGCCCTTTTTCTATATAAAACAAAATCAACACTTTTCAGTTATCTTATTATGATAAGATTACTTCCAAATACAAATTCTCAGACGATTAATATAATCCCTAGAGACAAAACGTCTTTGTCAAGTATCAATCTTACTATAACGCAAGATGGAACTAACAAAAGCGAAACATTAACAGGGCTTACAGCTTCTGATAATGGAAACTTTGTATCTGTATCATTAACTTCTACTATATTAAAAGCAGAGGCTGCTTATTACTTACAGTTTAGTAAAGGTGGAGAATTGTGGTATAGAGATAAAGCTTATGTAACTTCTCAAACAAATGATGAAGTAATACACACATTAAACGAAAACAAGTACACTCAATATGGAGCAGGTACTGAAGACGAATATATAGTAGTATAATATGGAAAATAAAAATATTAGAGTAGTCAATTTATCTGGTTATGAAATACCAGAAATAAAAGAAGTCTACGGAAAACAATGGGTTCAGTACGGAGAAAATAACGATTACTTTGATGAGCTTATAGATAAATACTTAGGAAGTCCTACAAACGCAAGATGTATCAATGGTATTGTAGATATGATTTATGGTAGAGGATTAGAAGCTACAGATAGTGACATCAAGCCTGAGATGTATGCAAAGATGAAAATGCTCTTAAAACAAAAGGATTTAAGACGTGTTGTAAACGATTATAAGATGTTGGGTCAAGCTGCGGTTCAAGTGGTCTATAACAAGCCAAAAACAGCCATTGTGAAGGTGTTACACTTTCCTATGGAGACTCTTAGGGCAGAAAAAGCTAAAAAAGGCCAAATAGAAGCTTATTACTATCATCCTAAGTGGTCTGAAATGAAACCTAGTGATAAACCTAAAAGAATACCTTCTTTTGGTAATGGTTCTAAAGGAGAGGTTATAGAAATATATGTATTTAAACCATATAGGTCAGGATTTTACTATTATTCTCCAGTAGACTATCAATCTTGCTTACAATATGCAGAATTAGAAGAAGAAGTAAGTAATTACCATATAAATAATATAAAGAATGGATTACAACCTTCTTTATTAATAAACTTTAACAATGGAGTACCTAATGAAGAAACTCAAGAGCTTATTGAACACAAAATATATGATAAGTTTAGTGGCTCTTCAAATGCAGGTAAATTCATACTTACTTTTAATGAGTCTACAGAAACTCAAGCAGATTTACAACCTATTCACCTTCCAGATGCTCATGCACAGTATCAATTCTTGGCTGACGAAAGCAGAGAAAAGATAATGCTTGGTCATGGTATTGTTTCTCCTATATTATTAGGTATAAAAGATAATACAGGGTTTGGAAACAATGCAGAAGAACTTAGAACTGCTTCTATACTTATGGATAACATAGTAATCAGACCATTTCAACAGAATATAATAGATGGTTTAGATGAAATACTTGCATTTAACAAAATATATTTAAGCTTATACTTTGTAACTCTACAACCAATAGAATTTACAGAATTAGAAAACATTTCTACTAAAGTTAAGAGAGAAGAAGAAACAGGAGAGAAATTAAGTTCACAAGAAGAATTAGATTTATCAGATGAAGGTGCAGAAGACTTATACACTCAATTAGAAGTATTAGGAGAGGTTATTTCTGATGAATGGGAGCTTATACATAGTGAAGCAGTAAACGACAAGAATGAAGAGTTTGATTTAACTAAATTAAGCGTTACAGAAGATGATGCTAATCCTGATAAAAGGTCAAGTCAAGATAATTCTGGGTATAAAATAAGATATTCTTATGGTCCAGTAAGAAAATCAGATGAAAGTAGAGTATTTTGTAGACAATTAGAGTCTCTTACTGAAAAAAACCTAGTATTTAGAAAAGAAGACATTACTCTTATGTCTTTTAAAGGTTTAAATAGTGAATTAGGCCATAATAAAAAGAAATATAACTTGTTTAAGTTTAAAGGAGGTAAAAATTGTCACCATTTCTGGGAAAGAAGAGTATATAAAAAGAAAGTAACACCAAATACCGAAGTTGAAGCTTCAGATGCTGTACAAGACGGATTTAAGGAGCCAAATAATCCTAAAGAAGTCGAAGTTAGACCAGTAGATATGCCAAACAGAGGTGCTTATCCAAAAACTAAATAATTATGGCACAGAAAGCTCTCTTTATAACAATAAATGACTTAAAAAGAAAATCTATAATAGATGGAAATGTAGATGCTGATAAACTTATACAGTTTATTGAGGTAGCTCAAGATACACATATTCAAAACTATTTAGGAGGATTACTTTATAAGAAACTACAGAATTTAATATTAAATGGAACTATAAGTGATTCTGGTAATGCTGATTATAAGTTACTATTAGACGATTATGTAAAGCCAATGCTTACTTGGTTCACGCAAAGTTCTTATTTGCCTTTTGCTATGTATCAAATTAGCAATGGTGGTGTATTTAAACATAGAAGTGAAAACTCAGAAACAATTTCACTAGAAGAAATGAGAATGATGTTAGCTAAAGTTACTGAAACAGCAGAATTTTACACTAGAAGATTTGTTGATTACATGGATTACAATAGTACTTTATATCCAGAATATGTTTCTTCTACTAATGGAGATATGTACCCAGATAAAGATGTTAATTTTAATTCTTGGGTGCTTTAATGGATTATAAAAAGATAAAAACATACAAACCTAAAGAAAGTAATGTAGTTAAATTAGATACTTTCTTACAAAAACTAAATAAAGATGGCTACACTTTCAGGAAATAAAATAAAAGATACTTATCAATCGCTTGTAAAGTTTTCTGATAATGGAAATATAACGACTTCAGCTAAACAATTAACTGATGGTTTTGGTAATAACTCTCCTATGTTTGTTTCTACTACTCAAGTAGGAATAGGAGTAACGCCAGAATCAGGATTAAACCTTCACGTTTTTGGAGATGCTAAAATAGGTAGTAATCTAACAGTAATTGGAAACCTAGTAGTTGAAGGAAGCACAACAACTGTTGGGACAGACACATTAACAGTAAAAGACCCTTTAATTGTATTAGCTAATAATAACACCTCTACAGACGCAGTTGACATAGGTTTTTATGGCAAATATACTCCTTCTGGTACTACACTATACTCAGGACTATTTAGAGAGGCTCTAACAGGAAAGTACAGGTTATTTAAAGGATTAGAAGTTGAACCTACTACAACAGTAAACACAAGTGGAACAGGATATACTAAAGCAGATTTAGTTATAGGTAATTTAGAAACTACTCAAATTGATTTACAAGATAATC
>Ga0208898_1001845_pt1 | contig 13491 bp, 26 predicted proteins | sample VirMetDEL_Mar_4_FD_184513 | JGI IMG/M metagenome (GOLD analysis project Ga0208898, IMG submission 184513) | Aqueous microbial communities from the Delaware River and Bay under freshwater to marine salinity gradient to study organic matter... | ecosystem: Environmental > Aquatic > Marine >...
ATTCTCGTAAGGGTTTCTTTGATCTTTAAGAAGTTTTCGTCGTTTGGTAACGTAACTTCAACACCCAGTCCATTGAAAATATCATCGTCTGCCATTTTGTCACTCCTTCCTCGGAGTGACTATTTAGCGAATCTTACCCTTACCGCCAGTGTTGAGTTTCTGACGCAACTCTGACATTTGCTCTGGTGTGAGCAGATCGACAACTTCCATCGCACGCTGCGAAGAATATCCATACACCTGCTGAATGACCTTTACATCGTCCTCAATGTTCGCTTTGTGCCATCGACTAAATCGGCTCTTCTGACGAATGGATGTTCGCAAATAATCGAACTGGAGCTTATGGTCGATCCAATGTCTTCGGTTCATCTCATTTGCGAACAATACGGTATCCGAGAAGTAACTCAGAGTCCGATTGATCGGAAACGGAGGATACTCCTTTTCCGCGAACTCGTCTTCGTCCATCAACGGCTGCTTGCTCTTATTGATGGAGGTGAGAAAATCACCCAACTTCATCTATTCGTCTCCATGTGCCATGTAGAAACTCGTGGGCAGACATATGATCGTGAATGATCGGAATCTTATGATCTTGGGCAAACTCAAATTCAATTTGAGTGCCTGTTCCCTTCTCCCAGCCTGGTGCTAAGAATAGCATATCTGAACGAGAAATCAACACCAGATCCTTGCCAATACAGTCCTCGTACTTCATTAGCCCACGATCATATGCCCACATATCCATCTCCAGCGGGCATATAACTGCCCACCCGAGATTGGTAAACACCGCAGAGTGATACCGGAGGAGGTCGCGATTCTTTTTTTGATCCTCCTCCGGTAACTTACCACCATCACTAAATCTTCCACCAACATAGATTAGCGGCATTTGCTTGATACGTTCATCGTAGAACGACTTGTTGTAAATGTCACTCATTTCAGTGACCGTGCATTTGCTCGTGGCACTCTACATGAAGAAGCTCACAATTATCAGGAATCGTGGGCCCACCCTTTGAATGCGGAATCGGGCTGTGATGTGCTTGCATATTATCCCAATCCAATTCCTTTCCACAATGAAAACAAACTCCTTCCTGACGCTTCCACACAATCGTCTTATCACTTGCGTTAAAGTATCGTTTCCTGTGAGTAAGCGGCTTGATAGACATTGATTCCAATCCGCCATTGTTCAAAGTGTGCTTCATCACAAGGTTATACTTTGACCTCCACTCTTCCCCAAACCAACCACTCACAATCGCTCCATACTCACTTTTGCGATTCCCGGGCAAGTTGGCCTTCAACTCTTCGTGTGCTGCAAGCCATGATGAAGTATACTTACCTGAATCACGAATAATTTTCGAGATAGGCTTATCATACATTATCTCCATTCCAAGCATATGATGAATCATACCATCAAAAGTTGCAAGAGACGAAAATGACTTCAAACCATTAGGAGCTTTAGACATGACGACATAGATTTTATCTAACATATCGAGAACTTCAAGAACACATTCGTCTCTCAACTGCGCGTCACGATCCGCCAGTTTTCTCCAAAGACCTTGCGTATTATTCGGGCCTACATACAATGATCGCCGAAGATTCTTACTGTTAACAAATTCGTAGATGTTCTTGCCGTCAACCAATTTCTTCCAAGCAATAGCAAAGAGCTTAGTGGCAACAGTATCCAGCTTGTGTCTCTTAATATGTGAAGAAGTTAATCCATCTCCAGCTTGCATCGCAGCAAACAAAGGATGTTGAGCATGTCTCCCTAGTCTAGCCAACACGGGAGATTTGACCTGAGCCTTACTGCCACGAATAAGAACGCGAACAATATCACGAATTTCCACATTAAAAGAATTTAAGTATTCCTCTTCGTTGACCTTTGTTCCATCGTTGAGCTTACGGAACACAACGCCAGTCATTTCCGGCGTCAAATCCTTGTAGATTACGATGTCAATTTTATCATAATCCAAAAATCTGTCCCTATCCTCCTTGCTTAATTCACTCCACACGAGTTCTTCGTTATCAGGAGAGAAGGGAGGAGTCCACCCAACAAAACCTTCTTTGAATCGTTGAAGAGCAAGAGATCGGTGACTTCCATCAACAGCCTGATATTCTCCAGTGAATTTACCATTGTTATCATAGATTTCAGCGATAGCCATCTTATAAAGATAACCATAATTCATAACTTCTCTAATGAAATCACGTTCACGTTCAGGGCTGTTAGCCTCAGTATCTCGCTGGCCAGGAGGATGCCAATTAATATCCATAGAAAGCATTTCACGAATTGTGAGCTTTCCATCTTTCAAATTTTCAGTTCGATATTCAGAGATATAATCAGACATACTAAAGAATCCTTTCAAACAAATGGTCATACACAAAAAGTGTGTAGTCATGCTGTAAGCCTAGCTTACGTTGATTTTTTACGTTACCTGTTTTTGTTTTTTGTGAGTGCAATTCCGCCATCAACTCACCAAGTGCAAAGACTGCCTGTTGGGTATCACATCCAGCCACTCTTTCTGTGATATAGTCTCGCATCTTATTATCGAGCCATTCCCATTCAGTTTTCGTCATTGGATCGTCGAACTGAGATTTAACTGGCCACTTCACATATTTCAATGCACCCATACCCTCCTCACTTGAACTTAGCGTCCACCATTAGTTCGGTCAAACAGGCTACAAGGTTCAACTCACCATCTGCACAGAAGGCGTGCTTGTAGCTGTAGTCCGCGAGCGTAACCACAGTCTGCGGAATGCTTTCCGGTTCGATATATTCATACAATGAATCATAAATCTTACGGAAGATTCGCGTCGGGTCATTGTCGATGTTTTCAACAACCCACTTTCGCATGGACTTGAAGTCCTTCTCACGCAGGGCTCCCATCAGCGTCTTGATAGAAACATCAGCAACTTGTACCAGAATGCCAGTATCAATTTTCCCACTGACTGAATATCGTTGAAGCTCATTGATTACTCGCCTGAAATCAGGGAAGTGCTTCTTGATAAGCTCCGCGATAACTCTGCGGTCGAAGTCGATCCCCTCGCTGGTCAGAACATGCTCCATGCGAGTCATAAACTGGCTTGCAATCTGAGGCTTGTCTGCATTGTTGATACGAAAGTCGATCACACTACAGCGAGAGTGAATGGGGTCAATAATTCGATTCTTGTAGTTACAAGTAAAAACGAATCCGCAGTTTCCAGAGAACTCCTCGATGAACCCACGAAGTGCGGGCTGCGTCGAGGAAGGATTAAGATAGTCGGCCTCATCGAGGATGACCATCTTTCTCGCGCCACTGAAACTTACCGTAGAGGCAAACTGCTTGATCTTCGTTCGTAGAACATCAATCCCGCTTTCCTCTGACCCATTGATGATGATGTAGTCCGCACCAATCTGCTCGCATAAAGCACGAGCTACTGTCGTCTTGCCAGTTCCAGCAGAACCAGCCAGCAGAAGATTAGGAATATCCCCAGCCTTGAGGAATTCATCGAAAGTGGCTTTGATACTTGACGGTAGGATACATTCATCAATCGTTTTGGGTCTATACTTTTCGACCCAAAGGAACTCTTCATTGTTCAAACTCATTTAGTAGTTGATCCTGTTTATTTAGTTGAACTTTGAGTCAGCCTGCTCTACTGCAACAAAATAACGCGCAGTATTTCCGACAAACTCAGAAATTCCGTTGGTCGCAATACTCACGACGTAATCATCCTGAATGATCTTCAGGTTATCGAGCTTGAAGACCATTGAGAACGAATTGCCGGGAGAGGTAACAATCTCATCGTCTGCGAGAGCAACAGCGATCTGGTTTGATGTGCTGTTCTTTACATCGGTTGCGCGAAGCTCCACGTCTCCCTGCTCATCTCCTGCGATGACGATGTTGGGAAGCCCAAGCACATTCGCTGCCTTGAGAGCCTTCTGGAGATTTTCCTTCTTGATGACAACCTTAATGGCGGCATCAATCGTCAACTCACGATCAGGAACGGTCACGATCGTATTCGGATCAGCATAGACATACCTGACCTTGCTGTTGCCATCGGTAATGACAGCATATCCATCTTCAAACACAACATCAGGATCATTGAATAGAGAAAGAGTGCCAAGGAACTGGCTCAGATCATAAACGCAGAAGTCATCGAATGTCTCAGAGACAACTGCGCTCGCGAGCAAAGCCTTACCCGGAGAGATGGTTCGCAGAATATTTCCAGCCTTGACCTGAAGCCCGTTGTTGATCGAGGCAAAGTTCTGGAGAATGGAAATGGTTTCACTTGAAATCTTCATTATGTATTTTCCTTATCAAAGACTCTTAGAGTCGTTCTTGTATAGTATAGTTACTAAAGCACAAATGTCAACTGATCATCCGAAGATGGCATATTATCATCATCGAAATACATCAGCAGAATGGTATAGTGGAGAGCCTTGAGCAGATCCTTACGATTCTTGCCTCCTTTCTTGCCCCAGCGCGAAAGATACTTGATCGCGTTAGCCTGACAGAACGGAACAGCGATACCGATCGAATGAAACAACTCCTGAATCTGAAGTGCCTCTTTGCCACCTGCGCCGCCAACGTAATGTTGCCCGTAGGTAGATTCGATATACTCGCGAAGCTCTTGCATCAACTCGTCTTCACGAAACTTGAAATCACTCATCTGGAAAGTATTCCTCCATTGTCACAAAACGCATAGGAACTTTCAATTCCTCACACGCCTTTTCATTATGAACCCACACCTTCTGTTGGTGCGTAACAAACAAGTGCGGCCGCAACTGCTCAATCTCATAACCAACACTCAGATCATCCGGCTCAATGTCCGTAAATGGAGCGTATCGAAAATCTGCTCCGTGATTAGTAACAAGAACCGAATCCACACAATCGAGTGCTTCAAGCTGTTTGATTCGAGCATTGACACGATTGCCTCGATTGGTAACTCCCATATCAACCCGACGATCGTTGTATAGAATAACAACGAGATCATCCCCAAGCTCACTGACATAGTTCAGAAACTTGACATCAAGATCCGTGAGCCAGTCAAACTTTCCTGCTGTCGCTATCGTCTTATGCAGAATCATTCGACTTCTTTGCCTTACGTTCTTCACGACGCTTCTGAGCAGCTTCTCGTCTCCGTGCTGCTCGTGACGCAATTCCATCAGCTCGCGCAGGGGAAACAGCCGGAGGCGGAGTCAAAGGGTTCACCTTGTTTGGTAACGGTTGCCCAACCATTCCTCCGTGCGTCGCATTTGGAACCGCACTAATGGCAGGAAGATTTCCATTGAACCCATAAGCACCCTGATGCGACATCACCATCCACGGGCACATCCAAATCTTCAGCCCGATCTTTCGCGACCACTGACAGAACATATAGTCTTCGGAGAGGTAGCGGTTATGCTCATCCTCGATAACGGTATCGAAATAGCACATGATCTTTCGCTGACCATCGAAGTGTGCTGAACGATTGTGATCCGGTGTGTAAAGCAATTCAGGATATGCTTCGTTCCACTTCTCAAACACATGCCGCTGAATCATCATAAAGCCAGTTCCGCCCTCAAGCACTTCAACTGGGGTGCCAAGGTCGATCTTGTCTCCGCCTTCGACGGGATTGAATACAAAGTCTCCGACGATGTTCTCAAGCCATTGAGCGCCATACTGGTCGGTCAATCCAGACTTGACAGCAGCAACTACGCGCTCCCATGCAATGCACTTCTTCGGATACGGACCACACACAATATCATAGTCAGATCCGGGCTCTGCAATAGCAGCCAGAGCCAGAACATCCTGAGCAGCAAATCCAATGTCCGAATCAAGAAACATCAGGTGCGTACAGTCTGATCGAAGAAACTCATCGACCAAATAGTTGCGCGCACGAGTAATCAAGCTCTCATTGAACAGGTAAAAGAATCGAACATCCATACCATACTTGGCAGCTTGAGTGGCCAAGTCAGTCGAAGACTTCGCATACATGCCATGACATTGACCACCATACATCGGAGTCGCGACAAAAATCTTTCTCGTTCGCAACTCTTCAATCGAAATTTCCTTCTTCATTCAATCCTCCATAATAAAAAGGGCTCCTAGTATATAGCACACTAGAAGCCGCAAGTCACATGCCATTTCAAGTTGGCATCATAATTTTTAGATAGACGTTCTCCATCAGAATTTCTCGCACATGAAAACGAATGAGGTCGATGCCGTCGGGGGCTGTGCCGTAGTCGCTTGACAGTTTAGGTATTCTCTCTGCAATGTCTTTCGCAGCTTCAATAAGAAGTTGTTCCAGATTATCACTCAAATCCTCTATATGGTCGGGATCACCATCAGTCACCGTACAGGCGATTGAATTATTGGCAGCCATATATTCCTCCTATGAATGAAGAGTTATTTAGACATAGAGGTTGGGGCCCAAGATCGAGAAGGTGCTTTTCGCCCTTTCTGATCCTGTTTGGGCGTGATGAATGTATTCGTTTCGTAGTTCCAGATCCACTCTTCGACTGGTTCGGATTCAAACGGAACACCCAAAGTGTTCGAGGCCCTCGAAAAATCAGGATGATCATGGGACAGATCACTGCTCCAACGGAACCATAGCAAGGTAAAGATATTCGGCATTAATTCCTTGCGCTGGCGAACAGAGACTAACCAGAACTTGTCCGGGTCAACGCGGTAGAACTCTTCCCACCCCGCCCTGTCCTTAATCTTCGACCAGTCCACGTCACGGTTGGGAACGAACATGACAGCAAACGGTGATTGATCATCGTTTCTGAGCAAACGAATACCAAGCTCAGAGAACTCATCGTAATATTCCAATCGCCGCGACTCCGCGTCGGTCGGAGGTGAACTAAACCCCTTCGTGAATGCACGATCCCTGAAGTCTACTTCAAACGCCTCTATCTTTTTGTAATCGCCGCCGAACAGATCCGACACTACTATGCCTCCTCGAACAACTCGACGATACTCTCGCACTCCAGCCAATGTGCCACGAACTCATTGACATACTCTTGGCTCGCGCCAGCAAGCCGCTCCAAATGAAAATCCAAATCGTCCATCATATTCTCCGAGGGTTTGATGTAGGAAACCCTGCCCCGTAAGGGAACCCAAAACCTTACGGGGCAGGGGAGCCTGCGCGACGAGCGCGCGGCTCGTGATTAGAACGGCACCTCGCTCGACTCGCCATCGGCAGCGTCGGGAGCCGCGGACTCGAAGATCGGCTCGTCTCCGACGACCTTGTCATAGAGGTCAAGGAAGGCCTCCTTGGTCTCGCCGTCGAAGCGATTGAGCGACAACTCGACAGCCTTGCGCTTGTCGCCGAAGATGGCGAAAGCCTGGGCGATCTTCTCAAGCCGTCGAGTGGCGATCAACTCATCAACCGCACCTTCAGCGAAGGACGCGCGAGTGATGCCAGCCCAAGTCACAAGCTGCTTCGCCCACTCCTTGTCGGCAACTCCGAGCTTGCCGAGCGTCCCAGCGATGATCTTGGTCTCGACCACGGGAGCAGGGTAGTCCCACTCGAACGTGATCGCGAACCGCTCAAGGAACGCATCGTTCAGGACGTTGGTTCCAACGTAGCGACCATCGTCGGACCCCTTGCCCTTCGTATTCGCCGTCGCGACGATCGTGAAGCCATCAGCAGGAGTGATGATCTCGTTGATCTTCTTGAGAAGAACAGGCTTGCCTTCGAGGACAGGCTGGAGGCACATGATCCGATTAGACGCAAGGTCAATCTCGTCGAGGAGCAGGATCGCTCCGCGTCGCATGGCCTCGACCACGGGACCATCGAACCATCGCGTCTCGCCATCGACGAGGCGGAAGCCACCGAGGAGGTCATCCTCGTCAGTCTCGACGGTCACATTGACGCGAAACAACTCGCGACCCGAGCGAGCCGCAGCCTGCTCGACAGCGAACGTCTTGCCGTTGCCGGACATTCCGGTGATGAAGGCGGGATAGAAGAAGCCAGAATCGAAGACCTGCTTCAGATCGGAGAAGTGTCCGAACGGAACGAAGTTGTCCGACTTGGAAGGAACAGCCGAGTAGGACACCGAACTGACCTTCATGATCGGAGCAACAACAGGCTCGACCGCAGCGGGAGCCGCGACCGGAGCAGGAGCCGCAACGGGCTTCGGAGCAGGAGCGCGCTTGGGTGCGCGCTTCGGAGCAGGTGCAGCAGCCGCAACCGCACCGCCGATCGCGGGAAGAAGAAACTTGCCGCGACCAGCGCGATGCTCGACCGCGTTGATCAGCCACCAAGGGCGAGTGCCGTCGCCAATGATGGAGTCAATGTCAGCGTAGCCGACGACCGAGCCAGCGGGAAAGCCAGCCGCGTCAGCCGCGCGCAGGAATGCGTCCTGCTTGGGCTTGCCGGAGTAGGGTGCCTGTGCCATGATAAAAATACCTCACTTTGGGTTTTTGGGTTCGCTCGCAACTCTCGCGAGCTTTAGAAAATATAAGCGCAGAGGAGTGAGTGTCAACTATCCCTGCGGGGGAAAAAGATGACTCGCGGTCACTTTCGGACGGCGCGCTCTGCCTTGACCGCAGCCCGGAGCGCCATTTCCCGACCGCGACACTTGGTCGAGCCGACGCGGACGCCGGTGGTCAGAGAAGCAAAACCGTTCGCCTTGCGGGTTTTCCCTCGGGTGATCTTTCCCCCACGGGAAAGGAACTCGGCAACGGTCTCTCTGGAATCGGTCATGCGATACACCTCTTTTTTGTTACTGCGTAAAGGTAGCAACCTGAGGTCGGAAGTCAATGGGTTTCCCCTCGGGGAATGTCGATTTTTCGTGACCGCGAGTCATTTTTTGACTACCGAAAACCCGAGCAAAATCAAGCACTTACGGCAGATGCCGAAAAGGGTAATAAAATCAAGGGGTTGCGGCGGCCCCCGACGCGAGCCGACCGCGAGCCGTCTTGCGCGGCTCGTCGATCGGTAGGGCTCTCCGGGGTACGCCGGGGATCAACCTTCTTCGGCGTAGAGCGCCAGCACTTCCGAGACAATCGGCGCGCGCTCCACATCACCAGAATCAAATGCCACAACGGCAATGTGATCCGAGCCATACGCTCGCAATCGGTCGGCAAAATCTCCAAGCCCATTCCTCGCATAACCTCGATCGTATTGATCGCCATCGCCCGTAATAAACAAGCGACAGTTATCGCCAATACGAGTCGTGATCATTTTCATTTGTGATGGAGTTGTATTCTGTGCTTCGTCGAGAATGACAATGGCATCCTTGAATGTTCGCCCGCGCATGTACGCAAGCGGAGCCACTTCAATGACCTTATCTTTGATCATCTGCTTGACCTGTTCTGGATGATAATACTCCTCGAACACGTCGATGATTGGCATGAGCCATGGCATCATTTTGTCGTTGATGTCGCCGGGGAGGAAGCCATGTTGCTCCTCAACCGATACGGCGGGGCGCGTGATCACGATCTTGCGAATCGTCTTCTCTTGGAGCGCCTTGATGGCGTGCAATGTCGCCAGGAGGGTTTTGCCGGTTCCAGCAGGACCGGTCGCGAGGACGATTGAATTGTCCTCGTTGTTCAGCGCAGCGAGCAGTCGCCGCTGCCTGAAGTTCCGTGGTTTGATTTCCACTTTTTTTAATCTTCTTTGTGGCTTTTCCTTTTCTAATGGTTCTACTGATCCCACGAGTTGCAGTTGACGTTCAGCTTTTCGCATTCGCCGGCGCTCACGTTTGGTCACTATCCAACCTCCCATAGTGGTGTATATTGGTATTTAGATTTTCTCCTCGCTCACGCATTCCGAAAAACAACAGCAGCGTAAACAACAATAAAGATCCAAATGGCATGGATCAAAAGTGCCTCATCGCTCATTTACCTATCCTCTGTTTCCAAATCGTCATCGTCATCATCTTCGTCATCATCTTCGTATTCAGCCGGAGGTATTCCGAACATAGAATACACACCCCACGCTGATGCTTGTGATTCGACCATGGCATTTCGATTTGCCAGTATTGCTCTATATCTTTCAAGGAACTCGTTGTGAGACGCAATCGCTTCTGCGTCTTGTGAAGTCACATATGGCCTGTTGCGGCGAACTCTTTCTACTTCAGCCTCAGAGACACGCTTCTCGACACGCTTGAGTATTTTCCTCCACTTCTTCTCGGTCAACCCCTCCATGTCAATCCTGATGTCTTTTATCATTGCCACAACCAGCCTCCGCTAAAACTGCATCTGAACCATTGCATTGTTGCCGTCCGTACAAACGCGGACATCTTCGTATATCTCGTAATTGATACAGTCATCACGAACCCATTTCGCGGTTCGCCCATTTAACTCTGCACAACCAAAGAGAAAAAGGCAACCAAGCATCATTGTAGCTTGAGCTGCCTTTCGACACGTCTTCGTATTATATATCGAATGGTCGTGTTCTGGCACGCGAACCAGAGCGTCACGCCCACGTTTTGTGCTGATGATATTGGAACATCGAATAGGGGATAGACGATGAATTGAGCGGTAAAGAAAGTTAGACATAATAGAAATACGGTTGCTCCCGCTTGCTCAAAAAACGATTCGAGTTTTGTCTGCCCTCTTCTAATCGCAACATCTTCATTTACTACAACTGACAAACCCACCTCTCATCTTCAATATGCAAAACCACCGAGGTCAATCCTCGGTGACCACCCACTGCGTTTTTCAATCCGAACGCAATCAGGTCATTATAAGGAGTATTGGTAGCATCAATGGGGTCCGAGCCGGAACGTGTTTTAGGGCCATCATTGATGATCCAGCGCACGCATCCAGGGCAAATGGTCAAAAAGACCTCTCTCACATTGAAGCTCCTTTTGCTCTCATGCTTATTTAGCATAATCACCTCCCCACGTCGAGAGCCATTCGTCGGCTCGTGACATACATATACGCACCCTTGTTGAACGCAGGAGCAGACGATCGAGCCTTGCGCGCGCGCTCTTGTTCAGCAACCCTGCCTCCACATTCGAGGCAGGTCTTGTACCCGAGAGCAACCCGTCGCGGGTCAACATCTTCTTCGCAGATCACGCAATCAAAAAAATCATTATCGCTCATCATTCACCTTCTTGTGTTTGGGCTTGCGAGTATAGCCACGCTTGCCCTTTTTCGTTCCGTGCCGACCACCAGCCGGCATATCCTTGTGAAGCTCACGAGCAGCACGCTTGATCGCCTTGATGGTGTCATTGGTCGTGTTACTCGTGAGCTTCATTTCAGTTTTCTACCTTCTCAGTTGTTATTATAACAATGAATCACGATAGCTTTGTCAGCTTTATCCGTGAGCATTAGTCGCCAAGGTTCACCTTGTATCTTTCCTCTAATGAGTTCGTTTTGCGCTGTCATCTCAAAGTATGAGACTTCTTCTCCAAGTTCGAGGGGATCTTTCGCTTCGATCTGGGCTGTAATCGAATCGGCTGGGCAGTAACCCTCGATGGTGTAGAGAGTGGCAATCGTTCGTATTCTCTCCAGCGATCCACAATCGTTTAGAGTTTTGTTGATAATATCAACAGATCGCGTTTCATCGGCACAAATATGAATCGGATCGTACCTACCCAGTTCGACAGGCGCACATCCCACTATAAGAAGTGTGCCTATGAGAATGATTCTTCTCATCTCATTCTCCAGAATCCAGAGCGATACAATCACTCTGAACGTGCGCGATGATTCGCGCAACCTCGTCAGCCGAAAGGTTGGCAGCTACATCGTCACCGGGATCATATCCCAGAACCTCGTTGACCGCTTCGCGCGTTCCCCATTCCCCATTCGACAGAATGACCGCAAGCTCCACACCCTCACGCTCAGGATTCAATCCCTGCTGCGTGCGCGGCGAGCAGTAGTGGAAAGCGGACATGCCGATTGAAACGACGTGCCCGTTGTCGAACGTGAACCGAACATTCCTCACCTCGTTGCCGTTCGGGCGTTCATTAGAAAATACTGAAATCATTTCTCAATCCTCTTCTGTTGGAAAGGTATAGTCCTCACCATACCAATAACGATTCTCTGCTTGCCGAAGCTCACGCAGAACCGTCGAGTTGTAGCTACCCATGTGCGAAGCAGCGTGGAGACGCATCGGAATCTCCTCTTCGTAATCGTGGTACTGACTCAACCACAGACCGATCGCGACCGACCGAGACTGACCAGCATCACAGTGAATCACGAACCGCGATCCCGAACACCCTTCAACGAATTTGACAACCCGATCCGCCATCTTCGCATCGAAGACCACCATCTCCGGGGAAGACTGCTGAAGCACATCGTGGAACTTCAGAACCAGAGAATCACCCCAGCCAGTCGGGATCTCGGAAAGAGTCCCCTCTCCCCACGTCGTCGGAGGAGTCTGGCAGGAAATCACGCACACATCGGGATCAGGTGCGAGCAGCCCAAACTGCTTTCGATTGTAAACGTCGATGGTTCTCATCTCTCAATCCTCCTCATACTCACTTGTTTTCCGTATTCCGAGACACCCACTCAGCGAACGGAGCAGCGCGCCACTTCTGGTATCCCAGCCTGTAGAATGCGAAACCGATCGCTCGACCCAGAGTCAGATCGTCGTAGACGTTCGCGCGCAGTTCTCGCTCGATGTTCGCGTGAACCGTCTCGTTCTCGGGACACGTCGCAGTCCAGTAGGGAATGTTCATCTCTCAATCCTCCACAGGTTCAACTTCAAAGTTGGGATCGTCTTTTTCGGCTACCCATCGCCAATCATCAGAACCGTTTGCTGGTATAAGAGACATAAACGGTCCTTTTAGTCCCGGGCGAGCAGTCAATGTCTCGCTTTTTCCTTTGACGAGCCAAAACTCACCATGTTCACGAACACGGTTCTTGCCGTGTCTCGTTTTGCCAATCAGTCGAACTTTCATTGTTTCACTCTCCCTTGGGAATGTCAAAAGGAACCAGCGATTGAAACGCAAAGGAACCCAGATTGAAAAGATACTCAGATTCCAGCCGATCGAGTGTGTGTTCCAGATCGAGCAATGCTTCGCTCGGAGCAACCTCACACTCATCCAACACAGAAAGAGCTTCGCGAAGTGCCTGCTGATACAGTTTCAATTCATTCATTTCTATCAGTCCTTCCCACGCGGGTCCGCAACGAGCAGCGAATTATCGTTCCACTCTCGCGCGAGCTTTTTGGCAAACGCAACCTCACCCTCGGTGAGATACGCAGCGTCAGCCACCAGCTCCCAGTCAGTCTCATCGAGCCCGTTGACCCACGCAGCTTCGCAGCACTCCAAAGGAGTGCCGAGCATCGGATCGAAGATCACATGTCCATTCGGCTCGACGGGGTAAACGTGAAGTGTCGAACGAACCAAAGCAGATCCGACACTATTCAGAAAAATCACATCACCAACCATGCTTGAAAACTCCTTTTCTATCAAGCTCACATCTATATTATCGGACATTTCGGCCGAAAAATCAAGTCTTTTCCCCTCGGGAACCCCTTGATTTCATTAGGGTTTTAGACTTTCTTTTGTAGACCCCGTAGAATCGGCGAGGGCTGAAAATAGTTTGAACCGGCTAACCCCCTGTTTTCGCTACGTTTTTTCGG
>Ga0208898_1001847_pt1 | contig 13472 bp, 14 predicted proteins | sample VirMetDEL_Mar_4_FD_184513 | JGI IMG/M metagenome (GOLD analysis project Ga0208898, IMG submission 184513) | Aqueous microbial communities from the Delaware River and Bay under freshwater to marine salinity gradient to study organic matter... | ecosystem: Environmental > Aquatic > Marine >...
AAATTAATAGCCATCCCAAATGCTTTTTCTTTAATAATTTCTGTTTGGGCTGGTTTTAATTCACCGACAGCAATTTTAGCTTTACCACCCGCAACTACATCATCTGATTTATCTTTATCTTCAAAACCACCACCAATAGCAGCATCAGCAGTTTCTTTATCAATTTGGCTTAAACCAACTACTTTGTTTGTACCCAAAGCAGAATCTGCTTCTCTTAAAGCTTGTAATTTTTCATCAATTAGTTGTAATATTTTTTCCACTGTAATTATTTTTATTTATTATTTAATTAAATAGGACATTGTCCTTTAGAACATAAAATTTCAGATATTATAGAATTTACTTTTAGATAATTATTTTGTTTAGAAAAATCTAATCCTTCTTTAACTAAATGCATAAACGAATCTGGGTTTGAAGGTGTTGAAACAAAATCCCAACATAACAATTCAAAATCATCTTGCACTTCCATTAACTCACCTACTTGTTTTAATGAGCCCATACCACGAGAAGAAACACCAACAGTAATACCACTTTCGATTAAAGCCTTTAAAATATTTCCTGATGGGGTAGGTAAAATTTCTAATTTACCCATTACATTATCTCCATCCCACCACATATCTTTAATGTTATGGGAAACATTTTTAAGATTGATTACTTGAGATTCTGGGTGATCTAGTTCGCCCATAGCTCTGTTTTCTTTAACAAGTCCCATATACTTGCCAATTTCTCTTTCCCATAAGTCTTTAGAATAATATCTACCATTACCGTTTTTAACTTCGGCTGTAGCTAAAATACCTTCAACTATAGGATTACCTCTATCAGATAATTTACCTTCTGATAAGAGAGTGCCTGTGGGTTTAAATAATTGGGTTTCTATTAGTACTTTTTTCATCTTAATCTTCGATTTGGGTTTTATAAAGGCATACCTTCATCATCATATGCCATAAAAATTTCATCCTCATCTCTTTTTTGTTCTTCATCAGGGTCATAATCTTCACCTACTACTTCTTTTTTAGCATATCTTTTACCACACATTTTCTCATACAACTTTTCCATTTTAGCTTTTCTTTTTTCAAGCTCTTTAATTTCACGTTGCATTTCTTTCATTTTGTTTTTATCTACTAATTCAGATAAATTTTCATCTTCAGTAACCATAGAAATTCTTTGATTTTTTGCTTCAATAATTTCATCTAAAGCATCAATTTGTATTTCTAGAGTAGCGATTTTACCATTTTTTTCGATTTCAGCTAATTTTGAATTTGCTGTTTCTTTTTTAGGTTTTTTAGCTTCAGTAACTGTTTTAGTAACACGACCTTCAGATAATTTTACAGGTACCATTTGGTCTGATTCAGATGCTTTTAATCCTGGGGTTTGGTCAGTGTATCCTATTCCTTTAACACCGAATTGAGCTTCTTTAGTATAATATAATCTATCTTTGGCTAAGTTTTTAGCTACGATTTCTTTTAGTTCATCTACAGTTTTATCAGCGTTTTTAGGATCTTTCATTTCAGTGTAATATCCTTTCAAAAATGCTTCACCATAGATGTTATCTACTTTTTCTTTATCTTTGTAATCATATCCTTTAGTTTCTAAATCAACTACATCTTTAGTTGGTTTTTTCTCTACAGCTTTAGCTTCTTCGGCTACTACTTCCATATTTTCATTAAATATTTTAAACCAATCTGGTGTGGTTGGTTTAGTTGAAGAAACCATACCTAGACCCAACATACTTTCTGATATAATATGGTTGTGTTTTAGACTAGAGATAGTTTCGTTTAGAGTAGCTGCGTTACGAACAAAATTAGGAAATTGTTTTTTAGCTGCCTTCATAAATACTTCAGCGTTTCCTTTACCTTCTTTGATTAGGTTATATTGTTCTTGTAATGTTTTTTGTTTCATTTTATTTTTGTTATAAATATTATAAAATTTATACTTCTTGTATTTTTATATAAAAGTGGATTTTTTACTTTGAATCTTTTTGTTTTTTATACTCTTCAAGTGCTTGTTCATATGTCATACCACTTTGAGTAGCTGTGTATAAAAATCCTATTTTATTTACTATCTCTTTTGCTTTTTCTCCTATAAGTTCCATAATTGTTATACTTTTTTTATTTATAAAGAACACACTCCTTCACTAATATTAACAGATAAAGTATCACTTCCTCCCTCAATTGTTAAAGTTATTTCACCTAAAGGTAAGGAATCTATTGAACCCCCAGGTAAAAAAGCTGAATAGTTATCATATTGTATAACCCAACCATCATCAGGTGCACCTGCAATAGGTGCCCAATATGATATAAATCCAGCAAATAAACCCCACCAACCAACAGGTTCATTAGGATTAATTTCTATAAAATATAAAGGTGATACATTTATTTTTTGATCAGGTGCTCCAGGTTCATCTACATTAGGAACTTCTACACAATAGTTAGGTAAATTTGGATATCCACAAGTAGTTGAAAAAGCCTCTACACCCTCAAATACACTATTACCCCAATTTGAACTAACTAAATTAGAAGAATCACCTAATTTAATTGTTCCATTAGAATCCTCAATTCCAGTTTCCCATTTCTTTAAAGAAGAATTATAATCTAAATAATAATTTATTGAATAGTTTGGAGAAAAAACAGAAGAATATGAATTGCTACCATTTCGAGAATCCAATCTTATAAGTATATATAAAAATAAACCCCCTTCAATTGCTTGTCTTACATATAAACCTATTCCATTTTCAGGTGGGCAAGATGGATATTCAACTCCACTCCAACCTGTTCCTCTTAATAGTAAAGATGATGACACTACATTATTTGCAGGGGTAAATGTTAATTCCCCACCACCTGGAGCTACAATAACTCCTACTTTATAGTTATCATTTACTATATCTATAATACCATTTCCTAATGAAAATGATCCTGAAATGTTTTGAGGAGAAGTGCTATCGTAAAACCCATCAGCATTTTTGGTAGTTTCTAATACAAAATATGAAGGGGAAGTAGATGGATTACTAATGCTATAAATAACAGGATCTCCACTTGTTAAATTATCAGGTGAAATAGCTATACTTTCGGTTGTTGATACCTGAGTTGGGGGTGCGGTGTATGTAAGGACTAATTCTATAGGGGCTGAAGGATTTTTATAAAATACAGTAGCTGTTGGTGGAGGATTTGTAGAGTTTACAGTCGGGGTAGACATTGCTTGATCATACTGAGCATTAATGAGTACACAATTTAAATACCCATTAGTATTCATATCAGATATAGCATTTGAATTTAAAGTAAAAGTATTATAATTATATTTAGAATCATTCCAAGGACTTGGTAATACTGAAGAATATGAAATTGAAGAGTCTAAATTATAAAAATCATCACTAGAAAGAGTATTATTACTACCATCACCCCCCCAAGCTGAACCACTTACTAATATAGTATCTAAATTAGGATCCTGAGGTAGGATTCCTGAGGGAATTCTTAAGGTAGCTGAAGTTATGATATTTCCACTTCCTATAAGAGTATCTAGATTATCAAAAAAGAAAAATGCTCTACCAAGAGATTTAGTAATAGATGCACCTCCAAAGTCATTATTAGCAAATTCAACACCTATAGATTCTTGAGAGGTTTGGAATGTAGTAGAATTCGGGGTAAGACCTGAGGTTTCATCTAAAAGATCTAACCAAGTTAAACTATTATCACCATAATGACCTACTAAACTTTTACCTTGTAAATTAGCTGTTACTGTTGTAGTTGGCATTATTCTCCTTTTAGTAGGTCTTTAATATCTTTAATATAATCCAAAACTAAATCTGTAGGTCTGACTACAGCATATGATGATGGTTTAGAGTTGTAATAATCTACAGTTTCATTCTTAGCATTACTCAACATCTTATATATGTCATTTAATTCACTTTCAATTAAATCAAATGCCTCTATTCTTTTTTTTTGAAATTCTTCAGGTGTTTCAGCTTCAAACAATTGTTTAACTTCTAAACCTGAACCTTTTTGAACATAATTCCCGTTTTTATCTTTGGGAACTATTTTATATTTAAATTGCTTAACGTAAGCATTGTCTTTAACCCCATCTTCAGTTGCTTTAGGACCTGGACCTAATGTAGCACCAATACCTTCTTTAACTGATTTATATCCCATTTTTTTATATATTTTATCATTTGGTTTAGATCCTTTTTTTCTAAAAGCGTATGGTGTAGCATATTGCATTCCTGTTCCAGGAGTAAATGAAGCAGCACCTGCTCCACCACCTGTTGTAGAAATTTCTTCTAAAGTGGATTTAATTTGTTTATATTGGTCTGGGTAATTTTTTCTTAAGTGAGTTCTGTATTTATTAAATACATCTTTTAATTCACGAGCTATTTTTTGAATACTTTCATCATTTTGAATGTTTTTAAAATCCATTAATAACTTTAATGCTCTAACAGCATCTGATAATTTTTTTAATGAATCCTTAAAACTTGGTAATTTTATTAATACCTGCCCATCTTTATTAATTTCTGGGTTTAATTCATCTGTTTTATAGTAAATGTCTAAATTATCAGAAAAGAAATCATTTTTCGTATCTATAGGACCATAAACATCCTCAAGACGTTTAAGAAAAACAGGGTTTAGGTCTTTTGCTTTTTTAATTTCTTTAATATGATATTTAAATTTACCCATTTGCTGCAGTAAGTTCTTCTAGTAAGTTATGGTATTGTAACAAATCAACTAAATGATCATTTTTAATATTACTTCTTTTATTTAACTCAACAATGAATTTTGATATTTCTTGAAGTTTAATTTTTATAGCTTTATCAGATGTTTTTTTAATTTCTTTTGATATTGCTTCCTGAAGGTATTTTATTTCAGAATTGTAAAATTCTTTTAATCGTGGAGTTGAATCAACTGATTCTATAAATTCTTTAAGGATATACTTTTGTCTTGAACTTAAGTCAGAATATTTTTCATTAAATTTTTCTAACATAATTCTATAAGTCAATGTACGTAAATCCTTATCATATGATTTAAATTCTTGAATTACATCTTCTTTAACTTCATCTCTTTCAATTGAAGATTTAGTTAAATGTTCTAAAAGTGTAACTTTATTATCTATAATCTGATTAGGATCTGTAGGTTTTTGTGTATTGTAAACTTCAAATAGAACATATAGAGCAGCTTGTGCTTTATAATCTGCTAGTTTAGTTTTGAATAAATCATCTATATTATAGAATTCTTTCAATTCTTTAACTAGGTTATATTTTTCCTTTCTTAATTTAGTTCTATTAAGTTTTTGTGAAGCTTCTACTATGGTAGTGAGGGTAGCATTTGCTTTAGTTTCACTAACATTTTTAGCTTTGAATACAGTTTCATAGAGTTTGTATTCTTTCCCTAATTCTGTATTCACAAAATATTTCTTCAAGATCTTAATAGCTGCTGAATTGTTTCCTGATAGTGTGTCAGCTGTAATCTGCTTTACTAGTATTTCAAATAAAATACCAGTATTCTTAAATTTTGAATGTTTTATATACATCAATATTTATTTATTTATAAATATGTAAAAATTATTACTATTTAATATTTGATTCGTTTAGAAGTGAATCTCCTTGTTTATCTTCTTCAAATACTAATTGTTTTTTGGATAAAGGTATATTCTTTAACATGGATTCATGTTTAAGAAATTGATTATTTTCTAAAGCAAGTGGTGAACCTCCTTTAAAATCAACCTTAAGTTTATCATTACTATTGTAATCATCTTTCATTCCTTTTGAACCTAATCTATCTCTACCAAAATTATCATCTTGAGTATTTCTATTAGATACTTTTTCTTTAGGACGACCCGATGGTTTTTCTCTTTCATTATATCCTTTAGGTACATTTGCTGGATCTGATGCTGTTCTACCATCACCATATAATGAAGCTAAATCATGTGGAGTTCCGTATGATCTACCTGTTTCAACAGGATCGTTACCTTCATTTTCAATTTGAGTTAAACGGAATTTACGTTTAGTATCTGAACGAATCAAGTCTCTATATTCATCATATTGGTCTTCACTTAAATGCCAGATATTGTCATAAATCCAATCAGATGGGAATAATTTTGATTCCATCATTACTGCAGATAAATCCATTTTTTCTTTCATTAATGCTACTCTTTCTTGATCATAAATGATTGAAGGTGTAGTCATTGAAAGTTCAAAATTAGCTAATTGTTCATCTCTATAACCTTGAGTGTATAAATGAACTAAAGCAATTTTATATAATTCAGATGTTAAAATTCTTTGTATACGTTCAATTGTACGAGCAAATCTAATATCTTGAGCAGCTAATGTAGCTTTACCCTCTGTGTTTTCATCATAACCCATAAATGCTTTAGGTACTTTAAGAGCAGCAAACAATTTATCTCTTAAATACTCAACGTCATTAATTCCATCCCATTGTAAACCTGTAACGTTTTCAATTTTAGTACTTGCATCATTACCTCTAATTGGAATATAAAAATCTTCCATTAGGTTTTGCATGTTATATTTTAAGTTGTATTCACCTGTTTGTTGGTCAATATATGGAGTACGTTTCATTTTAGAAACTGTTTTCTCCATAAAAGCATCAATTTCATTTGGAGGTATAGAACCAACGTTCATATAAAAAATACGTCTTTCAGGTGCGCGTACAATTCTATGAATTAACATTGCATCTTCCATTAACGTGTATTGTTTAAACAATTTACGAGCTGGTTCTATATAAGATCTACCATAAGGTAAGAAATTCATATCTGTTAATAAACGGAAATGAGCTACTTCATAATTATCAAATATGATAGAATTAGCATTTCCCCCACCACCAGGAACATTATAATATCCATAATCAGAAGCAGCAACACCTTCAGGATCAAATCTAAATTTTACTTCTGTTGGGTTATCTTTATCTACTCCTTCTAGTCTTTCAATATGGAAAGCTGTATATGGTATTACATTATATACTCCAAATTTTTCAGCGATTTCTAATTTAAGGAAAAAATCACCATATTTACACATATTACGAACCCAAGGCCATAAATTAAATTCAACATTTAATACATCATAAAACAAATTATAAAGTATTTTTTGAATGTTATCATCAGATGAACGAATTGATAATACTTCACCCATATCGTTCTTTAAAGTGCTTTCATCTGCGATTATATCCAAAGCAGATGCTATGATTGCATCTGTATCCATTGCGTCATAATCTGAATATAAAGATGGTCTTAGAAACTGATAATTAAAGTTAGTTTGTTGACCATATAATGAAGTGCTAGAGTTAGAATAAATTCTATTAAATCTATCTACTAAAGCATTTGTTTGAAGATTACCAGTTTGTTGTATACTATTAACATCAAAGACTTTAAGTTGAGTATCCCCTGTGTTTCGGATAATAACATCAGTAGAAAATAATCTTTGTAATCTTGAAAATAAGCCTTTATCTGCCATTTTATATTATTTTGTTATTATTATAAATATATTATAATAACCAATTTATGTTTTCTTTTTTACCATTCACATCCATACTATATGGATTATTAACACCATTTGAAGAATATCCACCACTATAACCTACATTACTAGATTTTACAGCACCTAAAGCTGCTCTAGCTGAATCTAAACTTTGTTGTTGAAATTTCAATGATGTATCTCTTAGGAACATACCAATTCCAAATGACATAACCAAATCATCATTGTATCCTGATTGAGCTTCTGGTCTTCCATTTCTCCATATGAAGACTTTCATTTCTTCAAGTAAACGTTTTGAACGGATTGTCACACTTCTATCTCCTACAAATTCTCTAAATTTATTGATACAAAGTGGTCTTGTTCTCATTGACATTGTAAATCCAGGAACCATTTCACTATTACCTTCAAATACACGTAGATATGAATCTGCTGTTAATTGATCTGATTTAGGAGATTGATATAAATTTCTATATCCTCTTTCTATAATAGCATCTAAAGTTGCCCATCCAATATTAGCATTTTCTACTACTAGTAAAGCGTTATTATATTCTGTAGCTAAACCTGTAAGGAAATATCCAAATTCTTTAGGTGGTAATTGACCTCTATATTCAGCTACTTGTGTATTAGTTTGAATATCCATTACATGACATGCTGAAAAGTCTTTACCATCTCCTCTAGCAACATCAGCTATTACCATATATTCTCTAGAATAATCTGCAGGTTCCCAAATCCATAAATTTTGGTCAACACCTCTTCTTTCAACTGGATCTTGAATTGTAGTTTCTTTAATAAATTCAATCCACTCACTATGAAAAACTGTATCACCTGAAGTGCTAAAATCACAGTCACATTCTTGAGCTGCTATTCTAGGATCACCTAAGAGTTCATCTTGTCGTTTTCTCCAAGCTTCATCACGTTCAGGGTGAACATACCAAGGTAGTCTAATTGGAAGAAAATCATTTTCATTGTTTTCAGCTGATACCCATGTTTTATGGAACCAATTTCCAGTACCATAAGGTGTAGATAATACTATTGCTCCACCACCCGTAGCTAGGGTTTGTTGAGCTGAAGCCCAAATTTCTCCAATTTGGTCAATAAATGCTGCCTCATCAATCAAAAGTAATGATACGGCTTCGGATCTACCAGCATCACTTGAAGCAGATGTGGCTTTAATTTGTGAACCATTACTTAATCTAAGAGATAATTTGTTATTTTCATCAGCTTCAATTTTAAGCCATGAAGGTAAGTTATCATACATAAATTTTACCTTCGTAACCATATTACGAGCTGTTTCTTGTTTTGTCGCTATACAGAGTATATTTTTATCTTTTTGGAATAACATCATCCATAAAGAATAACCTGCAGATAAAGTAGATATACCTAATTGTCTTGATTTTAAGATAATTGAATATGGGTTATCTTGTAATAAATGTAGAACTTTTTCTTGGAATGGGTATAAGTTAAAAATAACACGCCCACGTTGTGGGTGTTGGATGTGGCAATATTTTTTCATAAAGTGAGCAGGGTCCTGCGCACATTTAATATATTCTTGCCTGATGATATTTTTTAAATCCTTATTCACTTTTTACCTATTTTCCAATACATTCTACCTGATAAAGCAGGTTGTAAAGATTGGTCTATTCCTAATCCTAGACCATACATTGTTCGTTTTCTTGTTTTCAATAATATTTCCCCACCAATATAATTAAGTTGTTTTAAACCTCCAACTATTCCTATACCAGTATAAAATTCTAGTTTGTTTAAGTATATTTCATTGGTGATAGTTGTTGTTGGGTAAACAATACTAGTTTTAACATCTCTAGAAAATATACTATTCTTTGTTATAGTATCGTTTACAATAGCATACCCAATAGTATCAATTTCAATTGTATCTTGATAAAAATATTTAGTATAATAATCCTGTAGTATAGCTAAGGTGTCTATTGGTTGTTGAAATGTATCTGTTTCAGTGATTATTTCAGTTACAATTTCGGTTACAACTTTAGTTTTCCATTTAGGAACATAAGTTTCCTTTATGGTTTCGATTGTATCATACTTGATTTCAATCTTAGTTATAATTTCAGGTTCAACAGCACCTCGTCCACTACAAGAACGAAGAAATATAATTATAATTACTAATACTACAATGAGTAAAGTTTGGATATTGTTAAAGAAGTGCTTCAAGTTCTTTTTTAATTTTTGTAAGTTCTTTTAGACGAGCTAAATGTTTTGATTTTTCTGGTTCTTCAGATTTTTTATATTGGTTAACTACAGATTTCATTTCTCTTGTAATTTCACCTAATTTGCTCGCTGTTTTAGAAATAGAATCTCCTTTTTGGGCCGCAGATGTTGCTTGTTTATCCATTTCTTCATCATCCATTTCTTCTTCATTTAAACCTTGGAAACCAGCACCATGAGCTCTAAGGGCTTGCATAATAGCATATACAGCATCTTGTTCTGAATAGTCATAATAATTGGCAAGTGAAGTTACAAATCTACTTACTTTATTAATTACCTCTTGACTAACATTTTCTTTTATTGATTCATATCGAGGTACTTTTCCTTTAGCGGAATTATAATCATCTAAAAATGAATCTATTTCTTCTCTACTTTTAAAAGTTACATAATCTCCATCTTCTCTAGGGTTATAATAAACTGCTTTATCCCCTAAAATTCTATGAAAAACATATACCTTATCTCCATAAAAAAAATTAGCTGGGAAACCTGTAGTAGGTACGTCTTGGCTAATTTTTTCTGATAAAGAATCGCCTAAATCAGCTGCGTGTGCTTTGGTTGCTTCTAATTCTTTATTTAAGTCAGCTTGTCTATCAATATCTTCTTGATCTGCTTCAGATAAAATTTCAAAAATTTCTTCTTTAAGATATGATTTGAATTCAGATTTTTTCATGATTAAATTTTTGTTATAAATATCATAAAGAAATTGCTTGTTGAATAAGTTTTATACGTTCTTCAGTGCTTCCTGATATTCTATGTAGATTTTTAATTCTATGATTATAACGGTTAATTGTACTTTTAATTATAAAATCAATTAAATCTCTATATTCAGCGTCAGTTTCTCTAACACCATTATTTTCTATTTCTACACCTTCAGGAGATACATAAAATATATGATCATATTCTGAAATAAGGTTTTTAGCATGGTTAATAAAATCTTCTTTATCTACATAATTTATAGATTTTGAAGCTTGAGTAAAAGCCATAACATCTATAACAGTACGATCTGTAATAATGTTTTCTATCATTAATTCTCCAGCACGTTCAGCTAAAAATACGGTTTGTCCTTTTAATGTTGAATCAGTATTTAATGGAATTCCCATTGCCATTAGTTCTTTAGAACGCTCTGTTCTAGTAATATAGTCTTTAAATTCTGGGAGCTCTTTAAGAGCATTTACTAGTGTAGTTTTACCTACACTCATTGTACCACATAATCCTATTTTCATAACTTAGTTTTTATTTAGATATAATATATGAATAAAATACAAAGAATCCAAATAAATTATTAATTGTTTTTTAATTGTTTTTTAGATACAACTACAGTATCTTTAATTACAACTGTATCTTTTTTTACAATTACAATCGTATCCTTAATATATTCTTTTTCAACTTTAACTATAGTATCGTATTTAAGAGTATTTTGGATTTCTAGTTGAGATTCTAAATATTGGTTTAATGAATCTTGAACCGGGTCAATTTTAAACACAGTTTTTTCAACTTCTATTATAGATGGGGAAGTATTTTTAATAATATCTTCTAAACTATCCTTAATCTGTTTATTAGTAGTTATATTTTCTATTATAAGTTTTACATCTTCAACTACATTATTTTGAATCTTTTGTTGTCTTTCTATTTGTACTGATTCTTTTTTTTGTAGTTTTTGATAGTGGAGTTTTTTTAAAAATGTATTTAGGGTAAGTAAAGATAATCCTACAACAATTATTCCTAAAACATAGGTCAAAACTTGATTTGATTTCATATTATTTAGTTATTTTTTTTAGATCAAATATTAAAATAGTTAATTCTTTATTATCTTCTTTTAATTCATCAATTTCAACCCTTAACTCTTCAATTGTAGTTTCTAAAGTTTTAATGTTTTGCATATGTAAATATCCTATAGCTATTAAAGCTATAAATAACATTGCTGAAATTGGATTTTTAGTAAATTCACTAAAAGTTAAAGGTAATGAAAGCATAATATATTTTTGTTATAAATATTATACATTTTATAACTTTAATATATCTTCAGCAACATATGTACCCTGTGCACCTGAAACTGTAATACCACGAGCAGATAAAGCATCTCCTACAAAATGAACATTTGGATATGTTACAAGAGATAAATCTGAATAATTAACAAGTGGTTCAGGACTAAGATATTTTACTTCAGGTATATAAATTCCCCAATCATCTTCTAATGTTGGAAATACTTTTTTCATATCACCGATAAAATCTGAAATGTATTCAAAATATCCTTGAAAATATTCAGCTACTACTTGCAATCCCATCCAGTCTATTTGATGTGCAGATACATTATCACCTTCAGAAGTAGTAGATGGTTTACGAGATGGGCTGTAATATAAACCTGTTCCATGAGCTTGAACTTTTTCTACCAATTCTCTTGACCAAGTAAAAGGATCATCAATACCTTGTATTTCCATCAAAATACCAAAATTAGTCATATCGTTTCGATAGGCTTCATCTTTTTTAGCGTGGCCATTGTAACTATGATCTCCATATGTTTCTTCTACAGCAACATAAGCAGCATTGTTGTTTGTACAAAACGAACGCAATGAAACACCTTTATCTTCAAATTTTCTATATAATTTAAAATCATATGAAACATCTATTAATTTTTGGAAGTGATGTTGTGGTGCTTCAAATCTAACACCTATTTGTACTGGTTTTGGTTCTGTTGGTAGATAATATTTTTCAGCTAATTGTTTACCAAAGTCAATACCTGATTTACCTACACCAAATATTAGGCGGTCATATTCAAATGGATGTTCTAAATCAGATTGTGGTACTGTTACAGTTCCTGTTTGGTTTTCGAAATCAATTGCAGTTACTTTAGCTTCCCATTCAAATTTAACACCTTTAGATACTAGATAATCGTACCAATTTTTACCAATTTCATGTAAATAATCAGTACCAACATGCCAAACAGGAAATAAACGTAAACCGAAATATGGTTTAATAAAATCTGGTTCGGCTTCAGGATTTGAACATTGTACTTCTTCTGGTTTAGGGTGAAAACGTTTAAAATTAGTGATTACCTGATCCATCAATTCCATTGCTTTTTCTTCACCACAATATTTGGATAAATGTCCTCCAATTGCTGTATGGTAGGTAAGTTTACCATCACTCCATCCACCTGCACCTAAAAAACCTGTCATAACTTCTTCAGGTTTTCTTTCATATGGGGATTTTCCCATATCAATTATAGTGATTAGTTCACCTGGGTAGCCATTGTCTACTAATTTTGTAGCAGCATTAACACCTGCTACTCCTGCTCCTACTATTACAATTTTGTTTTTGTATTCCATGTATTGACTTTTATTTATGGTTTAAATATACGAATAAAAAGTGGCGTCTCCAAACGAAGACGCCACAGCTGTCATAATTTTTTCTCTTGTTAGAGCGCCTGGCTATGAATCAGGCTGTATGTTTTTTTAATTGATATTATATATCTTAAGCAAAGGATTTTCTAAAATAAACAAATTCATCCCAACCATCAGAAAACACAACTATCGATTCACCATTTTTCCATTTACCTAAATAAGCTTTCTCAAAATATTCAGATCTGATTGGTAATTCTTTTAGGTATCCATTTTCCTTAGCATTAGTTAAATATAAAGCAGTATTGGAAGAATCCATAGTATTAGTTAACTCTTCAATTTCATCACCAGATTCTACACCAAGTGCTTTAAGTGCTGGTTTGATTCCTATTTCTTCTTTTTTTACATTTATTCTTGGAAAATTATCTCTT
>Ga0208898_1001853_pt1 | contig 13434 bp, 13 predicted proteins | sample VirMetDEL_Mar_4_FD_184513 | JGI IMG/M metagenome (GOLD analysis project Ga0208898, IMG submission 184513) | Aqueous microbial communities from the Delaware River and Bay under freshwater to marine salinity gradient to study organic matter... | ecosystem: Environmental > Aquatic > Marine >...
TATTACTGCTTTGAATTGTATGTTTGTTTACGTCATTATTACCAGTCCATCCTCCAATTAAAAATCCAGCTAACGGATAAGCGTTTGCTCCGTCTATCGTTAGTTGGAATGCGTTAGCGGAGTTGCCGATATGTAATTTTGTTAAGGGATTAGAAATTCCAATACCTACATTTCCAGCAGAATTTATACTTAGTCTTTCATTATAAGTAGAACCTGTATGAAAACCTAAATTACCATTTGCCACATCTGCCATAATACGACATTTAAAATCACTATTAATTTTTGTAAAATCTAAATAACAATAATTACCTGTATCGCTGACTAATTCTATTGCTTGATTACCATCTGTTGAATCTTCTCCTAAATGAATACCACGAATAGATGGTGTTGTTGCTTTTAATCCTAAGATATGTAAAGTGCTTTGTGGATTATTTATTCCAATACCTAAAATTGATAATCCCGATATTGATGTTATTGTATCTCCTAAATTAATTAGTCTTGTTCCTATCCTAATATAAGGATTTTCTAATTGAGTATTCTGAACTAACCCATTTAAATTTGCTGTTGTTAAAGAAGTTAATAATGAACCGTTACCAGCATATATTCCACTTGCTATTATATTTCCAGAACTATTTAATGTTAAACTTCCATTGAGATTAAATATTCGTATTGTTCCAATACCAACTTGTTCGATTTCCGTATCGCTACCAGTATTTTGTATTTTAAGAACATCTAAATAATGTGTAATATTTGCTTCATATTGTGTGACTGCTGGAGCACCTTTTATTTGTATTCCTGCTGATTGTCCAGAATTTTTTAATAATAACTGATATGTTTGAGAGTTATTTGATTCTACTTTTAAAATTCTATTATTAGGTTGATACAATAAACCAGCATTATCTAATAAATTATTACTTCCATCACTAAAAACTATTTTTAAATCTCCATTATAAACAGAGTTATTAACTACAATTTTATCTATTAGACCATAAAAATTTGTAGATGTTATTGATGACATACCTGATATTGATGTTATTATATCTCCTAAATTAATTAGTCTTGTTCCTATCGTAATATAAGAATTTTCTAATTGAGTATTCTGAATAAGACCCACTAAATTTAAACTTAAATACCCTGTAGAAGTTGTTAAATCTGAAGTTATATTTCCAACTGTTAATTTATTCGTAAAAGGGTTATAAGTTATTTGAGAATTCGCATAAAAAGGTATTTGATTCCCTGTTGATGATATAAAAGTTAATAAATAATTATTATCATCTGTTTTCTCTATTACTTTTAATGTTTGAATAACTGCCGATAGATTACCTGTAATTTCTACATTACCTTCTAATTTTGTATTTCCCACAACAGCAAATTTAAATCCAGATGGATTTAAATTTGTCCCAATCAAAACATTATATATACGGGATGGGGGGAAAATTTCTAAATTACTCTGTTCCCATTGATTTATTGTTCCTATTATTGATTGAGGCATTTATATTATAATATTAGAAAATATTTTTTTAATTTTCCCAATCGTCAAAATTATCATCCTTTTTTTTAACAAAAAACTCAGTTACAGGATTTAAAATAATTTGAGATGGAATATTACCGATGATGTCCCCTATTTGTTCTTTAAACGCCTGTTTCTCTAGAGGGTCTTCTATTGATTTATATGTTGATATTGTTTCTCCTATTTGACCAAAAGCATATGGGAGTATATCTTTAAATATTTTTCGTCCGATATTCCAACCAGTTTTAATTTTACTTCCTATATTTTTAAAATTACCAAATAATTTTTTAAACATTGTATATTATATACTTTTGATAAAAATTTACATAAAACCACTAAAATCAATATCAAACGGGTCATCTTCAATTATTTTATTTATTGGTGGAGATGGGACTGGTTTAAGTTCAAAACCAGTAATTTCATTTGGTTTAGTAAAACCACTTTTTTTTAATTTATCTAATCTTGCTTTAATATCATCATCATCTATATCAGGTAATTTCTCAGCTGCTATTCTCTGTTCTAAACTATAGGTCTCCTTTAACCTTTTTTCATTTTCTGTTGGATTATATTCTGCTGGTTTATGAAAGACTCTATCGTATAATGATTTTCCAATACTAAATATTTTTTTTCCTATATTATATCCTGTTCTTATTTTCTCTCCTATGGATTTGAAAGCCCCGAATAATTTTTTAAACATTATATATTATATAATTTTAAAAAAATTTTAATTTTGAAAACTTTTTTGAAAAAAGTGTTACATCCCCTCATCAATAAAATCTATCACTAAAACGAAATCTACAGACCCACCAGTTATGGTTAAAGGTGTTGTATTTTCATTAGAAGATAAAAAAAATTCAATACTATTAGGCAAGGAAAGCACATAAATGGGAGTTGTGGGGTTGTCTAATTTCATAAATTGAGTTGCCCCTGTATGACCTTGTATATGTGGAACATTAAATTGACATAACTGTGTTCCTATTGATGAATAGTTTTGACCATACACTCTGTTAGATTGTAAATTTGAATTCAACATAATACAAGTATTAGTTAAATCATAGACAGCGTCATTTTTCGTCTGTATTTGTGCCGTTTCAATCCATACATAGCATTGCTTATTAACAGGTATCCAATTTGGAAAATTAATACTCCATCTACTATCATTACCAGAAATTATATTATTATTATTTAAAAATAATCTATATAAATTTTTTGATTCTTTTCTACACATTATATAATAATTAAATATATTTTTTTTTAGTTATTATTATCTAAATTTTGTAAATATGTTTAACTAAATTGTTGTTTTATATCTACTATTGAAGATTTCATATCTCCTAAATCATTTCTCAAACCTTTACCAATTTGTATTCCTGACTTAACATCTTTTACAATATTTCCAATACCTGATAAATCACCTTCTCTTATCTTCTGTATATTTTTCCCTACTCTTTCAGCAGTGTCAATTCCTTCTAATAACTTTTCTCCCACCTCTAAACCCTTCTGAGCTCCTTTAATACCTAGCAACGCTGCGCGCCCTATCGGGGTTGCCCCCAAAAAAGGGGTAGCGATATCAATAACTTTTTTAGAGACGGGATTATTTATTATTTTATTTCCAATTGAGACTCCAGTCTTAAGTAAATCTTTCCCTTTTCCTAAAACAATTTTCCCAGCTCCTACGATTTTTCTGCCTAAATTTTTCACAAAATTAAAAAATCCCATTATATATTTATACTATTTACTAATAAAAAAAATATTATTTTAATAATATTTTTAAATATTTTCAATTTCTGTTTTAATATTCTCTATATTTTCTTTATGTTTTTCTGTAGGGAGTGTTAAAATTTCACCAGAATCATTAATCTCGATTTCTTCATCTAATTCATTCTTATATTGTTTTAATTTTACATTTTCATCAATCATTTGATTATTTAATTCGTTAATGTTTGTTATAGGTTTATTAACTATATATTTAGGATTCTTTATTATTTGTATATTCAGAAGAATCTCAAAATCTATTTTTTTCCCTAAATCTATGATGAGACCATTTTGGTCGGTAAGAGATATATTTATTTCGTTAATTATATCACCTTCTAATATGGTGTATGACATACCCTCATAATATTGGTAGTTAATTATTTCGAGAGGGTTACTAGTGATAGGAATACTACAAAGAATGTCACTATTTGTTAATGACTTACTTTCTATAGTGTTATTGGATGAGAGATTACTTCTTATAAAAAGAGAATGAATACTGATTAAATCTACGAAACTATCACTTGTAGAAGATGATAAATTATTAATTGTAATATCAGTATCATTAGTATATCCTATTTGTTTAGAGATACTTTTTAAAACATTGTTACCACTATTAAATAAAAATTCTGTTATTTGTGATGATAAAGAAGAGATAGTCACTTTATTTTTAATTTGGTCGTAACTTAACGTATAATTATCATTACTAAAAGAGGTATTATTGTTTAATTGTTTTTGTATTTCGGTTATTAATTCTAATATATTATAATTTCCTGATTGTATCTGTATCGGTGTTTTTAATATATTATTTTCTTTCCAGTCTATATAGTTGTTATTATTATTTGTATTAAAAAATGTATAAGGTATTTGGGCTGATTCTAATATGATTTTAAATAACTCGTCTTCCCTTTTTGTGATGTTTTTTTTTAGTATTATACTGAAATCAGTGTGTAAATCGTCATTATATGTAAAAATACCGTCTTTACTCCGTATAAATATTAAATTATTTTCTAAAATAGTTGAGGAAGAAATATGAAAATCGCTCATTATTATATAATAATATAATATAATAATAAGACAATTTTTTTTTGTTTTATTATTATATAATAATGAGTGAAACTATTATTTTAATAATGGTTGTTAGTAATATGCTTATAACTCCTATCATACAATATATGCTGTCCTCTAGGTGTTATGAAATTAATTGTTGTGGATGTATTTCTTGTTTAAGGGAACCGATAGAATTAAAAGCAAAAGACATTAAGGATATGTCAAATAATAATGATAAAAAATAATAATTAAAAAGTTTTTTATTAAAATTTTTTTCTAAACTATAATTATAAATTATAATGGAACAATTAGCGAATCAACAATCAAACGGTGCCTATCCTGAAGCTATCAAATACGGAAGGTTGCCAAAAAAAGCAGTTGGTGGCACTTCTAAACTGGTAAGATTTACTCCATCAAACGGAAACACTTTTGACCCTGTAAATAGTAATATCGTAAGAATACCAGTCACCGCAACCGGAAATAGTTTTTTGGATGGGTCTCATTCGTATTTACAAATAAAAATATCGGCAGATAATAAGACCACAAATGAAGCACAGACCATAGACGGCGGTATTTGGGCTTGTCTGCAACGCTGTCGTATTTTATGTAAAAATTCGGGACAAGTCTTAGAAGACATAAATAATTATAATTTACTTCATAACCTTTTATTCCGTTACCAAACTAGTAGCGATAAATTACAACATCATAATGCTGTTTCAGGAACACCACCTAATTTAGTAAATGATGCGGCTTCTGATCGGGATGATTTTGATTTTACTCAATGCCGAAAATTCGCCACAAACACAGCTGCGAGTGATATGGTTTTATGTATGCCCCTTATCAGTGGTTTTCTTAGTAATACTAAAGGCTTATATGTGCCCCTCGGAGCTTCTGGGTCCGCTTTAGAAATAGAATTGACTCTAGCACCCGCACTTTCTTGTATGGTCGGGACAACAGATGTTAATTATAATGTTAAAAGTGTCCATTATTATGCTCCTATCGTTTCCATCTCAGGAGATGATTTTTCATCTTCTTTTGGTCAGATGATGAGTGTAATGGGAGGACTATCATTTACAGGATCAGTATATGAAAATTTTATAAGTAATATGAGTCAATTAGGAACAGGAGAAAAAATTGTAGATATTCCTATCCAGTGTCGTTCTTTAAGAGCATTAATGACAATTAGTAGAACGACAACAGATATTAATTCTGTTACTAATCACGGTCTTTCTGTTTATCGTGCTAATGCCACAACAGAATATAATTATCGTATAGGTGATAATATGCTACCCAATTCTAGAATTCAAACACAAATTTCTTTAGGAGATAGTAACAACATAGCCAACGCTTATAATCAAATGTTACTAGCCACGGGGCAATTAAATAGCATCCACGCTCAAACACTCGTTAATAACTATACCTTCAATAGCAACTCCTTTGTCTATGCTGTAGATACCGAGAGTTTTCTTAACGAGTCGGGAAATGTATCCCATACTGGTCTAGATGTCCTCAATGGTAATCTCCAATGTAGTTTAGAAGTAAATAATAATATAAGTGCCGTTCAAAGACTAGACACATATGCTCTTAAGGAAGTTTTATTTTATATAGATGGTAATGGGTCCTTCTCTGTTTCTAAATAGTTTTTTTTAAAAATACTTAAAGATAATTATATATGTTAATATGGGAATTATAAAAATCCCCGTTGTGAATTCATATTTTTCTTTTAAGAATGATTTAAAAATTATTCTTAAGAGATTTTTTTTTTATTATTATTTATTTTAATATTTAATAAAAAAGTATTTAAAGAAAAAATATATTATATATATATAAAAGAAAAATATGAATTCACAAATTTTAACAGAAAAAAAATATAACATTAATAATAATAAGATGACCTCAATTATTAACCCTATTACAAAAAAAAAGATTACTCTTAAAGTATTGTCTAAACGACTAAGAGAAGGTTTTTACAATCCAAACGAAATTAAAATGATTCAGGAGAGGTTAAAAAATAATAATTTAGGGTTCAACTCGAAAACAGGCAGAATATCAAAATCTACTAACAGAGAATTACAAAAACAATTAAAAAAAGACAAAAAAGAAAAAGAAATTTTTGGAGTAGAATTAATTAAACAATTTTCTAAAAAAGAAGATAATAAAAGAATAAATAAAATTGTAAAAAGTTTTAATAATATGATAATGACAGGAGATAATAAAACATCATTTAATTTAAGTAATTTAAAATTTTATTCTAAACAAGAAGCGTTTAAAAAAATATTAAAATTATTACCATTACAATTAACCCAAAAAATTTTAATAGAGTATGTAGATGAAAGTGGTTTAAAAAAATATTATGCCTTAAACGATATGACAAAAAAAAGATTAATAGAAGATTTAGATAAGAATTTTGTAGATGCTGAGGAGGTGATGGTTAAGAGCAATTCCCAATTTATTTATACAGGAATTGAAATAGGTGATTTATCATTTATATTACCTAATATGATAATTGATGATGATAATGATATTATAAATAATAATACACAAACATCAATAACTAATCAATTATTAGGTGGTGCTATGTTTCCTTATTTATTATTAGATGATGGATTAGATTTAAAAAAATATGGTGTATATTCAAATGTAGATAGTGAAAATTATAATGAAAATTGTTTAATTCAATCTTTAAAAAATAGTGGAGAATTAAAAGAAAATCAAATTGAAAAAATTAAAGTTATGTTAAAAACAAGAGAAATCCCAAAAAGAAAATTAAAACAAATAGCAGAAAAATTAAATATATGTTTATGTATTAGTCAAATTGATAAGAAAATAGAATATCACGGAGATAAAAAAAATAAACAAATTAAATTAGGTTTAATAGAAAATCATTATTTTATTATTGATAAAGAAACTAATATTACATCATACTCATTAAAAAATTATTTTGATACTGAATTAAGACAAAAAAAAGACTGGAAACAATTTATTAAAAAAGATGAAAGGAATAAAAATAGATTTATTGATAGTTTTAATTTAATTAAATATTTAACTGAAAATAAAGAAAAATTCTTAAAACCTATTCCATCCTGTAATGAATTGTATAAAACTTCATTTTATGATAATTTTGAAATTGATAATTTAAATGCTTTTGATGAAGATAATTTTAAAGAAATTGAATACATAGAAAAAGATGACTATAATGGTAATGTTGTTTATTTTGATTTTGAAACAATAACAGAAGATAAACATATTCCTTATTTATGTAATTGTGATTTAATTGAAAGTAGTTTCTATGGAGAAGAATGTGGTAAATCTTTATTAAATTATTTAATTAGATTAGGATATAAAGACCAAAAAATAACAACTTCAAAAGGAAAAGAAATACAAAAACCATTAACATTAATCGCTCATAATTTAGGGTATGATTTTAGTTTTATTTCTAAATATTTAGATGATATTGATATTGTTAATAAAGGAAAATTAATTGTTGTTGCTACAGGGACCTATAAAGGACTCAAAATAAGATTTATGGATTCTTTAATGATGATACCTATGAAATTAGCGTCATTTCCTAAAACTTTCGGTTTAGATTCCGTAAAAGAAATTATGCCCTATGATTTATATACAAAAGAAAATTTATATAATAAAAATGGTTATTTATCTTTACAAGAATGTTTTAAAAGTCAGCATTTATTAAATGAAGATGATAAAAAATTATTTACTGAAAATTGTATAAAATGGAATTGTATTTTAGAAGGTAAAGTAAATCTAAATTTATATTCTTCTAAATATTGTTTTATAGATTGTTTAGTATTAAAAAAAGGTTATGAAAAATTTAGAACCCTTATGAGAGAATTAAATGGATTAGATACATTAAATTATTATTCTATTGCCAGTATAGCACAAACTCATTTAATTAAATTGGGTTGTTATAATGGTGTTCAATCTGTATCAGGGGTAGTAAGAGAATTTATACAAAAATGCGTAGTTGGTGGACGATGTATGACATCAAATAATCAAAAACATATTTATACAGGAAAAAATAAAATTAAATTGGCGGACTATGATGCTTGTAGTTTATACCCCTCTGCTATGTATAGAATTGAAGGGTTTTTATTAGGAAAACCAAAAGTTTTATCTCAAAATGATATTAATAATTTAAAATCAAACTTAAATTTATTTGATGGATTTTTTATTAAAATTAAGGTTTTATCTGTTGGTAAAAAATATAAAATACCTTGTATGAGTAAAGTAACCGAAAAAGGTATTAGGGAATGGAGTAATAAAATGGAAAATGAAATATGTTATGTAGATAAAACAACATTACAGGACTGGATACTATTCCATAAAATAGAATATGATATTATTGAAGGGTATTATTATAATGAAGGAAGAAATAATAAAATTAATTCAGTTATAAAAGATATTTATGACGAAAGGAAAAAATATAAAAAATTAAAAAATCCATTAGAAGCAGTTTTAAAATTAATTATGAATTCAGGATATGGAAAATCTATTTTAAAACCTATTGATACAGACCAAAAATTAATCCCTATGAACGAGTATGAAATAACAGAATATAATATTAATAATGATAAACAACATAACACAATTAAATTTAAACATTTTAATAAAATAGAAACAACTATTAATTATTTAAATAAAAAATCAAAATATATAAAATTTGATATTGATGATAATAAAAAAATTAAAATTGGAACATTTAAAAAAGAAGGTAAATTTAATTTTACTTATGAAAAAAGTTATAGAAAACATATTAACAGAAATTTTAATTATATTAAAGAATGTGAAACCTGTATAGATGATAGATATATGAGGATTAAAACTATAAAACCTATTGACGAGCATTTTAATTCTGCTCATATTGGAGTTGAAATTTTAAGTATGTCAAAAAGGATTATGTTTGAAGTTATGACAACAGCAGAAGATAATGATTTATATATGACATACACAGATACAGACAGCATCCATATTAAATATGATGATATACCTATTTTAGAACAAAAATTTAAAGAAAAATATAATAAAGAAATAAAAGGTAATGATTTAGGACAATTCCATATAGATTTTGAAATGAGTGATAAAAACATTGATACAGATACTATATATAGTGATGAGAGTTTATTTTTAATGAAAAAATGTTATATAGACAAATTAAAAGGATTTAATAAAGAAACTAAAAAATACGAAACCGATTATCATATAAGAATGAAAGGAATACCTGAATCGTCAATATTATTAAAAGCATATACCGACTATGATAATGACCCTATTAAATTATTTGAGGATTTATATAAAGGAAATCCTATTGAATTCGATTTAACAAGAGGTTATGAAAAAGGTAATATTATTAATAAAATGAAATTAGAAAATAAAAATTTTGATATACACACTAAAAAAGATTTTAATAGAAAAATTACTATTAGATATAATGAATATGATAAATTAGAATATAATTAGGTTTTTTTGAATAAAATATTTTTCTTTTATTAATATATAAGTATGAATTATTTAAAGGGTTTAGAAAATGAAAAAATAGTTAAACCTATTTTAGAAAAATATTTTAAATTAGAACTGATACACAATGATAGATATGCTTTATTTGATTTTTGTGATACAACTCAAAATAATTATATAGAGTTAAAATGTAGAAATTGTTTTAGTTATACCTATAAAGATTTAATGATGAATTTAAATAAATGGAACGAAGGTTATAAATATATAAATTTTGATAAAAATGTTTATTACGTTTTTAAATTTAAAGACGGAATTTATTATTATCAACAAAACTTTAAGGATAATTTTGAAATTCGTGAATATAAAAATATCAAATATATTTATATACCGACTAATAAATTAATGAAAATTAACAATAATTAATTATTTATTTTTGTCGGTATTTCGGTATTTTTTATATATGTATATAATATATATGGAAGAATTAAAAAGACAAATTGGAGAAGAGATTGAAGAAGTCCAATCAAATGAGACATCCTCTGAAAATGTTTTAGAAAACCCTACTGAAAATCTTTTAGAAAACCCTCCTGAAAATGTTTTAGAAAACCCTCCTGAAAATATACAAAAAACTAAAACAGATAAAAGAACCAAAGGAAATTACAAAATGACTCCAGCAAGACAAAAAGCAATTAACAATATGTTAGAAGCAAGGCAGAAAAAAATAGAACAAAAAAGAATAGAAAAAGAAGAGAAAGAAGTCGAAAAATTACAAAAGAAAAAAGAGAAAATTGTTAAAGAAACAATAAAACAAGCAAAACCTAAAAAACAAAAAATAATTTATCAGGATGAAGAAGATTCTTCTAGTGAAGAAGAAGTTATTGTAGTAAAAAAAAGAAAACCCACTAAAAAAAAAAATGTATATCAGGAAGAAGATTTATCTATTACCGATAGAATAGAAAGAATTAATAAAAAATTAGGACTTAAATCATCTATGAAACCAATAGAAGAGAAACAAAAAGAAAAAGAGATTAAAACCCCTATTGAAACAATTAAAGAAGATTCCAAACCCAAAAAGATAAGTAAGCTGGAATACCTACAAAATTTAGGATTTTACTAATAATAAAATATTTAACTAAAATTTTTATCATATCTTATATATATATATAATGCCTTATAAAAAAATTAAGTTGCCTAATAAAAATTTATATAAAGTTATAAACGAAAAAAATGGTGATATTAAAGCAAAAAAAACAACAAAAGAAAAAGCAGAAAAACAAATTAGACTATTAAATTATGTAGAAACTTTAAAAAAAAAATAGTATAATAATATAGAAATATGAATTTTACTATTAGAAAAAATAAAGATAATGTTGAAATAGAACCAATCAAATACAACGGAGATAGGATTAATGAAGATATGAAATTAATACCAGAATTCTTACCAAAAATAAATTTTAGTTTTTATATAGTTGGAAGACCTCGTAGTGGTAAAAGTACTCTTTTAAATAGTTTATTATGTAATGATGGACGAAAAATTAGAAATCAAAATAAGAATAAATCTAAATTTTATTATAAGTTGTTTGAAAGGGTTTATATTTTTAGTCCTTCTATTAAAACATCTTCAAAACCATTTCCATTACCTCCAGAAAATATTTTTGATGATTATGACCCTGAAATATTAAATTGTTTAATTGAAAACATAGCAAAAGATCAAAATCTGAATTGTGCTTTTATTTTTGACGATGTAATTAAGACTCTTAATCAAAACGGTGGGGAAAATAGTAAAAATTTACATCGTATGTTATTAAATAGGAGACATATTTTATATAACCCTAATGACATAGATGAAGACCATATTAGTGGGTGTAGTAGTTTTATTACTTCTCAACGGTACAATTTATTACCAATGACAATTAGGACATCGGGCATAAGTCATTTAATACTTTTTAAAATAACTAATATGAAAGATTTAAATGATGTATGGATAGAAAATGCCAACGAAATGGATTTTAAACAATTTAAAAAAATTTGTGATTTCGTATGGAATGATAACTCACATAATTTTTTATACATTATATTAGATGAAGATATAAGCAGGAAATACCATAAGAATTTTGATAGAATTGAGTTAGATGAAACATATTTAAATTCTTAATAATATATATGAATTATTATCAAAAAAATAAAGATAGACTTAAGAAGTATTATCAAGAGTATAGGAAAGATAATTTATATAAAATGAGAAATTATGAAGATGAATATCGTCAAAAGAATTTGGAAAAAATAAAAGATTATCAATATGAATATAGACAAAAGAACAAAACAAAATTAAATATTTACAATCAAAATTATTATAAAAAAAATAAATTTTTAATTAATTATGATAATATTGAAAAACAAGAAAAAAATTTAATAGTTGATTTTGATTAGTGTTAATAATATTATATAATATAATAATATTATATTATTATATTATATAATGAAGAAATCTGGAAATCATAAACACGATAAAGATAATATTGAAGGGTTACACTCTCACGAATACGAAGAATTAGAAGAAGAAGGAATAAAATTATTAGTAAAAGGAAAATTAAAAAATGTTCCTGAAATCAGTTTTAAAAAACCTAAAACAGAAAAACAAAAGAAAGATGCAAAGGAGACAAGAGAAGCAAAAAAACAAAATAAAAAAAATGAATTAACTCAGTTAGTCGAAGATATTGAAAAAAATTTTGATAAATTTCAGGGAAAAAAACAATTAGCACAACAAGGAGTTCAACAAACAATTCCAATTTATATTCCACAATATACGCCCCCATCAGGAAAAAATTTAAATACTGATTATTTGAGCGAAATTAATAATATGATTTTAGAAAAAGAAAACGAATTAAAAGAATATTATGAAAAAGAATTTAATCAAAAATGGAGTGAAATAGAGGAAGCATATAATATTTTAGAAGATAAAGAAGTAGAACGAATTAGACAGAAAGCATTAGAGATAACACCTCAATTAACATCTCAATTAATACCATCCCAACAAACTGAATATATACCAGAAGAAGTAGAGATAACACCTCAATTAATACCATCCCAACAAACTGAAGTAATACCAGAAGAAGTAGAGATAACACCTCAATTAACACCATCCCAACAAACTGAAGTAATACCAGAAGAAGAATCTCTAGAAGATAAAGTAGTAGGTCTTTTAGATTTATTTGATAATGAAGTATTATCTAAATTTAGAGAAGCAGACCCTAATCTTAAAAATTTAGAGGAATTGAATGAAGAGCAAGAAGAGATTATAGATACTAAAGAAATAGAATTAAAAAAACAACAACAATTAATAGAAGATATAAAAGAGGAAAGGAATCAACTATTAAAAGAGATGGAGATGATTCCTATGATGGAGCAAGAATATGCTGAGGCGTTACAACAAATACAAGAGAGAGAAGATATAATTTTTGAATTAAACGGGGTAGTAGATAAAACAAAAGAGGAATTAGATAATTTAAAATTTATGAATCAATTTAAAGAAGATAGAACAGAAGAACAACAAAAATTAATAGACGAAAATATCACATCCCCAGCAGAGCAACAATTAATAAAAAGGGATATAGAGAATAGCACTGAATATCTAGCACTTTCATCTT
>Ga0208898_1001854_pt1 | contig 13430 bp, 7 predicted proteins | sample VirMetDEL_Mar_4_FD_184513 | JGI IMG/M metagenome (GOLD analysis project Ga0208898, IMG submission 184513) | Aqueous microbial communities from the Delaware River and Bay under freshwater to marine salinity gradient to study organic matter... | ecosystem: Environmental > Aquatic > Marine > Coastal...
CTAATGTAAATATTATTGAAAAGAGTTCCAAATCCAACAATAGTCTTACGTATAATTTCGTGATAAAAATAAGTTCCTAACATTAAAATTCTCCAAAAGGATTAATTTCAGTAAAATCTATTATCGAGTCTGCTTCAGTTTCAATTTCTTCATTCGCATCATATTCTTCCCCATAGTTATCATTATCATATGATTTAAGTATATATGCTGCAGATGATGCTGATCCAACAATAACTTCTCCTGGAGAAAATTGTCCACTATTAATAGAAACTCTAAGATCTCCTGGAGGATTGGATTGATTAAGATCTGTTCTAGAATTGTAATATTTGACTTGTGCTATTGTTCCAGAAAGAGATCCTATTACCGTTTCATTATATAGATATGTTCCTCCAATGCTGACTGTAGATCCAGAAGAAATTTGAACTGTTGGTGCTTCAGTATAACCGTATCCAGAATTCACAATTTGAATTCCAGAAATTTCTCCAGTAATTGGATTGAATGATGCCTTTGCAACTGTAGACGTTGAAGCAACTCCAACAACAGTAACAACTGGTTCTGTAAAATAATTTGAACCAGGATTTGTAACCTTAAATTCATTCACAGCACCATTTGCAATCACTGCAGTTGCAGCAGATCCAACTCCATTACCACCCGTGATAGTAACCAATGGTGGATTTTCTATACTATAACCACTACCACCATATATAATTCTTATTGAGTCTATAGATCTAACACCGGCAATTGATGTTGTGATTGCAACAGCAGTAGCCTTATGATCAGGATTTCCTGATGGAGGATCATCGATAGTTACTGTTGGAATTGCTGAATAAAATGCTCCATCATTTGATAAGATTATTTGACTAACTACACCATCACTAATAGATGCTGTTGCAGTTGCTGTTGTAACAGATCCACCAAGAATTAAGGATGTAATATATCCTTCTTCCCCCAAATTTCTATCAATTTCTTCTATTGAAGTATCGATGTCTTCATTTTCATATTCATAAAGTTCACATTGCAATTCATAAACATAATTTTTTCCTAGTTGATAAAATGGTTTTTCATGCTCAACTCTTTTTACTTCAAATAATCTTTCTCCAAGAGGAAAATATATTAAATCCCCTTCCTTTGGTCTTGTTATAACTTCCAATTCATATTCATCTATCTTATTTCTATCAATACCTTCCTGTATTCCTGATAAAAATGGAGTGATATACTCCTCAAACCTTTCTTTTGAGATAATTAAATTAATTTCATTTTTTAATCTCAGTCCAAATTTTGTCATCATATCACTACCAGGAGAGTATCCTTCATAGTTATCCAAATATGCTTCTATAACAAAACTAGCATCAAATTTTGATGTTTGAACTTCATTAAGTATATTATCAGTTCTTATAAATTTTCTAGGAAGATATTGCACATCAATTCCATAGATTTTTAACTGTTCGTTAATTAAATCTTGAACCAAGTATTGTTCATTTGAGGAACCTTGTAGAAAAAAAGGATTTAATGCCATAATTATCCAATTAAATCTAATGGTGGTAATTCATAATCCATTGACATTCTTTGTTTAATATCTTCAAGCTCCCTCTGAGCATCCTCATATATCTGCCTTCCATTCAATTCGATTCCTCCTGGAAGTTTAACTCCATTAAACTTAATTAAATTTTGACCCCATTGTCTTTTGATCAAAGATGTTAAATATTTTTTTAAGAAACTATCATTATATACTTTAGTAAATTCTGTTGGGTCAAGTGCTCTATGACAATCAATAACAAAAAATGTATCCTTAGTTTGAGCATTCCAATCAATATCAAGATAAAGTCTATTTTGTCTTTTATTAAATCTTACTTGCTTATCAGTTGTTAATAAGAAATCAATATCTTCCAAATAAGTTTTTGTCATAGAATAATTCAATAAATCGACAGAATTGAAATAATATAAATCATTTAAAAATAATTGATATTTAATACTAAACATTCCACCAGAAATAGTACTACTATCAAATTTAAATATTTTTTCTATACCTATAACAGAATCTGGAACTTGAATGTAATTTGATGTTTCGTAAAAATTAAAAGTTGTTGCTGTTCCTACAATTGTTGAGGTTCCTGTTGTAGTTACTATTCCTACTCCAGTTGTTCCATCAGCACCACCTCTATTAATATCATCTTGAGACATTTTATATTTCAAATACATTCTTTCGACACCATCATAATGCCTTTCGTTAAAATATTGTAAGGCATCATCGACTATATCATCAATCTGCTCATCAGCTACATTAATTTCTAAAACTGGAGCTCCTAGTTGTCTTAAACAATACTCAATTAATTCCTGTCTTGTGCTTGGTTTTGCCATTAGTATTCTCCTCCGTCAATAGTGGTTGTCCACACTGGTGTTCCTACTCCCGCAACTTCATATGTTGTTAATATATAATTGCTTGTAGTAATAATTCCAGTTGTACTTGCAACACTCAACTGTCCATTTGGATTAAAATATGCAAGTCCATTTGGTTCATACGAATCTGAATCATAATATAATCCTTCGGTTACACTTACAAATCCAACAACAGATAAATCACCACCAAATAAAGATGTTCCAGATGTATATAAATTTGTAGAGGTTACAAATCCTGCAAAATATCCGTTCCTCCATCTTTGATCAGTAATACCAATATCATAGGTATTATCTGTATTTGGAACTAAGTTTGATACAAATTCTCCACCAACATCAATATCATCACTGGTGCTATCACCAATACCAATTGTTCCACCTCTGAATGTAACGACACCTACAAATTCAGATGATCCGTTAACATATAATCCACCACCAACAGTTACATTTTTATTAATTCCAACACCACCATCAACTTGTAGTGCACCAGTATCTGGATTTCCTAAAATATTATCAGTATCATCGGTAACAGTAAGAATTCCACTGGAACTTACATTCCCACTTAAATTTACATCTCCAGATAAATTTAGAATTCCATCAATAGTAACGTCAAAACCAAAATAAGATGCTGATGTTACTGATAATCCACTACCAACTGTCAGATTTTGTGCAATTCCAACACCACCGTCAATTTGGACTGATCCAGTATTAACGTCACCTAAAGTGTTATTGGTTATATTTGTATAATACGCAATACCACCAATAGTTGAAGACGCAGAGTCGATGACACTCGTCATTATAAAAAATTGTGATGGTTGATCCCATACGAGAATCAACCCATCATCACTTTTATTTACTGAATATACATCACTTAGATTAATTAATTTGGTTGGTGGTGAAGAGGCATTTGATAAAACACGAACTATGTTCTGTGTTCCTAGTCTATCTGGTATGCTTGGCATTATCTAGTTACTCCTGGTCTTACTAATGCTACCCCTTCAACTAATTTTATAACAGATCCACCACCACCTCCAGTTGTTGCCTTTACATCATAAACATATCTACCATTTTTTAAAGTGGAAGTTATGGTAGAACCTAATGCTATAGTCACTGTACCGTTAAGCGGTTCTGTGACAATTGTAGCAAAAGAAACCGATGTAGATGATGTATAGGTTTTTCTGAGTTGAGATTCTATCACATATCCGGACAAATCTAAAAAATCATTTGTCAAAGTATCTTCTAATACAAAAGTAGTATCAAAATCAAATCCCTGCTCAATTACTATATTTGATACATATATTGCCATTATTCAGATGGGCATTTTTCTTTAAGTATTTATATTATTAGATAAAAAGCACTATTTATCCAACAAATCTTTGAGTAAAGATTTGATTTCTTGAATATCTTTCTTTAAATTGTCCAATTCTTCTTTTTGTTTTTTCTGTTTTTCAATCTTTTTAATTCTTTGATTATATCCGATGGTATCACAATTAATAATGGCACCAGTATCCTCATCTCGATAAAGATGAGGATGATCTTTGACTTTAATTAAATTCTTCATGCTAATGCTATCGTTCTGAGATCACTAATAATTGGTGGATTTGCTTGATCTGTTCCAGACATTACAATTTTAATACTATATCCAGTAAATTCACCCAAATCATTAGCATTAAATTCATATTCTAGGAATTGTCCATCAAGACTTGCTGGAACTTTTGTATCAGGATGTCCAGTATTCAAAGACTCATCTACAACTCTAAAACTACCATCAGAAGTTGCCTCAATATTTTCATAACCTGGGAACAATTCAAATGATTGTTCAATTTCTGCAGAATCTTGTCTTACCAAACTATAAAGAACTCTAATATCTGCAGAAGGATGCCTATATGCACTCAACAGAACTTTTAATGAAGATGCAGGTTGAGAAAGATTGACTTGGTTGGAAACATAAGTTGCAGCATGTGGATCATTTAATATAGAATTAGATCTAGAGTCTGCAACAAAATCTGTAACCGGTCTATTCAAATAATTTGATGCAAACTGCACTGTAGATTCATCAAGATTTATAATCGGAGATAAATTTTCATCTGTTGTATTTAATGTAATCGCAGTGGTAAATGATCTTCTACCAGAAACATTTTCAAATGTAGGTTGTTGCAATTCATTAATTCTTGAGCATACTATTCTGGTAGATTTTAAATTATTGAAAGAATTTAACTCTACAGGTTCTACTTCATTTAGTAGATTAAATGAAGTTTCAGTTCCATCAATGCTGGTTCCTGAAGTAGTTCTAATCACGGCACTTACAGAAGTTGTGTCTCCTGGTGCAACAATATTAAATCTTGGCAATACTGCGTTAAATTGTATATTTTCCGATGCATATACACTATCTCCTCCACCATTAAGGAAACCTGTAAATGATAATTGTGGAGATGACGCAAGAGATGCATCGTTAGATCTATCTGTTCCATTAGAAGATCTATCTATTTCAATATAATATCCACTGGAATCAATACCAGTATCATAAATGTCATGAACTACACCATTAATTCTTCTAAGAGATACACCATTAAATTCATATTTTTCAACTTTTGAATTAATTTCATGTGACTGTGCTTTCCCTTCAATAGATCTGGAAAGAGTTCTAAGTTCATTTCCAGTTGCTGATTCATAAGATATGATTTCATCACCAATTTTTGCATATCCTGGATTTGTTGCACTAACTGCAACTCCCTCAAAAGTTTCAAAGTCTGAAGAATCCCCAACAAATATTGTTGCAGTTTCTGAAACTGTCAATGGGGCAGTAAGAGTCGTTGGTGCGATATTTGAATTTACACCTGTCAACTCAAGTTTATTATTATTTGCATACATTCCATGATCAAAATGACTTACTTCAAGTATGTTACCGGAATTAAGACCAGAACCCTCAGTTACACTTAAAATATTAGTAGATCCAAGAGATACAGTTGTAGAATCTGTATCATAATAAACCAAATTGTCATTTATATTAAATCCATTTACTCCCGATTCCCCTTGAACATTTGTTAAGTATAATGTATCTCTTCCATTAATTGCAGTAATAGTTATTAATGCATTTCTTCCAGTTGTGCCACTATTAACAGTTACAACATCACCGATTTGATATCCAGTTCCATTTGCAGTCTTTGTAAGACCTGTTATAGATCCGTTCGTAGTAGTAATATCAAACCTAAGTCCTTGCCCATTACCAACTATATTAGATGTTGCTAAATTGGATTGATTTGTATAATTTGTTCCCCCAGCAGTAATATCTTCAGATGATACTGGACCTCCAGAATAGGAAATATAACCATAAGTATAAGATTGGGCACCAGAAATTTTTCTTCCAGTATCTAGAATATCAATTAAACCAGAATCTGTAAATGTAGTAACTCTCAATGTTGTTGTTTTTGGAAGGCTAGTAACTGGATTGGAAAGTAATCTATTAACATAACCATTACCACGATCGAGTGGTGGATTTCCAAAATGTGCAATACCTGTAGTTGAGGTGAATTTTGCTTTATAAAGTTTGAATTTCAAATCAAGTTCTTGTGTTGGAGTCCAAATAGATCCATTTTGAGATTTAAATAAACTTCCTAAAGCAAATTGTTTTGTATAGATAACTGCTTCAGCATCTGGTAAAGACTGTGTATTTACAGTTCTCTCTCCCATTTTTGCAATCCAAACTTCATATTGATCTGTTGTAGGTGCAAGTAATACTATTGCATATTCATTTCCTGGTGCAAGATATATTGGTTGTGGGAATGTAACTTTAGTGGCAGTTTCTCCATTTGTTGATGTTGTAATTTGATCTGGGTAGATTGTTTTTGATTCTCCCACCAAATTAAGAGTTGGAATTCCAAGTTCCACAGTTCTAACTTGAACCTCAAGAGGTTCATTACTAGATGGTTTATTAGCAAAGAATAAATCTACTTCCGTTAAAACAACACCTTTGTCATCACTACTAAATCCATTTAAGTCTGGAGCATCAATATCTCTACCAACAACAAATGATTGTGCTAAAGGATCAAATCTTCTAGCCCTAATTACATCACGTCTAGTAGTTGTTACAGTTGTTGTTCTTCTTGTTAATCTTCTTATTGTTGTTTCAATTGACGTGGTAACTGTTGCTTTGATTTGTCTTGTTAATAAAGTTCCAATGGCACTAAATGAACCTTGTCCTGTAGAAATTAATTTGCTTCCAGGCAATGGTTTTTCATTTGAAGAACTGCTAGACAGAGTAAATGTCTTTTTGCCAGTAAGTATTCTTGGGTTTGGTGCAGGATTAGTGTAAGGATCCCTTATAAAATATGACCCAAATAAATCTCCATAATTATCGGAAATTAATCTTAAATCTTTTACAAAGGCAATAGCACCACTAGTTTGTCCGACTATTTTAGCACCTTTTTCTACACGACCAAAGAAGTTTCCTTGTGCTTCTGCAGAAAGAGAATTTAAGTCGATATTCAAAACTTTAGAAGATTGACTATATCCGGAAGAAATATTTTCCAATCTTACATAAGGATTTATATCATATGTCCTTGATGGTGAATTAAATTTACCTTCCTTGTGATTTGAAGATGCCAATCTAAATGTACCAATAATAGATCCATTTTTATAAATTTTTATTGTTTCACCTTTTTGAAATGTTCCATTTGTGGATCCATAGTTTTCCAAAGTGTCACTATTTGCTATCTCTAAAAGTTTGGGTATAACATCAACATTACTATGATTATCTAAAAATTGATAGTGTTTCGTTAAAGGTTTAAGAGTTCTAGCAAAGAAAGAGACATTTCTAGATCTAATGTATTGCTCATCTCCACTAGAAATAATAACATCCCTAGATCTTACATCAACTCTGGTTCTAGAACTTCTAGATGTTGACACTGAAGAACTAACACTAATACTAGTATTAACATCCGTTCGTAATAACGTTCGTTCTACCAAAAGTCCCGCCCCTACTTCTTCAGTTACTGTTTCTTGACGAGGAATAGTTACTGTATTATTAATGGTGTTATTAATAACATTAGTAGAACTTCTTGATCTATTAGTAACAGATGGTGGGATATAGATGGTTCTAATCCAAAAATCACTCTCGGGACCAAGTTTTATGTTTCCAACATATTCTACGACATTGAATGGATTAACATTTTCTACTTGGGTGGCAAGTGGTTGTTCCAACCAATCAATGGAATCATATTTTAATGTTACGGCATTACCAGTTTTTTTAACATTAGGATCTAATAATTCAAAATTAGAGGTTAAATCTAATTCGTCACTAGGAATTTCTGATGATGGTATCAGTCTTTGTTGAAGTGTATTTACAAAAGTTCTAGGTCTCAATGTTCTTTCACTAATGTCTCCGAAAGTTAAATCTCTATCACAGGCAGAAAAATCTCTAAAATCATCTACAAAAAATCCAGACTTAAATCTATTATTACCTTCCGCATCTTCGACACGCAAAGATTCGGTGCTAACTTCAAGTAAACTTAAAGAAGTAGTTCTTTCTAAATTTTCTATTCTATCTTCAAGTTTACCAATATCTCTCATAGTGTATCTTCTATTATCAACCAACTTAATTCCAACATTATCTGGATTATAGAGATATGGTGGAAGAATAATGGTTGCTAATTCCATTAAACTTTGATCATTACTTGGAGATGCTTTTGGATCTTTTGCAGAAACACCTTTACTAACAATAAGATTCTCAAATTTATCAAGATATAATTTATCAATTCTTGGTAAATAAAAATCAAATCCAACCAAAGAACTTTCTCCTGGTTTTAGATTATAATTTGTTGTGAATAATCTTGACGCAAAATCAAATGGGGATTGAGTCGTAGAAGAATTATTAACAACTCTTGGTCTAAAATCTAAAGTATCTGATGCTCTAACACCTCTTTTTCCGATAGAGGGGATATCACTTAAAAATCTATCAGAATCATAACTTAAAATAGTAAATACATCTCCAGTATCTGTTGCTGGAACAACATAATGATCATATACTACTAATAATCTTTTAGATGGTTCTAAATCTGTTGTTCTAACCAATCTAGAGTAATCATAATATTCATCTTTTTGTCCACCATCAAGAACAAAATTGTTGGTTAAATTATTATATTTCCCTAAAGTAATTGATTGTACTGTGGATATGACGTTTGATTCTTTAAATCTTACAGTTTCTCCTATTTGGAAAGTATTTTCATTCAAATACACAATTCCTAGTTTATTTACACCTCCAGAAGATGGAGAAGAATTATTGTTAGTTACAACTCTAGCTACAGCACCACTATCAGATCCAACAATATTTTCACCAATAATAGCATTATTTAAGACATTAGATGTTGATGAAAATTCAATTGAATCTAATGTAGGATCTAATGTATTTGTAGATTCATATACTACAAGAACTTTAGAAACATCAGGAACATCTAACGAAATGTTGTCATCTTGAACTCTAAGACCATAGTATTTGTTATATACTAATCCATCATTAATTGAATTACTAGTTCCTGATCCAACAGGACCAGATTCCACCAATTTAGAAAGATTAATAACTTTTAATGCACTTCTTGTAAAATTTTTAACTTTACTTTGAATACCAACTTTTTTGAGAGTTGTATTTACAACTATATTACTTTGTCCAGTATTCAATCCTTTAATTTCTACACCAGTTCCTTCCCCAATAAGAGTAAATGCATCTGAGGTTACAGTTCCAACTCCACCACCATCATAATGTATTGAATATCTTTCTTGATCAAAAGTTTCATAGAATGAACTTGCAATACCACTTGGAACACTAAATGTCATATCTCCATTTCCATTCGTAGATTCTGGAGAAATTTGTTGTGTGATTAATAAATTAGATCCAGAAAGATTAATGGAAGATATATTAGATTCTGGTAGTTCTGCATAAAGATAAGAACGTTCCGTATTTCTTAATTTTCCTATTCGTAAATTTGCACTATAGTTTCCATTATTTATAGCAGTACCATCAAATACACCACTGACTGAAATGATGTTGGTGATGGTTAATGTTGATAAGTCAGAAGAAACTCCAGTTACACGAGCATATTTTGGATCATCTCCACCTTCGGTAACACTGAGTATATCATTTATTTTTACACCAGAAAATAATTTTCCAGGACTCTTGACAGTAGTACCAGAATCAGAAATCACAACTTCATTAATTCCATTAGAAAACTTTTTAGAGTATAAAACTGCATCAGCAGTGAAATTGTCATTAGATGGAAATCCTGCTTGAGTATCAGACATAGAAACAGATTTTATCTGATCGATTTTATTTGCAGTAAAACTTTTAACTGTTAATGATATTTCATTTCCATTAACAATTAGTTTTTCTCCAGATACAAAAGTTCCCGATGTTTGTCTAAGATTTAAATTGTTTGCACTAGCACCAGCGACTACAAATCCAGTTGCACCACTACTCTTTCCTTTTATAAAAGATGTTGATGGAATTTCTATTGCCGTTACGTTTCTATTGAATACTATGTTCGTATATGTCTGAACGTCATAAAGGTATAAATCCCATTGAGATGATGCATTGGAATATGCAGAATCTGTTAAATTAAATGTATATACTCTAGCAACACCAATTACATTTGATGTTGGAGATGATCCCAACTGACTATGAAGTTCGACAATTCTATTTTCTCTTGGAACACCAGAAACATTATTAACTCTCAATAAACTTCCCATTTCAAATGGAATGTTTGCATTTTCTACTTTTTCAGTATCTCTTGGTTTTTCTACATCTATTGCAGTTTCACCATCAATAGTAACATCATACCCATCAACGTACGCTCTTCCGGGACTTACTTGAAGACACATTAAATCATCGGAAGGAATATTTCCTTGCTCTGTCGTTTCTCCCTCCAAATATAATCCATCATTATCGATTTCATCATTTAAAGAATTCAATGCCTTAATTTGGAATTCGTCCAGAGCATAGTGTCCAGATTCATCAAATGTTCTCTCTGCAATATAATCTCTAATTAAATTGTAAGTGGGTTTGTTTTCAATTTTTTTAATCTTTCCATCATCTACTCTCAATATTTCTACAAAGTCAGTATCTGTAGTGTCTGATAATACTTTTTTTGTGAGAGTTAGTGATATTTTTAATCTATCTGCTCCAGGTGCTGCAAAATTTGTAAATCCCTTTGCATTGTCGTATAAAGATGAATCATCTTTTGCACTCACAAATGTTTCGGATACTTTAAATCCTACTCTATAAGATGGAGTATTTGTATAATAATCTAATATGATTGTTTGCTTGGTGACATTTACAAATGTTCCTCTAATAAAATAAACTCCACTATCAACAGAAGCTGCAGATCCTATAGACGTTGCATCTTGAGATACTAATGATGCAAAAGGAGTTCCTGCATTAATTACCGTATTTCCATATACAACATTTTCAGAGGCAAAAAGAGATTCTCCATCTTGAAATACATCAGTTTCTGAATCGTCACCAGACTCTAAGTAATTTACATAGATTGTCAGATTATCTACATCATTACTTTCGGATGTAAATGCGACATATTGAATAGTTGCGGTAACACCAGAAAGTTGACCAGTAATTTTCTTTCCAATAAAATTATTAATATAAACGGAAACATCTACACCAAGATTAGATGCATTCAACTTGACGGCAGAGAATTGATTATCAAAAGTAACCGATCCAGGAAGAACCATAGATCCTTCTTTAATAATATTCTTACCGAAGGATTCGACTTGGTTTTGTAAAATAGACTGGAGAGTTGTTAATTCTCTAGCTTGAACCGGATATCCTGGTTTAAATAATACTTTATAAAAATCTTTATCTTTATCAAAATCGTCATAATATGGACCGATATTTAAATTTGTTTTTTGTGCCATCTTTTTTAAAATTCCAGGATGATTTTGATGTCTTCTTTTTGCCTTTCGCTACGGGTAACTATTGGTCTGTTATCAATATAGATTATATCTCCCGTCTTTTTATTTATTTCGGGATTTGCAAGTCCACTTGAAAAAGTTACTCCCAAATCAATTTTTTTATTATCAATAATTATATAATTTTCATTAAGAGTAGTATCCACTGTTACTCCAACAGCACCACCTCCAATGCCAATTGTTATTTGAGATCCAGACACAAATGCATTTATTTTTGATGAAAGATTACTATCTGTTTGATCTTCATCATTACCAAAAGAAAGAGATCTATCTTGGAAATATTTCAAAACCTGCGTTTCCGTATCAAAGGAAGCAACATAACCCTTTGCAATTACTCCACTACCTTGATCTTGTGTCATTTCATCACCAATTGTTATTGTTGGTGATGTTGTCAATCTTGCTGCATATAATGAAGAAAAACTATTTTCAGTAAAGGTTATTCCAACACCAGAGAATTGTTCTGGATTTTTTACAATTCCAACTTGAGCAAAACTTGTATCAGTTGGAAATTCTTTAGTCGAATCGTCAAATCTTGCATATATTAATACTTTATCTGCCCCTAGTTCTTTATAAATGTCATATCCATGACCTTTTGATGGTGGAATAATTGGTATAAGTTTGGCAGGGTCTGATGATCCCCCAAGATTTACAAACCCATAAGTATATCCGTAACCACCATCAGTAACGATTGCGGATGTTATAATACCATTCGTAGCAGTAATAGAAACTTTGGCACCATCTCCGTCACCTAAAATATCATAAGTTCCTGAGGTATATCCCGAACCACCATCTTCAATATAAACTTTTCTTATTTGATTTGGATTACTTACTGTAGAATTTCCACCATCTCTGATGACTTGAATATCACTGTTTGTAGTTGTTGCCCAATCATTTGGAACTGCAATATATTCTGTAGAATCAAATTTTATAATGTCTGATGGGGAAACGGTAAAAAGATACTTCCATCGATATCCATCATCTACAGGTCCAGCTTGAAATGGTGCTGTACCAGTCGAAGTTGGTTCATATAAAGATCTATTTCCAGAAACGTTAGTTCCAGAAGATCCATTATCAATACAAATGTAAACTCTAAAATCACTATTAATTACATAATAGTTTGCATCATAAAGTCTAGTAGCTCTTGCTATTGGTGATGGATTATTGGAACTATAATCATGCCTATACATGTCAAAAGACGTATTGGATGCCCAATTAATCCTTCTTACCACTCTTCTTACATTTGAAGAAGTCACTTTTTTTCCAAAAAGTGAAGTAGAACTATAGTGAGAAATATATTGTTGATTATCTACTGGATTTGGAACATTGGTGTTCCAAGGATTTTGTCTGCCAAATCCACTTTCTGTAGGATTTGATAATCCCAAAAAAACATAATATGAATCGTTAGAAATAGAGTCTACAAAATTCCCCGCATTTAATATTCTAAATTGATCTGTTACGACAGCAGCCATATTATTGATTTTTTTTAAATATTTATATGATGTTTTTATGAAGGAATGATAATTTTAGGCAATGCACCCGTTGTTCTAATACCAACTGCTCTTCTTTGTATAGATGGATAAGTTGACAATCCAGAGACAATATTTCCAGTGACACCTATTGATATTGGATTTGAAGATCTGGAAAGTCCATCAATTGGATTTGATAATTTTCCCCAAGAATATCTACCAACGGGATTTGTAAATGATCCGGTGGTTTCTAATCCAACTATGCTAGAATCAGATTTTACATTACATGTAATAATTCCAACATTTCCAGAAATAGATAAACTTCCAATATAGTAAATATTATCTAAGAATGTTGTTCCAATACCAACAACTGCAGAATCAGAATCATCAATAGAAGTCACACCATTACCAATTCTAGTATTGTAAATATAGATTGGATATCCAGTTTGTAAACCAACAAAACCACCATCATCATAGATATCAAACTTTATTGCTAAAGGATTAGATCCATTTCCGGATGAGGTTGAGATTCCAGTCACAACTCCAGTAAATCCATCAACTTTTTTGAAATTGGAAATTAATTCTAAAGATCCAGAAACG
>Ga0208898_1001855_pt1 | contig 13426 bp, 34 predicted proteins | sample VirMetDEL_Mar_4_FD_184513 | JGI IMG/M metagenome (GOLD analysis project Ga0208898, IMG submission 184513) | Aqueous microbial communities from the Delaware River and Bay under freshwater to marine salinity gradient to study organic matter... | ecosystem: Environmental > Aquatic > Marine >...
CTACACGAGTCTCTGCCTGTGTGTCATCCTTGCAACGTAGGCTACACATCTTGGCAAAACTAAACACAGTACCTGACCAGTACCACTCAGTCATCATTGACTGTGGCAATACCATACGTGCTTGCTCAGGGCAGACACCATTCTTAAGCAAGTCGTCATACATATCAATAGCAGCTATGTGTGTATCTTCAAGTTGCTGATTCAATCCTAAACCTACAGAACGGTCTACGACACCATCACTACCCTGCTTCTTATCAGCACTGCGTCCACGCCACTCATCAGGCTGATAGAACTCAGGTTCATCGTCCACATACCTACGGCTGATCTCGTTCCAAGGCATGTACTCATGCTTGACTAGCTGACGTGCTACAAACACAGGTGCTTTGACATGGAACGTAGTGAACGTGTGGTTGAATGGTGACTTGTGCTTGTGCTTGGCTAGGTATGTGATCAGCTTGGCATCCTTGTGTTGTAATACTTTAGCTTCACCATTGTGTATACGCATCATCCAATCAGACTTCTTACCAAAGCTAACTCTTGCTGCGTTCACAACCGAAAGGTCAGATCCCATATGATCTATGTATGTTACTTCAATCATTTTACTGTTACCTCCAGGCAGACTACTGCTTCACCCTGGTGGTTGAGCATAACCTGCGCCTTGTCTAGTGCTGCTGTGCACTCTTCCTTCTTTGGAAAGGAATTGATCTGGTAGTACTCAACTCCTTGGCTTGCTGTCATTTGAATCCAGACTAAAACCCAGACCATGTTATTTCCTTTCTGTTGTTGGCCCACCCTGTAGGACTCGAACCTACAACCTACTGCTTAGAAGGCAGTTGCTCTATCCAGTTGAGCTAAGGGTGGATCTCCTTTAGAAGAGAGGATACCAAACCTCTCCCTTGTCTCTCATTAACTTAGCCTCATCCAACCATCTTTTCAAGAGGTCAGCTTGTTTAAGCTTACCATCCCATTCAAGATCATCAACATCTTTCTGAAGGTCTGATATGTATCTGTCAAGACTAATTACTTTTTCTTTCTCGTAGTTTAGATGTCTCATCATTTATTCTCCCAAGCCAGTGTGTTACATCATCATGTGGATCATCTGCCCTTGTGGTCTCTTCCAAAGTCAAGTTCAATTTCCTTCCCTGTTATTCGCTCAACAGCTTCAACAACAGAGTGCGCACCCTTCTCGAACCCTTCATCAAATGCGTCTGCTAATTCTTCTTTGTCGTTGTACTTCCTATACAGGAAACCTGCTAGAAAAGATAGAACAACAAGCAGCATAGTAACAGGTTCAGGTATATAAATATTCAATGGTACATCCTCAAATCTTTTTGTTGTTTCCAAGCTTGGAACTCTGTTGGTGTTAATCCTTTTTCTTCCATGAACTCTTGTAAATCGTAGACTGCCTCCATCAGTTCAGTGTTAGTCAACATTAATTTCTTTAATAATTCTTCTTCGTCTTCTTGATTAAGAAGATCTAAAACTCTTTTGTATTCGTCCTCAGTCACCACTTTCTCCTTGTCTTCCAATAGACCCAACACTCTGTGCAGTGACCCTGTCCCAAGACAACATCAATCAACCAAACAATATTAGGTTTGTTGTTTCTTTTCCATTGCCAATTTCTAGCACTGAAAGTTTGATTATTACTTCCACCTAACAACACATTAATAAGAACACTAAATGCTGTTACTACTCTAAACCAGTAGGGCTTACCTTCAATCTTCAACTCAACCTCCACGTACTAGTAGTATTACTAATAGTATTATTATTCTTATATAAGATATAATATATTAGTATTATTCTATTAGAATATACTCTTAGTATTAGTTATACACACTCAATTTCATTTCAAGTATGACAGATTGTCACAGGTTTGTTTGTCTGTACAACCACATACAAAATAGGATACATCCTATCATTACTATCCACTCAGCCACTCTTATTTAACTCCACTGATAAACCAAATGATGTGTATACTTGCCAAAGTTTACCTACATCTTGTTGATTAAGGACAGTATGGTAGGCTACTTCCTTACCATACTTATCCTTCACTGTGATGGTTACACCTTTCATTAGTCTAACCGTGATTCTGCCCAAGCATCAAAGCCGTGGGCCTTCAAGACTGTAGCTGCAGCTTGTGCACCTGCTTCCTTGCAATCAATGTTCTGGAAGTAAGACTGGCTTGGGTTCCACCACATGTAGGCTTTGCCTGTCCAGTCTTTCTTTAAACCCAAAGCTTTCAGAACAATACGTTCTGCACGTCCTGCCTTTGTGTTACCTTTGTGCTTCGGGTAGACCGTAACCCAAGCAAACCCACAGGCGTATTTGTCTTCACCGTCAAGGTACGTGTCAATGTACTTGGTTGTTGCTACAACTGCTGCAGCCCATGCTTCTTGACGGATCTTTTGTGCTTGTTCAATCATTTCTTTTCCTCCTTGATTGATGATAAGATTTGTATATAGTATTTCTGCCCTACTCATTCAAGACAGTCCTAATGTTTTCTGTAGCTTGTAGTGATCCCACAATACTTTCTCTAGCTCGTGTGCTTCCTGTTCTTGCCACCTGTCATGGTAGTCACTCTCTGTGTCCATCACCATACCCTTCAGGTACTGAGACACATGCACCATCTCATGCAGTACAGTGACTGCAAGCTTGGATGTTGATAGTAGTTTGTTCAGCCTGATGGTGAACTCGTTGTCATCCTCGTACATCACATCACCACAGTATCCATCCTTCCTGCGTAGTGCTTCGATGTTGAGATACACGTCATCCTGTTCAGGGAATAGTTGATCCTGTGCAAAGGTCATCAGGTCACAGATAAAGTCTTCCCTTTTCTTTGAGAACTTACCCTCGAATGTTACTAGCATCTTTCATTAACTCCATTACTGTCTCAGTTATTGATGCTATTTTTTCGTAGACCCTCGCCCATTCCCAGTATTCGTATGTATCTACTGCACATTCAGTGAACCATTCCTCTAGGTATTCATCCTCGAAGTCCCCCCAGTTATCAGGCAGTTGCTGTGTCAGGAAATGCCCTGAGATTGCAGCAAATAGTTTCTCATATTCTTTGGTCATACTAACTCCTCCTCCTTTACGTTAGCTTCAAACACTGCACGAGCAAAGCCTCTTGGGGTTGCTGATCTTATGTTCTTTGTCTTCATACTCTTGCCACCTAGCTTTAGGTGCTGCCTACTGTGTCCATTCTCTGGTGTCACAGGTAAAGTGTCTGGCATTACAAAGCCTCCACCTGTCCATAGGCATGTCTTCTTAGGGTATGCATCCCTTGGTGCAATATAGTCAGGCCACTTAGGGTGTTCTGCTTCTGTCTCAGGGATATATCCACCATACTCATATGGTTGGAATGAGTAGTCAGGCTTACGCCATAGTGTAGCCAATCGTGACACAGGATTTTCTATGAAGTATGGCACACCAAGGCTGTCGAACAGTGATGCACACCAACGTGCATGGTTGCTTGCCCTGATTTGAAATCCTGGATTTTCTTTCTCTTTACGTTTAAAGTGTGCTGCACCTGATACAGCTAGATCAGTACAGACAGGGAATGCCATGCCGAATACTACATTCTCTTGGCTAAACCATTTCACAATACGTGTAATGTTGTCTATGTTCCACAAATCCATCTGCATGTAGTGTATCTCTCCACCACTAGCAAATACTTGTACTGTGTAGTCGTGCTGTATGTCAAAGGCATAACACTTATACCCTGCCTCTGCCCAAGGCTTGAGTGCCTCGCCTGTGAAGTCATACAGTGATAGTACGATACCTTTAGTCATTGTTAGTCTCCTCTACATACACAGTTTTGTGTGGGTCTGGGTTGTTACAGTGTGGACATACCGCAATAAGCTCGTCCCAATGGTCATTATTCACGATGAATAGTTCCTCGCTTTCACGATACGTGTTGTCACACTCTAAGCAATGCACAAGTAAGTCCTGCTGTATGTTCATAGTTTTATCTCCTCTACATCATTAAAGAAACACGTAGGCCAACACTGTTTGTTGCTGTTCTGGTCTAGTAGTACATACCAATGTTCACCATTGTAAAAGTATGTGCTGATCACTCCGAATATCTCACCTTCTTGTAAGCCTTGCCAATCTTTCATGGCCTCTACTAGTTTCTTCATTACACTGTTTCCTTTTCATGTAGTTTAATTTCTTCAGAATATGCTGTCTCCCTATACAGTGTGACGTTGTATTCTGGTGCAGGGTATTTCTCTTGCATTTCTTGCACCAGTTCTTTTGTGTAAGCATAGAACATTTCTGTTTCTATCTTGAAGTAATGACGATACAGATTGTGTTCCTTTTCCCCACGCATTTCTGTTTTGTATTTCTTTGCAACGTTTATTCTGAAAGACATTTCATTCCCCTTCCTTGTCTGCTAGGGCATCTTGCTTTGCCTCGTAGTGGGCAACTACATATTCAGCGTATGCTAAATCTTTTGCGTAGTCCTGCATCTGTTGGCTGTAGATTGCTAGGTCAGTTGATACCCACGAAGGTCTGACACCTGTCCCATATTGGTTGATCAGGCTGTTGATCTGACGTTCCTTGTAGGCAACACGTCCTTGCATTGTTTCAACTTGTTCTAGTGCTTCTTTGTAAGTCATCTCTACACTTCCATGTCTAGTAATGTTGAATAGATGTTGTTGTAAGTATACTTGGCACCATCAGGTGTTTTTGTCCCTGCTAATGTTTTAGACAGTACACCTGCAGCTTTCTTGGCACCCATAGAAGATACCATGATGTAAGCTGCACCATAGATTGTTTCATCGTTGTTGATCCACAAAGAAACATTCCAGTGATCCCAATCTTTGTATCCGTTGTAAGTCATCTCAAAATCTCCCCTTGATGTACATGTTTCTAGATTTGTTTAGATATGCCAGACCATCTCTGATCCATGCATGTCTGTGTTCACGTTCTTCCCTCGAAAATTTATTCTTCAAGAATGTGTGACAAGCTGCAATGAATTGTTTATCTGTGCAGCCTACACCACCTGCTATTGTTTCTAGTCTTAGATACTGTGAATAAAGCATGTTACACGTCCTTTCCTATTACATAGTTTATCATCATTGTGACTGTGAATATTGTAACCATTACGATGATCGCTTCACCTTGGTCAAGTATGATGGGTGCTGAAACACAGACACCCATAGCTAACGTATTGATTAACAACAAAAGAATTATTTGTATCTTTTCCATGTCATCCCCCAATCGGTCTAAATTTTGCTGTGGTACAGAATGAAAAGCAAAGCTTCCCAATCTTTACAAATCTAATTCCACCTACTTTTTTTGTGCTGATATTGAACATCTTATTTCACCTCTACTAAGTCTACACATTCTACATGATAACGAGACACAACATCGCCTGTGTCAAGCTGTCGGTTTGCTTGGTTACCTGCTACATATTCACACCATGAATCCCACCAGTATTCAGACCCTTGTTCTTGTGTCATCTCTACATAGGCTGTGATTTTCTTGGTGCGTGTTTCTGGTTTTACTTTGCCAAGCTTGACTTGGTTTTCGTTCATTCCAAGGCGTTTGAGATTGTGGCTGTCAATACATGCCACGTTGAACCCTAGGCATTGCGCTGCGAATGCAGCCTTGACCATTCCAAGATTAGGCACAGCCAAGAATAATTCTATTGCGGCAACACAAGCTTCCACGCTATCCGTGCCCATTGATTGTTTTATGTGGTTAATCTTGCCCCATAAGAATGCATCATTCTGGCGGGTATAGTCTAATCCATCACCTTTTTTACCCCACATAAAGCGGGACGATGAACCAAGCTTGTTGGTATCTTTAATCTGGTTTTTGCATCCAAACAATGCCGATTGTATTGTGGTCAATACAAACAACACCACTGGCAAAACAGATTGTTTTTGTTCACAGATTGCAATGATTGCTTCCACGTCACGTTTATACATTTTCTTTTCCTTTTTTATTTAATTGTGTGCGCAAGTGTAATATTTGCGCTTGTGTTAGGATTGCCATTATCAATGATGAAAGTGTATTCATGCACATTGCAAGCAAGAACACCAAACTTTGCAGCATCATGATATTTCATAAAGCTTGGTTCATCATTCATGTCTACTGGTTCACTTGTTCCGTAATTTTTTAACATCCACTCGCAAAATTCTTGGAACGGTTTTTCATCTTCAAATTCAAAACCAGTGGTGTCATCATAGAATAATGCAGTTGCCCAAAAATCAGGCAAATTCAAAACTACTGTTTTCATTTTGTTTTCCTTTTTTGTTAGTTTATAAAGATGCATCTTTTCCCCATGTTTCAAGAACAAGGATAAGTTGGCTTACCTTAGGAATTGATGCATCCACAAAACAAACAAGACTTTTCCTATCGGCAATCGTCATCACGGTATCCATGCACTTGAGAACGGGCTTTCACGTCCATGCTGTCGTTTTGTCAGTGTAACTGCCAACTGTCCGACTTACTCGTTAGTATCCTAACTAGCTTTTTGGGATTGATTAATTCCCTCATTTTCTTGCGGTGGTTTGCGACTTGGCACCGGTATTCAAAATCAACTCAATCCGTTAGGCTGGAAAGCATCCCGACTGCATCACGATATTCTGTAATGTTCGGGCTATACTATATTGATTCTGTTTTCTCGTTTTAACCTATTTGCTGTTGATGAATATATATTGGCATATAAAAAACAGATTGTGTAAAAAAAGAATTGTTTGTTTTCAATGACTTATAATTTTTTTCATATTCGATTAACTGAATGTATCCAGGTGTTCTGCTTTTGTTCTGGTAAAGTGATTCGTTCCTGATTCGTTCTTTTTCTTGGGGTATATATTTATACTGTACAAATTGACCTATGGGGTATGCATAAAACTTTTACTTTAACGTTAAACGATTGATTGTTTAAAGCTAAACGATTTTCATGCAGAAATAGTTTAATGTTAAACAAAATTATACTAAAGTATAGTTTAACGTTAAACAAACTATCCGAAATATAGTTTAATATTAAACCATCTATCCTTATGGGGCGGGGACCATACGGGGGTATAGCGTACGTATATATGCCCAATGACAGAGAGGGGTATTTTTGGACTGTTAACCACTTTTTTAAACTTATGGTTAACACTTGCACAATAAATAGGCAGGAATATAACTAGGGATTATGAAGATATTCAAGAAAAAGAATAAGTATTATCTTGTAAATCAAGAAGGTGTACTACTTTTAGTGACTACATCTCTGAGGATCTGTCAACATTACAAAGATAAAGGAGGCTTTAAGGTGTGACATCTTGTCACTACGGCTGTATTTCTGTTGTTTTATACTTGAAGCGTGTATAACTAATAGTATATAATACTTATAGTAATACTTTTAGTACTTATACTTTTACTTATTTATACTTTTATATTTATACTTATACTAGAATTACTATAAGTATTACTATTAGTACCCTATTCTTTGTTTTGTTGTCCTATTTTCTTTAGAAAATTGAAGAACGTATGTTGACTTCTAGGGTGCTTTACGTACAACTAGCTGACATAAAAAGTATTATGAATAAAAGAATAAAGTACTTTGGGTCTGATTCAGTTCTTGAAGAGTTTTACCAAGCACTAGCAGACAACAACGAAAAGAAGATCAAAAGAGTACACATACCAAGGTCTGATGTGTTCTATATACGTAGAGCTTATTACGAAGACACAGGCCACTGGGTATCCCTAGACAGAATGGAGAGAGCAATGTACCTTGAAGGTATGCTCAAGAAGCAGGACGTACTAGATCCTGACAGAAAAAGAGACTGGGAATAAGAAAATGGATAACAAAAATAAAAAATTAAAACCAATTAAGAAAAGCCCTGTGTTGCTTAGACATTTGAGTAACATGTCTCCCACAGAGTTTAAAAAAAGATACGGTGAAAACAAGACAACAGTACGTACCATGTTAGGTTTAGATCGTAATAATAAACCTGCTAAAGACCCTGGCTATAGAGTTAATACATATACTCTTGGTGGTTGGAAGAGTTTAGGTCGGCAAAACAGAGTTGGTGAAGCACGAGATGGTGTCAACGAATCTGCAGGACGTTCAGTTAATAAAAACCTAAAAAACCCTAAGAAGTGATAGCACATGGTAGTAGACTTTGACATAGATGGTGACGGTAAGATCACAGCAGAAGAAGTAGCTATGAAAGAACGTATGCTTGAAATAGAGCTACGTGAAGAGAAAGCAGAGTCCCAGAAGTTTATGGCCTGGGTAGCAATGGGGATGATGATCATCTTTACTATCTTTCTGTTTACTCCCATGATGTCTGACTCAAGAGTAGCAGCATTAGCTGACCTACTAGGTTTATTTTACATAGCTCAAACTGGTGTTGTTGCTGCTTACATGGGTGCTACAGCTTACATGGCAGGTAAACCAATGGGCAACAAAGTAGCAATGTCAAAGGATATGAGATAAGATGGCTTTCAGACTTTCACAGAGATCACTAGACAAACTAGAAGGTGTGCACCCAGATATGGTGGCTACAGTAAAGAGAGCCATTGAACTGACTGATGTAGACTTTGGTGTAACGTATGGCGTTAGAACCATAGGTGCTCAGAAGGAACTAGTAGCCTCTGGTAGATCTCAGACTATGAAGTCTAAGCATTTAATCCAAGGTGATGGCTACTGCCATGCCGTAGACCTCGTAGCGTATTTTGGTTCTAATATTTCTTGGGAGTTAAATGTCTACGATAATATCTGTGATGCTATGGCTGAAGCAGCTAGGGAAGTAGGATGTGCAATCAAGTGGGGTGCCGCTTGGTCAGAAGGAGACATCAGAACTTACCCAGGTACAGCAGAAGATGCTATGAATGCTTACATTGACCTAAGAAGATCACAGTCCAGAAGACCCTTCATCGATGCCCCACATTTTGAATTGATGGTGTGATGAGGTGGGTGGTCTTAGTTCTTTTCTTATCTGGTTGTGGTTTGAATCCCCTGTCCCTGTTAGGCGGCTCAGACGGACCAACAGTAAACAGTAACGCCCAGATAGGAAAAGAGAACAGACAAGCTGCAGTAACCTTTGAAGAAGAGATTACAGCAGGTAGGGATGTCATCCAAACAACAAAAGAAGTTGAGACAGGTTCTGTGGAAAACTTAGATATTGTTAATACTAACATCCCACCTTGGATTGTTTTGTTGTTAATCCTCGGATGGTTGTTGCCTACCCCTACAGAAATGGCTAGGAGTTTCATGAATTTTGTTCTAAGATTATTTGGACGTAAAGATAATCCTAAGTACGACAGGTATAGATCAAAGTAGTAAGGGTAAGACAGTGAACGTCCCACGTTCCCCTTACAAATTAATCAGAGGTTAAGATGGCAGTACCTGAACGAGTTAAAGCAATAATGAAAAAGGAGGGTCTCTCTGGTGTTAACAAACCTAAAAGAACGCCTAAGCACCCAACTAAGTCTCATGTTGTCATGGCCTCTGAAGGTGGTAAGTACAAGCTTATCCGTTTTGGTCAACAAGGTGTATCTGGCTCTCCCAAGAAGCAGGGCGAGTCTGATTCGTATGCAAACCGTAGGAAATCGTTTAAAGCTCGTCATTCAAAGAACATTAGCAAAGGTAAAATGTCTGCTGCGTATTGGGCAGACAAAGTAAAGTGGTGATATTATGTGGGTTGGGATCTTACTCGTCTGCTTTGATCCTATGGCCCTGTCCTGTAAGATTATAGCAAAACCAGAGCCGTTCTATACAGAACAAGCTTGCTTAGAAGAAGCTGGTCAAGTAGCTGAAACTATAAGACAAGGGGGTGCCTATGCAACTCCACACTGTCATAAAGTCGAAGGAGATAGCGCATAATGCCTGTGCAAAAAGTAAAAGGTGGTTATCGCTGGGGTAAGACTGGTAAGGTTTACAAGACTAAATCTGCTGCTGAAAGACAGGGTAAAGCTATCAGAGCCTCTGGATATTCTAAAGGTGGCTCCACTGTAAATGCTGCAGGTAACTACACCAAACCTGGCATGAGAAAGAAACTAGTTGCTGAAGTTAAAGCAGGATCCAAAGGTGGTAAACCTGGTCAGTGGTCTGCTAGAAAAGCTCAAATGGTAGCCAAGCAATACAAAGCTAAGGGTGGGGGCTACACATCATGAAAGCTCCACAGAAGTCTCTTAAAAAATGGACTAAGCAGAAGTGGAGAACTTCTGATGGATCTAAGTCTGAAGGTAAGAAAAGATACTTACCTGATAAAGCTTGGGACTCTTTGAGTGCGAGTGAGAAAGCTGCAACCAATGCAGCAAAAGCAAAAGGCAATGCCAAGGGTAAACAGTTTGTTGCACAACCCAAAGGTGTAGCAAAAAAAGTTAAAAAATTTAGAGCAGCAGAGGGTGGAATGGCTAAAGGTAAAAAGATGACTTGCCCAAAATGTAAGGGCGCAGGATGTTCTCATTGTGGTGGCAAAGGATACCATATGGGTATGAGTAAAGGTGGGGATACTGGAAAGAACCCCAACAAAGGAATCGCAGCACTGCGTAGAGTAGCTCCAGGTGCAGTTAAAGCTATGGGGTATAAGCATGGTGGACTTACTAGGTCTACTGGTAAACTAGATACTGGCATTAAAGGATGTGAATAATGGCTTCGTATAAAGACTATAAAACTGTTGCTGCTGCTCAAAAAGCAGGATCAATGTATTTCATGGGTAAAGACGGTAAAAAGAAACTTGCTGTCACCAAAGAGCAGTTGAATGCTTGGAAGAAAAAGAATAAAGGTAAGTACACAGGTTCAGCACTTACTGCTTGGGCTAATGCTAAGGGTAAAGACATTGGCGGTGGCTCCAGTGCTCGTGCTTCTTCGCCTAAGCCAAAACTACGCCCAGGTTCACAATCTGCAGGACCAAATATGGGTGTAATGACTAAAGCTGAAAAAGATGAAGTTGACGCAGCTAACAAAAGAATTACTAATAAGATGTCAGACGCTGAAATCATTGCAACAGCTAGACGTGCTATTAGAGATGCAGATGTATCTGACGCTAAGAAAGAACGTATTAAAAATCTAATGAAAGAGATGCAAGACGCTAGACCATCTGACAAGAGTGTTCCAGGTCGTGCTCTAGCTATAGCTCTTAAAAATACTTTCACAGGTGAAGGCCCAACAAACCCAACTGCTGTCATCAGACAGAAAAAAGCTGACAAAAAGATTACCAAGGATTCTTCTAAAAACCCTGACAAGTATAAGTCTGGTAATTCTAAAGGCGGTATGGCTAAGAAAAAGTCAGGCTACAAATCAGGTGGTATGGTTGACATGAGAACAACAGGATTGTTTAGATGAGGTTAGAGGGGGATAAAGTTCTTGGTCCTCGTGGAGATGTTCTTGCTCAAAAGATTCGTGGGACTTGGCATACTAAAGAAGCTAAAGTCTTAGAATTTATTAAAGAGCAAGAATCTGCTCCTAAGAAAAAGGCACCCAAGAAAAAAGCTAAAGTAGAAGAAGAGTTGGTGATGGAACGTGCTCGTGATGAGAATGGACATTTCATCGCTGATGATCCCTCTACACCTGATGTAAATGAAGCTTGGGTAGTTAAAACAGCTAAGAAAGCTGTGAAGAAGAAGTAATATGGTAGCTTTAAGTTATAACACAGCAACTGAAAGTGTTGCTGTTACAGCCACTGCAGGTGGGGCAAGTAGTGATGTTTTATACACTTGCCCTAATAACTATGATGCTGTAGTTACCTTTCTTCATGTAAGTAATGGGGGTGCATCTACAGATAATATTTCTATTCAGTGGTATCACAAAGAAGATGACACGTACTATACTATAGTTAATAACAAATCTGTTTCAGGTCAGGATGTATATAATATGATTACATCTGATAGGTTATACTTACATGCAGGTGACAAGATAACTGTATTTAATGGTGGTGGTACTATGGGTGTCACAATATCTGTAGAGGAACATTACAACCCTAACAGAAAAGCATAACGGGATTGCATTTTTTGTAGTAGTGTGGTATAACTAATAACATATAACTAATCTCCATAAGGTCATAAGACCTGACTTAACAATATGGAGATATTATTATGAAAAAATTCTTTGAAAGATTAATTGAAGCAAGACAAGCACAAGCAAATGCTCGTATTGCTGAGATGCACCTCTGGAGAATGTCAGACAGAGAACTTAACGATCTAGGTATTGGTCGTGGTGACATTAAAAGAATAGTTCGTGGCGACACACTATAAATACAACACACAAGGAAACACACACACATGGAAAAATATACTTCAAATCCTTATCAAATACGCACAGACCTTTTGGCTATGTCAAAAGAGATGTTAGACAAAACATATGACACACAGCTTCAACTAGCATACGCAGCTATGGAGCAGTACAAAGACAATGCTGAACTAGCTTTAGATGCTTGGAAGAAATACATCCCTACGATGTACACACCTGAAGAAGTTAAAAAGCAAGCAGAAACATTATACGAGTTTGTAGTCAATAAAAAATAAAGTCTAATGAGTCTTTGGGAGGAGGCGAATGGACCCTGTTACTATTATTTCAGGTGCGACAGTCGCCTTCAATGCCCTTAAAAAAGGGTTTGCTGTAGGTAAAGATCTACAAGACATGGGTAGCCAACTAACTAAGTGGGCAGGTCACATGTCTGATCTAGGTCAAGCTGAAAAGCAAGTTAAGAACCCACCGTGGTGGAAAGCTATAAGTGGCTCTGTAGAGTCTGAGGCTATGGAAGTTTTTGCTGCGAAGCGTAAAGCAGAGGCCATGAGAAAAGAATTGAAGGATTATATATCTTTCACGATGGGGCCATCAGCTTGGGATGAGTTAGTAGCAATCGAGGCTAAGATTCGTAAGCAAAAGAAAGAACAAGAGTATCGTAAAGCAGAACTACAAGAAGCAATAATTACTTGGACTGTAACTAGTTTGTTGTTGTTAATAGGGTTTGGTACTTTTGGATTTATATTATATATGGTGACATAATGGCTAGAAACTTAACAGAAAAACAACAGAAGTTCCTTGATGTCCTCTTTGACGAGGCTAAAGGAGACCCTGTAGCAGCTAAGAAACTAGCAGGTTATGCCGAAGGTGTTTCTACCTCAGGTATCGTTAATGCCTTGACAGACGAGATTGCAGACCTTACAAAGAAGTTCATAGCACAATCATCTACTAAGGCTGCATATACTATGTTCTCTGTTATGGCTGACCCTACAGATCTAGGTGTAAAAGAAAAGATGTTAGCAGCCAAAGACATTCTAGATCGTGCAGGATTCACTAAAACAGATAAAGTAGAAGTAAAAGCTTCAGAGCCTTTATTTATTCTACCTGCGAAAGAAGATGAGTAAAAGAGCTTCAACAGCACCACACCCGACAAAAGTAGACTGGCAGATACCATTGCAAGGAGAAAACGGAGAATGGTATCCTGTTATAAGAGTAGGAAGACACGTACCATTT
>Ga0208898_1001861_pt1 | contig 13387 bp, 10 predicted proteins | sample VirMetDEL_Mar_4_FD_184513 | JGI IMG/M metagenome (GOLD analysis project Ga0208898, IMG submission 184513) | Aqueous microbial communities from the Delaware River and Bay under freshwater to marine salinity gradient to study organic matter... | ecosystem: Environmental > Aquatic > Marine >...
ATCAATTAAGAAGTCTTGTTGAAACCACAGATGATCCTGAAGTAGCTATCGCAAAAACCAAAGCTGAGTTCTTAAAAAGACCTGAGTTCTCTGATCCATCTGTTAGAGCATATGCTGCTGAAGTATTAGGTAAAGTAGATGATGAGTTTAGGAAGGATGTTAATAGTAGATTAGATGCTGTAAGAACAGAGAAGAGTAAGGGAGCTTGGTTAGAACTGGGACTACCGCTAGTCGAAGGTGTTGTAAAAGGCGAGATAGATATTAATGGTCCTGAGATGGTTGGTTGGGTTAATAGAGCTGCGGGTGTGTTTGAGAACTCTCATAAATATGCTTTTGATGAATTAATTAAACCATCCATATTGGAGTTAGTTGAATCTGGTGGTGCTCCTCTAGCTTTAAGAAAGGTAAAAGATATAGAGAACTGGGTGATTAATCCTGATACTGGGGCTAAGTTTATTACAGCAGAACTTAGAGATGATCTAGCTACATTTAAAAGAGACATAGAAGCTAAAGATTCCTATTTTAAAAACAAAGCAAAAAACTTATACACAACCAATAAAGAGGAAGTATTAAATCCTTTAGTGACAGAGTTTAAAGGTAAGCTCAACGATGGTGATATTATTACTGATTCTTATTTAAAAGATTGGACGAACCGTGTAAGACTTACTGGTGTATCTTCTAATGTGCATGGTTTGGATGTAGAAGAAACTATACGAAGCATGATAGAGTTATCCAATAAAGATTACTATAATGCAGATGCTGATATAGAGACTGATCCTAGAGTTTGGAGCACATTGAAAGCAGATTTAGATAAAGGCTTAGATGTGCTTGAAGACGCTCAAGATGCTTTAGAGAGGAGAGAGCTATCTTTTGACGACTTTAAAACAATACAACAGCAGAACGGTGACAGTGATAGATTCAATAACGAAGTTATGGAGGGAATCTCAGCTGTTAAAAGATTAACAGAAAGTTTTAAAAATCAATTTAAGGATACAAAGCTAACGGAAGAGATGAAGATAGCTGGTATTAGCCCTGCTACAACAAACGCTGTTAAAGATATAACCAACTACAACGCACACCCGAATACCCTAGATACTTTAAGACTTAAAGGTATGTTAGCTTGGCGATCTAAACTCAAAGAAACAAGAGACGATTTAGTAAAAGCTAACCCTAATATCACACCTCAACAGCTCGACGAAACACTAACAGAACAGTCTATAAACCTATATCAAGACTTTAACGAAGAGTACAAGAAGACAGTACTAAGCGAGTTGCGGACTGGTAAATATATCATAGATACTGATTCATATATCACTGTTAAAAATTTAGAAAACGCTATAAGAGGAATTGAGACAGGCAACGCTTCGCTAGTTGATTCGAAGATAGAAGGTTTAATTTCAAACTTAGAGTTCCCAGATAACTTAGAAGAGGTGTTGACATTTCTTCGAGCTTACAAAGATAAAATACAGTAATGGCTAAGACGATTGCAGAATTAATTGAGGAACAAAAAGCTTTTGAGGGATTTAAGCAGAAGGGTTTACCTTTAGCTGATTCATCCTCTACCCGTGCTCCTAGTGAGGTTTCAACGGCAGGAGTTCTTGAACCTATAGACGAGGAAGATGGTAAGTATTTAAGATTAGCTGAATCAATAGGAGGAGAGATCGGAGGTAGCGTTGCTTTACAAAGTGTTACAACTCCTTTACTTGGTGGCGGTTTGCCAGGCATAGGTGCTTATATAGCAATAAATGGACTAGGTAATTTAGGTATTAATTATTGGGCACAAAGTCACAGAGACCCTGAAGCAGAGTATTCACCGGAAGAAGGCATAGCTACAACAGCTATAGGAACATTAGGACCGTTAGCTGCGTATAAAAAAGTAGCCCAATTATCTAGGTTAAAACAAACAGGTGTAGCTGCTGCTGAAGGTACCGCAATGGCTTTTACTGAAGATTTGTTACGACAAGGTCTTGAAGTAGCCACAGGTAAAAGAACAGATGGAATAAGTGTACAACAGTTAGGTTTCTCTGGTGCAGCTGGTTTGTTATTTGGGGGTGGTACTAAGTATCTAACATCCGGACAGAACTTCCATAAACTAGGATCGTCTGCTAGTGACATGGATAAGATGAAGAAGGTAGCTGAAGTTAATGCAGCTAAAAGAATTTCATCTATAGATAGTATGCTGGAGAACCCTGAAGTAACAGGTGAGTACAGAGATTTGTTATTAAGAGAGAAAAGAGAAATTAAAGAAACTCTTGAGACTATTAGAGTAGGAGATAAAGAATACTTAGATGGGCTGAAAGAAGAGGCTATTAAACAAGAGCAAGAAACAAGACAAGCTATTGTTGATAGAATAAGAAAACTAGAAGAACCACAAGTAGGAGAAGGTACAGTACTTAGACCTAAAGAAGAAATCGAAGCACCGACCGCAGAAAAATCTGTTGAACCAGAAATAGCACCGCAACCCACTCAACCCACTAAGCTCACCACTGAACAGAAGCTAGAAGCCCTAGAAAGAATGGGGATGAGTGATGAAGACTTGTCTAAAGTACTAGAAGGTAAGAGTGAAATTATACCGCTTAACTTAGCTACTTTTACTACGGACCAAGGTATACAGAAATCAGTGGTGGGTGTACTTGAACAGTTAAGTGATAAGATCAAAACAAGTCGTGTTAAGACTGATAAAGAATCTTTAATAAAACAAGTAACGGCTTTAAGAAAGAAACTTGATCCTGAATTAGATGAAGCTAGGTTTGTACAGCAGATAGCTAAAGAGTCTGAAGATATTATATTTAAAACAGCGTTGGCTGATAGTATGACTTTTTCAGCTATGGAAGATTGGTTTAAGAAAGTAGAAGCTAATACAGATTTAAACGATCCAGCTGTAGCTACTCGACTAATGGCTGATATGGATAGACTTCAAATATTTTTAGAAGAATCAGCTAGAATTTCTAGTTCAGCTGGTAAGTTGTTACAGAGTAGAAAAATAGCTAAAGATCAAATAGCTGCTAATATTAACACCTTTGAAAGGAAAGCTACAAAAGCTGAAAAGGATTTAGTTGAAGAACTTATTAAGTATCCAGAAGAACTTAGCCCAGGTGAACTTAAAGAACAGCTAGAAAAACTCGGTGGGTTAAAGAATGTAAAAGCTCTACTAAATGAAATAAGATTAGTAAAAGACCCACAGAAGCTAGGAAAACTGTTAGAAATAAGTAAGAGATCAATAGGTGAGAAGTTTGGTAGAGTAGGTAAAGAACTAGTTTACGATGGTGTTTTGAGTGCTCCTCCTACACAAGCTGCCGCTGCTGCTGGTAATGCTATGATGACTCTTTATTCGTTGATGAACCAAGGGGTAGGTGGACTAGCTACAGGTAATTTAGAACAAACTAGGATGGCTCTAAGAACTACTAAGTATTTGTTATACGGAATAGATGATGCTTTTCAGGCTGCTAAAGTAGCTGCTGCTAATTCTCAAGGGTCGATGTCTTTAAATAACCACTACGAGAAGATAGGTGAAAAAGCTTTTACTATGGAAGCTACTGGACTATCAGGACCTATAGGAGAGACTGTTGAAAATACAGGAGAACTTTTAAGTTTTGGTCCTAAAGGTTTAGTATTTCAAGATGAGTTCTATAGGCACTTATTCGGTAAAGCTCAAGCTCGTGCGTTGTTAGCTGAAGAATATAAACAACTAGTTAAAAGAGGTGAAGCCCCTGTAGGGCAGATAAAAGATTACATGGAGTCTAGGTTAGCTCGGTACTTTGTTGACGGAAAAAGATTCAAGACAAAGAACGATGTAGAGATGGATGCTGTATCTAAAGCTAGAGAGCAAGGACTCAATGTTGAGGAAGCTAAAGAGTTTATAACCGAATATGTTAGAGATAACTGGACAAATAAACTGTCTAGTGAAATCGAATACATGAAGGACTTTGGAGATAAAATAACATTCCAAAGAGAACTAAGTAGTGACTACGGTGTACTAGAGGCAGGTGCTACAAAATTAGGTGAGTTAAGACAGAAATCTAGCGTATTAGAATTAGTTCAGTTATTTTTAAGAACTCCTACTAACATGTTTATGGAACTAGGGGGTACTCTTAGTGGTGGTCTAATGATACCAGGGATGAACAAGATGACGTTCCAAAGGACACTAGAGGAACTAAGAAGCGACAATCCGTCTATAAGAGCACAAGCTAGAGGTAGACAGATAGTAGGTGCTGGATTATGGGCTTCTGCTTTATATCTTGCAGATCAAGGTATAGTTACAGGAGAAGGTCCCAAAGATTATAAAGAGCGTGAAACTAAAATGAGTACAGGTTGGGAACCACACGCTATAAACATGTCAGCTGCTAAAAGATTTTGGGATACTGGCAATGCAGGTGGAGACCAAATGGGTGATAATTATTTACCTTTAAGTCGATTAGGTTCTATCGCTGATGTATACGGAGTGTCTGCTACATTACTAAGAGCTAAAGAAGATAACTCAATGCCAGATGAAGAATTGGATCAAGTTATTAGTTCCGTTCAACTAGCACTAACCACTATGATTACAGACAAAACTTACTTAATGAATATTAGTGAGTTGAATGACGGTCTGTTTAGAGGTAAGTGGGAAGAAGGAGGTAAGAGCGGTGCTAATGCTTTGTTTACCGCTATAAATAGAATGGCAGTACCGTCCGCAATGAAAGCTGCTGCTCAATTAAATGATCCATACCTAAGACAAATAAACGAGCCTATGGAGCAGTTTAAAATGGCTTTTGCTAAAACTCGCAGAGAGTTAGACCCTAAAAGAGACGAGTTAGGAATACCTAAGCGAGCATCTCAATATGATGCAATAGGACAAGCTATAAACTATTTAAGTCCTTTGCGTGTTGAAAGTTTAAGAGCGTCTACTGCTACTAAAGAAGATGTTAAAATGGGTAGGGCATCTAAAGTAGGTGAGAAGTTATTTACTAAAGAAGACGAAGCTAGAATGATTTTAGCAGAAGTTGGCGGTCGTTTTAAGTTTAGTCGACCGGACGATGGAGTTCCTGGTTTAAATCTAAAGAAATTAAAGGTACAAAAAGATTACGGTTTTGGATTAGAGCAGACTCTATATGACCGTTGGCAACAAATATTCTCAGAACTAAAACCAGCTGATGCAATAATTAGAGCTTACAATAAACCTAAATATCAAAGAATGGGTAAAGTACCTAAAGGTTCTCCTATAACTAATGCAAGACAGATTACTATAGAAGCGAATCTCCGTGCGTTGAGGAATAAAGCTTTAGAGCAATTAGTAAGAGAAAACCCAGAATTAGAAGCACAATACTACTTATTAAGAGACTTAACTAAGAAGACATTAATCGAAGGAGAAACCGCTCCAAGAAAAGTAGTAGCTCCTGAATTAGCTCCGCTATTAGACTAAGGACTTGCTCTTCTCACTCAATAATTAATAATATACACTTATCATCATGGCTAACACCTACGTAGACTATACAGCAACAGCAGCACAGCAGTACTTTGCTTTTAACTTTCCGTATCTTGAAGACGATCACGTTATTGTGGAAATCGAGGGTGTAGATCAAACGATCACTACAAACTACACCATTGAAACCTCTCCGTCTCAACGCATCAATCTAAGCAATCCAACGACTGCTCTGGCTGGTGGTGAGTTAGTACGTATAAAACGTAGGTCAGCACCTAACACGAACCTTGTAGACTTTCAGAACGGATCGGTGTTAACAGAGGCTGAGTTAGATAGAGCGTACCTACACAATCGTTACTTAGCTGAAGAAGCTACTGAAGGTGCGGATTCCGGTTTGAAAGAGCTAGAAGGTAGTACGAACTACAACGCTGGTAACAAGCAGATCAAGAACTTAGCGGACGGTACATTAGCAACCGATGCTATTAACAAAGGATACGTAGACACACAGATCGCACTTACCGATACCAACTTAGCTGGGTTCTATAAATCCACACACACTGGTAACGGAACTGATAACGTCTTCACTCTTTCGTTTACCCCGCAAACAACAGACGCAAAAGCGTACATCGTATCGATAGACGGTCTTGTACAAGTTCCAGATACTGACTACACGATAGGTGCTACAGCTATTACATTTAATACGATACCTTCTAACTCTGCTGAGATATGTGTGGTTGCTACTGCTGCTGCTTCTGTTGCGACGGTTAATGAAGCACAAGTAACAGCGACAGGTTCAACACGGGCTAGGAGTCTTGCTGATCGGTTCGCTGATGTTGTTAACGTGTTGGATTACGGGGCTGATAATACAGGAGCTACAGATAACACAACTATTATACAATCTTTAATCAATGCGGCTCAAAATGGTACAGGTGGTAGATCGATTTATTTCCCCGCTGGTGAGTATTATTTTGAACCACAAAGCGGGAAGATTAACACTTGCCTTCAATTCGCTGAAAGCGATCCTACTTATCAAGATCAACCTGAACCTATTAAAATCTACGGAGATGGCTCTAATAGTCGTATTGTAGTAAACAATGTAGGTGCTAATAATGTTTGGATGGCTGGCCCTGACGGTGCTTCGTCCGAGTGTGTAAGTGCAGTTTTCGTTGAAGATTTAAATTTCTGCTCAAGTTCCGCAGCTGCTTCTGACGCTACAGATAGAACGACATACAAGAATAACTACATTACTATGCCTAATTACGCTCGCATATTTAATGTGGGCAGGATGTGGCGTTGTGAGTTTAGAAATTTATTCTTTGAATATTGTAATGGGTTCTTTACTGAAAACAGCGGGGAAGATAGTAACAATTATTTTGCTCAACAAATTACCGTTGATGGGTGCTATTCAACTCAGCACCAATATTACTTCATAGACCTTAATCAAGCTTGGGCTTGCACATTCTCAAATAATACAATGGAGAGTGGGAACGGTTGTATGAAGATCGGAAGAAGTAGCGGTCAATCATCTTATGGTGTAAGAATTATAGGCAACACAATGCAAGGTAACGGTACTGACTATTGTGGTTTACGCCTTAACTTTGGTTCTAGTATCTATATATGCGGTAACTACTTTGAAAGCAATCGGGGTGGTCCAGGTACTGCCACTCCTCAAATATTCTTTAATAATAATGCACCGGTAGTTACAGGTGTTACTATATCAGATGGTGGAAGTAGTTATGAATCCGCACCTACTGTTACATTTACGGGAGGTGGAGGCAGCGGAGCTGCTGGATATGCTGTTCTCGATGGTAGTCAAGTAGACTCTGTCGTTATGACTGATAACGGTAGTGGTTATAGTTCTCCACCTGCTGTTTCATTTACAGGCGGTGGTGGTAGCGATGCTGCGGGTACTTCAATACTATCAAATACTGAAAGCAGCATTGTAATTGACGGTAATTTCTTTGCTCAATCTTTAGCCAATATAAATGGTTATGGGGGTGATTATTACCATGTAAGATTAGATGAGGTTAGAGATACGGTAGTTTTTAGAGGCAATACATTTACAGGCGGTAATGCTTATAACTGTATCAGTACTAGTGATGGTTATCTAATCTCTTTAAATGATAAGTTTGAACCTGTAGGAAGCACTTATAACGAAGGGATCGTAGCAACTGGTATTACTTTCTCAGATACCATTCCAATATATAAACCAGCTACGGTATGGATTCCTGTTATTTCAGATGCACAATCGGGTGGGAATCAAGCTACTATAGGTACACTTAATGGGTTAAGATATGTAAGAAACGGTGATCTTGTTACGATTTCTGCTCAAATGTTAAATATTGATACTACAGGTATGACCGCTGGTAATACTCTTTATATACAAGGTTTACCCTTTACAGCTTCAAGTGAAGGTTTAAGTCAAGGTTCATGCGTTCTTGATAATGTTACATTTAGTGGTTTTATCGTTCCTCAAATTGGGGATAGTTCAGATGTGATTCAACTTAGACAATCCTCATCGGGAGGCGGTGACTTGAGTCTAACAGTTGGAGCTTTAAATTCAGGTTCTGCCGATATTCAGTTTACGATCACATATAAAATTTAATAGAAACAATGATCGACTCCATCTCCAGCTTTCTTAACACCGGACTTGTCGTCGCTCTTGGCGTGATCGGGTGGATTATCAAACGTGTTATTGAACGTCTTGATCTCGGTGAGAAAAGAATGACTAAGATAGAGGTGGAGTTAGCTGCTCAACGGGAAAGAGATAGAGCTGTTGAAGCACGGATCGCAAAGGTAGAAGAAGCACTTAAAGAAGTTCACACTAAATTAGATCGTATGATGGAGGTATTAGTACAAAGATGAAACAAGGATTATACGCAAACATTAATAGAAGAAAGAAACTCGGCATCAGTCGCAGTAAAAAGAAGTCAACGATTACACCAAAGGCTTACGCTAATATGAAGCGTGGGTTTAAGAAGAAATAAGATGGGTGTCTCGTTGTCTATAGGTAGAGGCGAGAAGTCTCGAAAAGGTGGGCTTACTGCTAAAGGTAGACGGAAGTACAACAGAGCTACTGGTTCTAAGCTGAAAGCTCCACAGCCCGGCGGTGGTCCACGTAAGCGTTCCTTCTGTGCTAGGATGTCTGGAGTGAAGGGACCGATGAAAGATAGTAAAGGACGTCCTACTCGTAAAGCTTTAGCGTTGCGTAGGTGGAAGTGCTGATGGCTAGGCCGTACAGAAGACCTCCGGTTATCCGACGTAATCCGTTGATTGCTCAGTACAATACACTTGGTGCAGTTGCTGCTGGTGGTGTTACGGAAGCGATAGCTACGACTGCTGCTGCACAAGCGATAACAGATTCTTTAACATCTGACCCTGACATCATCGGGTTAAGTGGGGGTAATGCACCGTTGAGTGACCCACAGATCGATTCTTTAGGAGCTACTGCTAGTGATAACTTAGATGTTTACGAAGGAGGAGGAGCATAACAAATGGCTACATTTAGTAAAAGAATACAACTTAGAAGAGATACCGCAGCTAACTGGGCATCAACCAACCCTGTTCTTTTAGAGGGGGAACTAGGAATCGAATTAGACTCAGCACGTAACAGGATTAAGATCGGAAACGGATCAGATGCTTGGAATGATTTGCCGTACTTCTTAGACGCACGAGAAGAGGAAGTTGGTGATTATCAAGACTTTATAGATGGATTAAATACACCGTAACGAGCAATGAGTAGTTTATTAACACAGTTAGGTCAGAAGGTTAAAGCAAAGCTTGATAACAAGTTAAATACATCAGGTGGTACAGTTAGCGGTGACCTTACTATATCCCAACTGTTACAAGTAGGATCGTATACATCTTCTAGTTTACCGTCCAGTGGTACTGCTGGTAGAGTTGTTTATGTATCAGACGGTGACGATGGAAGTCCTTGTTTAGCAATAGATAACGGAACTGATTGGTTAATTAGTAGTTTAGGAACTGCTATACCACAATCCATACATATTACAGATGAGCTTGGTAATTCGTTACTTACAGAAGCTGGCGACATTCTAATTGCGGATGCTTGACAGTTATTAGCTGTCCTTATACTCTTTCTAAACACAACTAACCCACAACAAAGGATTATATATTATGTCTAGTTTGCTTACCCAATTGGGTCAAAAAACAAAAGTAGAGCTTGATAAGAAGCTTGCCCTCGCAGGTGGAACAATGACTGGGGCTTTGACCCTTTCAGGTGCTCCTACCTCTTCCCTTCACGCCGCTACCAAAGCATACGTTGATTCAGTATCTTCAACTGCTTCTGGTCTTCAAACTGAACTTGACGCTACTCAAGCTGGTGCTGGTCTTGGTGCTAACGGTGCTTACACAGCTAACGGTTCTGCCAACTACATCAGTTCGGTAACGACTCTGCAAGCAGCTGACAACGCTCTTGACGCTCAGATCAAAACCAATGCTGACAATATCGCTTCCAATGACTCCGACATTTCTTCGTTGCAGTCCAGCGTTTCCACCAACTCCAGCGACATCAGCTCCCTTCAATCGGAAGTTAATGCTACTCAGTCTGGTGCTGGTTTAGGTGCTGACGGATCGTACACCGCTAATGGTAGTGCTAACTACATCAGTTCTGTTGCTTCGCTTCAAGCTGCTGATAATGCTCTTGATACACAACTGAAAACTGTTGCTGACGCTGTTTCTTCTAATGATTCGGACATCAGCACTCTTCAAAGCAATGTATCCAGCAACGACACTGACATCTCTAATCTGCAAACCCAAGCTGGTTCCCTCGCTTCTGACGGTAACTCTGCTTCGTTCAGCGGTGACATCTCGGCTGCTAATGCTGTATTCTCCGGAAACTTGACCGTTCAAGGAACAACCACCTCCGTACAGACCACCAACATCGATGTTTCTGACTCGTTGATGAATCTGTCTAAAGGTGCTGCTTCTGGTGCTAACGCTTCTAATGACGGTGGTTTCATCGTTGAGCGTGGTTCCTCCGAAAGCAATGTTGCTTTTATCTGGGACGAAGGAGACGACAAGTTCAAGGTTCTCTCTACCTCCGCAACTGCTGCTTCCACCGACATCTCCGGAACGGACAGCTCCGCTGCTCTTGCTGATCTCGACGCTAACCTTTACCATAACGGTACTGAGTTAGGTACGGTATCCGAGTTCGAGACAGCATTAACTGCTTAGAGCGTTAGCGATAAATTAGCTCATCCATCATTAAGGGGCGGTTCTTCGGAGCCGCCTCTTTTTGTTTACAAAGATAACAACCAGTAGTAAGATAACATCATGCTTAGTCATAAAGAGGGAAGTAAACTGCACGATAAGATAGCAGGTGCGTACAGTCACAGCATAGATATGATGGAGGATTTAGGGGAGTACAACGCTGCTCTTCTTAACGGTGCTAGGCAGTTCCTGAAAGATAACAATGTATTGATGGACAGCGGTGTAGGTACGCCTTTGGAAGCATTAGATCATCAATTAAAAGCGTTACCATTTGAAGAAGAAGAACAACAACATCGAGATACCGCCCAAGCTACGGGACTTTAGAAACTTTCTATTCCTAGTTTGGAAACACCTTAACCTCCCTGATCCTACCCCGCTTCAATACGATATAGCGGAGTACCTGCAACACGGTCCGAAGCGGTCTGTTATTATGGCGTTCCGGGGAGTAGGTAAGAGTTGGATAACATCAGCCTTTGTAGTACATCAGCTACTGCTGGACCCAGCTAAGAACATACTTGTTGTGTCTGCATCTAAGAATAGATCGGATGACTTCTCTACATTTACCTTGCGAATCATTCAGGAGATTCCCATTTTACAAGGATTAAAGCCATCAGAGAACCAACGATTCAGTAAGATAGCATTTGATGTAGGACCCGCTCCAGCTTCTCACGCTCCCTCTGTTAAGTCCCTTGGTATATCATCACAGCTCACAGGTTCCCGTGCAGACATCATCGTAGCGGACGACGTAGAGGTAGCTAATAACTCTGCTACTCAAGGAATGAGGGATAAGCTGGATGAACAAGTAAAGGAGTTTGACGCTATCGTTAAACCACTCGACTCCTCCCGTATCATCTTTCTTGGTACTCCTCAATGTGAAGACAGTATATACAACAAACTGCGAGAGAGGGGCTACAAGAGCCGTATATGGCCTTCAGAGTATCCAGACGATACCGAGGCTACGAACAACTACGGAGGAGATCTAGCACCCCTTATAGCGGACGATATAAACGAAGAGACTGTCGGTACCTCTACAGAACCCTTACGGTTCACTGATTTAGACCTTGAAGAAAGAAAGATGAGCTACGGTAGGACTGGGTACGCCTTACAGTTCATGTTGAACCCGAAGCTATCTGATGCTGATCGATACCCACTAAAGATAAACGATCTGATTATATCTGATGTGGATGTAGACCTAGCTCCTGAAAAGATCGTGTGGTCCTCTGACCCGGATAATACGGATCGTGATCTACCAAATGTCGGATTGGCGGGGGATCGATTTAGGAGACCCTCTTCCACTGTAGGTGATATGATACCGTACACAGGGTCTGTGTTATCTATTGACCCATCAGGGCGTGGTAAGGACGAGACGGGGTACGCTGTGGTAAAGATGCTTAACGGACAACTGTACGTACCTGATGCGGGTGGTATAAAAGGTGGATACGACGAGAAGACCCTTAAACAACTGGTAGCTATAGCAAAAGATAACAAAGTTAATATCGTTGTTATAGAGTCTAACTTTGGAGACGGTATGTTCATGGAGCTGATTAAACCGTTGTTTCGTACCACTTACCCAGTAACTATAGAGGAAGTACGTCATAACAAACAAAAGGAGCTACGTATCGTTGATACCTTAGAACCTGTACTTAACGCTCATCGTCTAGTCATCGACCCTTCTGTTATAACAAATGATTACAGATCAGCTCTTAGCTACCCTATAGAACAACAAACCAGATATATGTTAATGTATCAGTTATCTAGGATAACAAGAGATAGAGGATCACTAGTACACGATGACCGTCTTGACGCTCTATCAATCGCTGTTGGTTATTGGACGCAGCAGATGGCTGCTAACGCTGACCAATCGATGGTTGATAGACAACAAGAACTACTTCATAAAGAACTACAAGACTTCACTGATAGCTTCCATAAGCGTAATAACAAAGCTGTAGCTGTCACTTGGATGTAGTCGCTATCGCTCCTCCTACTTAATAACAAACCTTTGATTACTGTTATAGCTGTTATATAAGGTGATGACGTAGTTAGTGTAAATACAGTTTTATTGTTATAGCTATATCTTATATAAACACACCTATCCTTAAAAACTTATTTATAGATCACGTTATCAATCAGACCGTTTAGAGATGTTAGCGAAAGAACGAATGTATGAGCTAACTAAACAACGGATGTATTGATCTGATGGAGCTGTAGCGTTTGTATTGGTCGTTATGTAACGAAGTGGAATAAAATAGCTACAACAAGTATCAGCTAATGTAACCTCTAAAGCAGTAGTTGCTTATGGCTTATTAACAAGAAATACGATACGTATACAATATATACTACGTAATATCTTGATTATAACGATCTCAAGCCGAAGGGACTTTGTAAAGCATAAAAGTTAAAGATGTAGTAAATAACAGATGTACAGCTTGGTCGTCGATTTACCTATGAAAACGTCTCACCTTATGCTATAGTTACAACATCATGAACATTAGTATTAATCATTCGAAGAATGTTAAAGCGTTAGGAAGAACGAAGTGATGAACATCAACGAACAAACGGACACGCTACAGTACGAACTGGCTAAGCTGGTATATAGGTTCAAGAGCGAATACGATCTTAACGATTACACTATAGCCGGATGCTTAGACTTCTGTAAGCTGTCAGTACTCACCGATACAGATGATGTTATATTTAACCCAGATTTAGCCGATGAAGAAGAAGACACCGAAGAAGACAATAACAACATCACCTTCT
>Ga0208898_1001862_pt1 | contig 13385 bp, 11 predicted proteins | sample VirMetDEL_Mar_4_FD_184513 | JGI IMG/M metagenome (GOLD analysis project Ga0208898, IMG submission 184513) | Aqueous microbial communities from the Delaware River and Bay under freshwater to marine salinity gradient to study organic matter... | ecosystem: Environmental > Aquatic > Marine >...
CACCGGCCCGCGCCTGTAGACCGCGCATAGCCGTCAGGACCACTTCAGGGTCCATTGAGCGAAGCTGCGCGTTCGTTGCCTCAATAGCTTGGGGCGACAGGTTTTTAGCAGCCCAGTTCAAGGCCTCCTGCATGGCATCAACACCGCCGCACTCGTTAGCGCAGTACGTCAGGACCTGCTCGGCACGCGCACGCTGTCCGGCAAGGTACTCGTCAGCGAACTGCCGACTCAGCCCCTTCCCCTCGAACTCCTTGTAGTGCTCCTCAGACCACTCCCAGTTGTTCTCTTGTAGTTCGTTGTACAGCTCTTGGCGCCGATCACCAGAGAACAGATCAGACGGCTTGTTGTCCTGCTCAATCTTTAGCTGGTCGATCTGCGGCGCTTCCGCTTCCGCCGGCGCAATCGGGTCAGCGGGTTGCTCAGGTGTTGCTTGAGGCATTTGCCCTTCCGCATCACGGGATACTTCGACACTGCCATAGTCAGCGCCTTGCTCATTTGATCGAATTTGGGGTGCTTCGCTAGTTTCCATAATCAGGTGTAGAATCCACGGTAGGCGTCAGCCTTGTACATCGAGGTGCTGCTGTTCCCGTTGAGGAAAGCGTTGATCCACGATTCACCAAGGGCTCGGCCAAGTTTGGCGTAACCACTTACGCTGGGGTGTGTCTTGTCGTCGCCGAGCCAATCAAGGTCCAGCTGAAGCCCGACCATGTGCGGCGAGTTGTTGATGACCGTTTGCATCTGACCGTAAGCGGTGTCCACGTTGGCCTCTTTACCTTCGGCCCGGAACGGCATCTGCTGCACAGTCGGCACGTACTTGATGTTGAGGTCCTGCGCGAGCTGCGTATGGAAGCGGGAGAGCGAGTCACCAACCGTGTCTTTTGGAAGGCCGCGTCCTTCGTAGACATCTTCAACAGATTCCCCGCCAACAGTTGTGCCGTTATACGCCAAGCCGGCGTCGTTGTTGCCCAACATGCAGAAGTGGCCGGCGATGTACGGGTTGGTCAGCGCATCAAGCGCCGGCTTGCAGTACATGTCCCACCACTGGAGGTACATCGGCGTGGTCGTACCGCCCGGAGTAAGATCCGCAGGGTCGTAGTCCGGGTGCCACGAGTACACACCAAAGCCTGCACCACCAAGGCCAGTGGTCAGCGAGACCTTGGCGAGGATTGTTTGAGTGCGGCCAAGGAAGATGAAGTTAATCGGCTTGGCAGCACCGCTGGTCTGAAACCGCCCGTACAGGGTTTGGGCGAGCGTGTGCAGCGGCGTGACAGAGCACAGCTCAGTGCTAATGTCAGGGCTGTTGGGGTCCGCAGGATATGCTCGGTCCGCTACTTGGCCCATGTAGGGCTGACAGTTGCGCCAAGCGGCTGTAGCGGCCTCAGAAGCAACAGCACCTCGAGGACGCACATCAGAGTTGCTACTTGTTTCCGTGTACAGGCTAAGAGCGTTCGACCCAGCGTATCGCCCAGTTCGTGCCTTAGTAGTCGTCGTCGCAAATGCACCAGACGTGCGCGAACTGTTCCACTGCGTATCTGCCTGATCCCACCAAAGCCACTGGTCCCAATACTTGGCAATGGACTGGGCATCTGCGGGCGCCGTATCGTTTGCCACAGGCGGCATGTAGCCATACAGAGGGCGATCCTTCACCGGCAGCACGATGTCGTTGATGTTGTCGTGCGCCTTGTTAAAGCCTTCCGCGATGCTGTCGCCAGTGACAAGGAAGACAACGTCATCGGAGTTGCCCATCTCAATGTAGCCTTTACCGGCATCATCAAGCAGGAACTGGGGAGGGTGTGCCATGACTTATTGTTGTGGTTGCTGGCGGACTTGCGCCGCAAGGACTTGACCGGCAGGCCCGGCGACAGAGGAAAGAGCTTGTTGCTGCTGCGCCATTTCCAGCTCCTGCTGGATCTGCTCCTCACTCTTGATGATCGCATCAGAGTCAAGGTTCAGCGACGTGGCAACGCGAGTCAGAATGGCTCGAGGGTTGAAGTATTGGGCGGCCTCTTGCGGGCCGAGAAGTTGTTGGCTGATTTGTCCCATCGTCAACAGACGGTTCGCTTCGTGACCTCGGCTGATAGCCTCGAGGCCCGTGGCGATGATCGGCTCTATGCCTTTGGGCAGTTTGGGGACATCTGGCCGATCCGTGATCTGTGAGAGGATGTAGTGGATAATCGGCTTCTGGACGTTCTCGGCCAGCGAAGAGTAAACACCACCCAGCGCGTCCTCGATCTCCTGAATCGTGCTACGTACCTCTTGGGCAGTAACCCGCTCGGCGTCCCGTTGGTTCGCCATCAGGAAGACACGCATCAGACGCTGTTCAATCTGCATCGCCCGTTGTTGAGCGACCGACAGGTCCAGCGCCTTGTTCATTTGCAGCACACCAACGTCGTCGATGTTGCCCTGCTTCACTGCCCCGTTAGGGCTGGTAGCAATCGTCTGCGCCCTGATGCTGGCGCCCGGCTTGACAAGGATCAGCAGCTTTGCCGCAGCCAGCGCAGCCTCGGTGATGCTTCGACTGAGGGCCTCGAGTGCGATCAGGTCGCCGTCGTACTCCTCAACAAACGAGCTGCCGTAGCTGGCACCGCTAATACCGTTGAAGCGCAGGGGGATCAGAGGCAGGCGCTTGGCCGGCAGCATACGCAGCGAGCCGGGGACAGCAACACCTTCGACCTCTTGCCAGTATTTGAACTGGCCATTCTCCTCAAGACACGCCCCGCTGTACAGGGCAAGGTTCTTGTCACCCTCGCTGGACCGAGTAGCGTCCTCAGGCAGGCCGTCAGGGAAGTAGCGTGCAGCGATCTCGCGGGCCACGTGCTGCTTGACAACCACCTTGATGATGTTGCCTTCAGGGTCTCGCTCGCAGATGAACTTGTGCAGATCAACAAACTGAGGACCGCGCTTCTTGTCCACCATGATTAGACCGTTGCCGGTAATCAGCAGGTGGCGCAGGCACTCAGACATGACAGGGCGCCAGCCCTGCGTCTCAAACGCCTCGCGGCCAGTCTCTTCAATCAGCGCCAGGTTCTTCTCGATCTCGGCTCGACCCGCCGCAGCGTCCTCAACACCGAACTCGCTGACCAGCTGCCGCTCCATGAACGGGTCGATAGCCAGTCGGTAGAACGGCAGCTGAGTGGGGAACAGCGACAGTCCTAGCTTGGATGCCAGCGTGTTGACCCCCTCAGCTCCGACGCTTTGATAGTTCTGCGGTAGACGATCACGACCCGTCTCGTCCCGGCGGAATACGGCGGGGATCGTCAGAACGCTAGACCTGATTCCCCGCTCCTCGAACTCCGACCGGGCAGCTAGGCCTACGGAGTAATGGTGTTGGAGCGTCTTCATGTCACATGTTCACGTTGGGGATCTGCATACGGAACCGCCGAAGGACACCCCCAGCGGCTGCGGTTTGGCGCTGTGCCTGCTGTGCCGATTGGCTCCTGCCAACCCGCTGTGCAGCCTTAGGGGCCATAGGGGGTGCTGCCGGTGCGGGCGGCGGCGTCGGCGGCGCTTCGATCTTCGGAGCTAGGCACATCGTGAGGGGGCGGGTCAGGTTGGAACGGTTGACCAATCATGTCGTCAATAGCTGTCAGCACCTCTTGGTGCCCAGCCCGCATGCCCATGATCCACGCCATCTGGTGAGGCTCATCAGGCACCGACATGCTGTGAAGCGGCCTCATAGGGAACCGCTCGTTCAGGTCTTTGCGAAGTCTTCGTAGAACAGATTCATCCATATTATTAACTCTTAAGTATACTCAGGTTGCCAGTACCGAACCATGTCACCGCTGTAATCACCGTAGTGGAGGATGCGGGACACCTGTGCGTTGACCAGCGCGTCCTCAGCAGTGCTCTTTGCCTTGATGAACTGCGCCTCAATCTGCTCCCAGACAGCAGGGAACTCCTCGGTCGTGATACGCCCTGGTGTCTTGACGGCCTTGTCCAGCAGCCTAGCGGCAGTCTTCTCGCCTACACCGGGGCACCCAAAGTAGCCATCAACACGGTCGCCCATCAAGGTCTGGATCATGTGCCAGTAGCGGGCTTGTTCGCTGTCCACCGTGATGTCGTCCACAAACCCCGACCCTTGGCGGTAGCGCATAAACCTACCAGGCACTGTCTTGAAGTCCTTGTCGTGGCTGATGATTGTCGTTGGCTCGTTGCTTGACGTAGCTTCAATCCCGATCAGGTCATCAGCCTCAAGCCAAGCCTCTTCTCGAGCCCGACTGTCCTGCATCGCCCAGTCCTTCAAGCGCCCAAAGCACATAGGCCGGCGAGAGCCCTTCCGGTTTTCCTTGTACGACGGCAGGATATCCTTGCGCCAGTTCTCGCGGCTGCTGAAGAACACAAGGTAGTCGTCAACACCAGCGCCCTCCAGCAGCTCGTCAAGGTTGCGCGTGTACGACTCCTGACACTCTTCGTAGTCGGCGTACAGCACGTGGAAGTCGTTGCTGAAGATGACCTCCTTTTCATTTGAGAGGGTCACCATGTACAGCAACATGTCGCCGTCGAGAAGTCCTTTCATATCAGTGCGTTGCCAGCCAGTTGTCCCCAAACACCACGTCGCAGCGCAGCGGGACCTTAAGGTTAAGTGCGGATACCGTGCGGTTGTTGGCGGCCTGCACCGCAGCAGTAAACGGCTCCCGCAGCCCCTTACGGAGCGAGCCCTGCATCTCGTCGTGGACGTGCAGGTGCGGGATGTAATCGACACCCCATTTGATGCCGTGATTCTCAAGCTCGCTCTTCAAGTACACAGGCATCCAGCGCATGCAGATTGAGCCATCCATCTGGAGCTTGGTGTTGAGCAAGCTGTGACTGGAGCGGACACCAGCACGCCGACCATCCAGCCCTAGAACGCCCTCATACCGTTGCGCCTGGTTGCCGAGGAACTTCAACAGGGAGTGCATGCCGACAATGCCCTGACTGAACGCCTTCTTGATCTTGCTGCCGAGGACGCGGTTGCCGCCGTTCATTGCGCCGAGCTTGTCAACACCGCAGCCGTACAGCCAGGCGTAGCCTGAGGCCTTGACCTGATCGCGTGTTGCTGTGACACCCATCTTCTGCACAGCCTCGAGGTACAGCATGTGAATGTCGCCTTGGTCCACGATGTGGGCGTAGTTACCTCTGTCGTAGGCAGACAGCGCGTTGCCCAGCATTCTGTGCTCAAGTCCTGACTGGTCCCAGCCGGCGTACTCAAACTCTTCGCTGTCAACAGGGACAAACATCGCACGGATCTCCTTGCCCCAAGGTTTCCGCACACTTGTCGGGTTGCCCAGGTTCGGACGGGAGTGGCTGCTGCGGTGCGTGATCGCGCCGATGTGCAGCGTGCGGTTGTGGATCCGGCCATCCTTGTTGCAGTTGATGTACGAGTACCTGCCAGACTCAAGCGTGCCGATGCGGGCCTTGACGATGTACAGTTCTGCGGCCAGCTTGGCTTCAGGGTACACGTCGGCCAGATCCAACATCACCTCCTCAACCATCTGCGGGTCACCCTTGGCGGTGTAGTTAGTCGGCACCCACCCGTACTTGTCCATCAACGCATTGGCAAGCTGGATGCGGCTACCAGGCTGGAACTGGATCAGCTTGTAATCCACCATCTCGCCAGCCTCGTTGCGCCTTTGAGTGCGCTTGCCTGTGCGCTTGTTGACCTTGTAGAACTCTTTCTTCGCAGGGAACGCAGAGCGCAGCTGGTCTTCCAGCTCTAACTGACGAGGCCGCAGCTTCTGCAAGAGCGCGTCACATGCATCCGAGTCGAACGGGACACCAACGCGACCCATCGTCTCTAGCATCTGCGCGAACTCGGTTTCCACTTGCACGGTGGTCAGCCCGTCATCTGCGCTGAACTTGGGCAGACGCGAACGCAGCACGTGGTACAGCTTTGCATTGAGCCGCACGTCCTGAATGCAGTACGTCAGCATCTCTTGCGAGAACGCTTCCCACCCGCCGGCATAGTCGCCCTTGTTGTCGCCCAGCCGGTACCCCCAGCTTTCTAGGGAGTGGGCACCAACAAGGCGACCCGGCAGCAGGTCACGATCCACGAGTGCAAAGTCCCGCTCGCGCCTGTCGCTGTACACCAGCCGAGACCAGACGACGGTGTCGTGGACCTCGCCATCCCAGTCAAAGTCAAACAGCTTGCGGAGAACTGGCAGGTCAAAGCCGGCGATGTTGTGGCCACACAGGACTGTAGCTTGCCGCAGCTTCTCGAGGCCTTCTGCAAGCGTGCCTTCGCGCGGCAAGTCGCTGTGATCGTGATAGCTCAGTACGTCATCACCCTCAGTGTGCGGGTACGTGAGGCACAGGCAGTGGACCTTAGATACCTCGTCAAGCAGCCCGTCAGTCTCAAGGTCAAACAGGATCGTAGTCATCAGACAAACTCCAGCAGTTCTGCGATCAGGGCTTCAGGTGTACTGTCGTTGACAAGGATTGCGTCAGCGTCCAGCATCAGGTCACCCGTGTTGCGCTCGCTCACGTGATCGTTGACAGCTCCGTAGTTGGGGCGGTCAATGCCGATGATGACCCCATCCCCGCGTGCGCCAGGAAGGTCTGGGTCTTCGCGCACCCACTGCAACTCATTGGGGTAGCGGATGTCGCTAAAAACGACAGGGCCGTCCAGCGGTACAACGCGGGCAGCGGCGTCAATCCAAAACCTAGGGTACACACCGCGGGCAAACTCACCGAGTTCCTGCAAGCGTGCGCGGGTACGCAGCGGGTCAGTCTCACCAAGCGCCTTGTGGTACTCAAGCCTTGCGCGGTTCCCTTCATACCGATCATCAAGCAGCAGCATCATGTCTTTGATGGCATCACCAAAGGCCACGCGGGTAAAGCCGTGCTGTTCGACCAGCATCTGCGCCACCATATCCTTACCGCTCGACGGGTAGCCAATCAGTCCAACAACGCAGTCCTTTTTCAAAACGGCACCTCTTCCCTTGCTTCAAAATTTTCTGCACCAGAATCTTCGATCAACCGCCCAGTCGTCCGGTTGTACCGCAGGCTACCGCAGGGACCTGTAGACCCGTTGTACCTGTTCTTGAGCACGCGCATGTTCAGCATGTGCCTGTCTTCTTCCTGCGCTTGGCCGTCACGCTCGAGGCCGATGACCAAATCACTGAGCTGTGCGATAGCACCGCTGCCCCGCAGGTGACTCAGGCTGACCTGCGCCCCCTCTTCGTGGCCTTTGCCCATCGGGCGCTTCAGGTGGCTGACGTTGAACAGCAGGATCTCACCAGTCTCGACAAGCAGGCGCAGTTCGTGCATCAAGCGGTCGATGCTGCGGCGCTCGTTGTCGCTGTCCATGCCGCTGACGATCATGCTGATGTGGTCAAGGAACACCGTCTTGCAATCCAGACCAACAGCAGCAGTGTGGATCGTGGACAGGATCTCCTCAGGATCAGAGCAGCCGAACGAGTCAAACGCATACAGCCGATCCCCCCAGTCCTTGTACGCCTCTTCGATTGCGTGCTTAACCTCCGGCGTGTCTTCTGCTTGGATCAGCGGGAGGTTGGCGTGCGCACTGAAGATGCCCCGCGCCGTTGTAAACGGTCCCTCCTCAAGGCCGAGGTATGCGACCCGCTCGCCTGCTGCCAGCCGCGATGCTGCAAGTTCTCGCATTACTGTGGACTTGCCGATGCCGCTACCAGCGCAAACAGTAATCAGCTCGCCGTAGCGCATGCCGTCTGTCATCTCATTTAGCCCCTCCCACGGATAGCTGCCGGCGCTGCGGGTGTTGCGGTGGAGCGCCTTCTCAAGCAGCGCATCACCGTGAACGAGGCCGGCGGCTGACCACTCTTGAGCGTCCCAAATTGCGCGGTACAGCTCGTTGCTCTTGTTCGCATCCAGCATCTCGCATGGATCTTTGAGCGGTAGCTTGACAATGCGGGCCTTCTGCTTGCCCTTGAACAGCGCACGACATTGCTTGGCCGCAGCCTGTCCCGGCTCGTCACTGTCAAAGCAGAGGATGACCTCTTGGAACTTCGACAGCCACTTGAACTCCTGCTTGATGTACTTCTCTGCTGTCCCCACGCCGTGCGGGATCGACACCACAACAGACTTGGGGCCAAGGGTCTGGTACACAGCCATTGCGTCCAGCTCGCCCTCACAGATGACGACCATGCGCCCTTTGTCACGGAAGCAGTGCTTTCCCCACAGACTCACGGCGTCGTTGTCACCCAGCACTCGGAAGTCCTTGCCGGGTAGCCGTAGCTTCTGCGCGACTACCGCCCCTACGTCATCGTAGTAGTTTGCGACTTGGACTTCTTGCCCTGCGTACTGAGCAAAGCCGTAGCCGTAACGCTCGCAGGTTTCCTTGGTGAGATGGCGGCTACCGATGGGGCGCACAGACACCCCGCTAATAACATTCATGTTGGCGGTCTTTTTGAAAAACTCTGAGGCCTCAGCCTCACGTGGTGCGGTCCCTTCGGTGTACTGACAGGCAAAGCAATACTTGCGCTCGCTCTGCACATCAGAAGCCAACCCCCTGTTGGCCCCACACTCCGGGCATTTAGTTCTTTTGTTTGAAAGCGGCATAGTGTGCTAGACACAAAGCGTCTGCCATGCCGTCGTGTGGTGTGCGGTGTCGAGAACTGGCGAGCAAGGACACCTGCGGATAGCGATCTGCACAGAATGCAAAGGCCCCCTGCTTGTCGTGCTCGTAGTCATCACCAAGGACGGCTGACTTCCACTTGCGGGGGACCACTAGCTCCATCTTGGCCCCCATGATTTGTGCGGTGGCGAGGATACCAACGAAGTTACCCCCAAACTTGAAGGTGCTCGAGGCCCCCTGCCCCGGCATCCCCCAGACCTTCTCAACGCACAGGTAATTCTCCCATACGTCCCACTGGGAAAACAGCCGGTACACCTCAAACCAGTTGATGGGTGTACCAGCTGCCTTCTGCTCTTCCTTGGGAAGGAGCGGCATCGGGAAAGCCTGAACCCAGCCTGGCGACACAAACGCTATGCCGCCCCTCTGTCCAGGGTCCACCCCGATGCCGACAGTCATCAGTCTAGGTCGCCAACAGTGAACGCCTCGTCCATCTCGCGTCCCTTGAATGCATCAGCAGCATCGTTCGACTGCCGGAACATCGGCTCAACCAGCTGCACAGCCTCAATCTTCAGCGTCACACCAAAGACACCGTTCATGCAGTAGGCCTCACCGCGGTAGGCCACCACCAGCTTGGTGCCGCGGCCCAGGCTGCTGATGACATCCTTCGGCACTTCCTGCCCTTGGCCGTCAACGACCGGCAGCTTCAGCGTGTAGCGAGAACCGCCCTTGCGCTGGCCTGTGCCGTTCTTCTTCATCTTGATGAGGGTGTTGCCGGTCTTGTTACCCTCCTCGTCCTTCTCGTCGCGCCGATAAAACAGCGGCTTCTTCGGCGTGATGTCGGCAGCGTCCGTGCCGGTCTCTTGCAGCCAATCATCCATCAGCTCCTCAGACATCCGGTCGAGTTCCGTCAGGAAGTCGTCGTCCTTCTCAGGGTCTAGCGTCAAGGTGACGGAGTAGCTGCCCTTCTCGTCAGTTGGCGAGTAGAAGTAGGGCTCGGCCAGCGTGACAAAGAGGGCGCGGACGGTCGGAGTGTACTTCAGTTCCGAAGCGACTCGGACGTAGGGTTGTTGTTGAGGACTCATGCGAAAAAGTATTGGCAATCTTGGAGTTGATTAAGGTCAAGCGAACCAAACATCGGTAGTTCAGGCAGCTCTTCTGATGACGGCAGTTGCTTTCTTACGTCGTCTGCCAGCTTTTGTAGTGGGTTGTCAGTAACGATGTCCTGATACACGCTGCGTAGCGTATGTGCCAGCACGGGTGCATCATGGGCGTGGCATGCAAACGAGTCGTGGATCATTTGGAACCCAGTCACGCCTGCATCTACAGCCTGGCAGATTGTAAGGGTCGCAGCCGCTGCGTCAATGCTGTGAACCCAATTAGGTACGCATGCTGATCGCGCCTTGCGGCTGTCTACATCATCAGACCACTCTCGAGTGTACACCTTTACCTTCCGGCGCAGGCTGATCTCGTAGATTTTGCTGGTGCTCTTGCGGTAGGCCTGTTGAACACGCAAGCCCGTAGGTGACACCCAGCTCAAATGCTTGTTGTGTTTAGACAGCACGTCCGTGACCTGCTGCATCCACGACATAGCCGTTGCGGCGCTGCGTACAACGTCAGCAAGGGCGTCCACCATCACAGTTGCCAGCCACCACGTGGCGCTGTACGTGTCATTGCCAGGAAACGGCGGTGGGTCCAGTCGCTGGCCGGCAACCTCGTCGTGATACCAGTCGCTTACATAGCCCTGCCGGCTGTAGGCTGTGGCCGAGTACACGTAGGTCATCGTCAGGCGCTTGGTGGCTTTGCGCGGGATCTCCCCTTTGCCCACCATCAGGAACCCTCGAGCCCACTCGCCTTCCTTGTCGTCGTTCTTTGCGAACTCCAACAGGCGCTTTGTCGTCTCGTCTGCCACGTCCTTGTAGATGTCGGCAGGGATGTCAGCGGGCAGGCAGTTCGTAGCAGCAGCGGTGCGCTCGCAGCGCGTAGCAAGGCCGAGGATCTGGAGCCCGTTAGCCGAACCGTCCATTGCAACAGGTAGGCGGCTTGCAAAGTTCTGCGGATCTTCTAGGGCGGCGCCGGCTTCTAAGCACCACGCCAAGAACAGCCACGGCTTGTCGGCCTCACACCACCAACGGTTGTCCAGCGGATCGTCGTAGACCGCTTTGATCCTGTCCCTGTTGTCGTCCACCCACTGGCAGCGAGCGTCCATCGACAGCTTGTCTTCGCCCCACGTGTTGGCGCCGTGAACCTTGAACCACATCAACGACTTGCCCGTACCTATCGGCTTGGCTTCGTCGAAACAACACAGGGCACGGTTCAGCTCGTCACCTTGGTAGTTCAGCGCAGACGTGGTGGGGTAGATGCGGCCTCGGAAGTCAATGCCGTGAACAAGGTGGTGCCCCTTCTTCTCCACGTACATGTCAGCTAGTGCCAACGTCCGGGCAATCTCCGCACGCCGCTGATCCCACTCCTCAATCTTGCGGTAGTAGTTGCGGGCTACCTTGCGGTAAACCTTCCACTCACTCGGCGCTTCCTCCGGCGTTGTCTCCGGCTTTGAAGGACGTGCAGGGTTCTCACGGGGAGGTAGGTCAAGATTCGGATAGGCCCATCCACCATCCACGGCACAACGGTATACCTCCAGAACCTCCTCATTGACACGCCACCGCACGCGCTGCAACGTGTTGATTGCCTTGAAGACCGCCGGGCACTCCGAGTCTCGCATGGATTGCAGCTGTACTCGTTCTCGCGCTCCCATGATGGGACGGCGTCGTACTGCATTTGAGTAAAACCCTCCGTTGTCTGTTGCTGTCCAGTCGAGCGGGACTTCAGTGATCGGTAGATGGAGGGGTGTAACTTGTGCGTAGAGTTCTTCGAGGTCATGGATTCTTTTTGAAAAGGCTTCAGTGAAGCGCAGGTAGCTCCGGTTCTTCCGTTTGTGGCTCTTGCTGTAGTCAACGTACTGGTGCGTCTCAAACACGTCCGGCGCCACGTCCAACAGCAGCTCAAGAACAACAGCACCAAGGATCATCGAGTCGGTATCCACAAGCGTCTCAGTAAACGGCTTGTCACCTGTAGCTCTGATCTCCTCAAGCACGCGCAGCGCATCACCTCGGAACTTGCCAGACAGTCCTCGAGCTACAAGGTTCTTGACCCGGCGAAAGTCCTTGGCGTTGCACAGCATGTGGTCGCGCAGCCAGAAGTGCTCACGGATGTTGTGTGCGATGCGGTTGCGGACCTTGAACGTGGTGTTGCGGTCCCGTGAAGCTACGCAGTTGACAGCGGTCTCCACGGCAATGGCTGCGACGACTCCGCTGTCCACCTTCTCGAGCACCGCCTGCGCCTTGGCGCGTGGTGATGTAGGGCGAGTCGGGCAGTTCACCACCTGCATCTTCGAGAACCCTTTGATTGCCAGCAGCAACCGCGAGCTGATCTCTTGGATGATGCGGGCACCCGGTCCTGTTTTGCTGTACCGGCCAGCCTCGCGCTGTTTCTGTACGCGGCCTTGCCCGTCAACGCAGCGCAGGTCGTAAGCCAGCTGGTAGATGTCTTGGTCTTGCTCCGAGTACGTCAAAGAAGCTCCTCAATGCGCGTCAGGTCTGCGGCGTCCACGTGCAGGTATCGCTGTGTCGTAACAATGGAAGCGTGGCCTAGCATCTCCTTGACCACGTGCAGGGGCACGCCGTTCCTTACAAGATGGTTGGCGTAGCTGTGGCGGATCTGGTACGGGACAAGGTGCGGGTACACTTGGCGCACTTCCTGCCACTTGGTGTTGAACGAGCGGATCTCTTGCTCGCTCACGATCCGCTGCTCGTTGGACTGCCGGCGCTGCTCAAGCACTGCCGCAGTCTCTCTGCCGACAGGCACCTGCCGCAGCACTGTGCCGTGTCCTTTCTTGCTGGTGATCGTCAACAAGCCATCCCGGTAGTCGGACCAGCGCAGCCGGCGCATCTCTTCCCCAGCGCCCCGCAGGCCTGTGACACACAAAAGCCGATACACCAGACAGCCCGAAAATTTTTCGGACAGAAACTGCCGCTGCTCGTCTGTCAGGTGCTGGCGCTCCCTGTCGTTGGCCGGCGGCAGCTCAACACGGAGCCGCTCCTCGAGCATGTCGTACCGCTGCGCGCATCGGACGAGGCTCTTTAGTGCAGCACCAACACGACGTGCAGTGCCTGGGTTCGGCCACGTCTGCGTGATGTACTGAACGGCATCGTCGATGTACCGCTGGTCCACTGCTCGGTCACCGAGAGCGTCGTCGATGCGGCGCATCTGCTTGACCATGTTGAGGGCCGATGCCTTGTTTCGCCACTTTGATTCGGATGTCGTTTTGATGAGCTTTTTGAAGGTTGTCATTGTCACACGATTCTGCCGCCAGCTGCGGTCCGAGTCAACAGATACACCTGATGCAGCAGTTCACCGAAGGTCCCTGGGGTCGTGTGCGTTGCTGTCACCACATCCCACACGTCCGTGGACCGAGACCGAACACCCTCGAACGCCCCCGGATCGCACCCACCGCCGATGCGCTTGACGCCGTTGATGTCGAAGACGGGAACGTCCGCGTTGGCTGCGGGTCCGACGCCACCACCAAGGGCTGCGTTGTCATCAACGACGATGAGAGCGCCTGTAGCGGCCTCGTAGATCGCGTAGTCCCCGAAGCCGGGCGTGGTGTTCGTCGTCGGCGTGATCGGGTACGGGGAGCCCTGGAGGGCGGCGGGGAAGGGGTTGGTGCTTGGCCCGAAGTTGTTCGAACCCGTGACTGTGCTTCCTGACCCGCTATTGTTGAAAGCCTTGCCGATTGAGGCTCCGAGCCTGACACAGTTCACAAGCTTGAACTGACAGGTCCCTGTGCCGAACGTCTGCG
>Ga0208898_1001864_pt1 | contig 13381 bp, 26 predicted proteins | sample VirMetDEL_Mar_4_FD_184513 | JGI IMG/M metagenome (GOLD analysis project Ga0208898, IMG submission 184513) | Aqueous microbial communities from the Delaware River and Bay under freshwater to marine salinity gradient to study organic matter... | ecosystem: Environmental > Aquatic > Marine >...
ATAAAACTAACAATCTATTCAATGTCGAATGTTGACTGCCTATATCACCTAACCATCCTATAATTCCATATACCAACATCCAACCCAAAACATTAATTGCAAAACTTTTGAGTTGTGACCATCTAATGATATCAGGATCATTCATATTTAGGGTAAATAACAATAGAATTTTATATTTGGATTTCCTGGTGCTGACAAACATCCAACAACAATTTTACCTTTGGTAAGGGTAAATAAAGCTGTACTGCCATCTTCTGTTACAGAAAATAATCTGTATCCATATTCTTGTGTTAGATCATTAACAGTTTTGTCTTTAAGCCACTCATTAGTTGGATTATTTTCATCAGCATTAACATTTACAGCGAAAAGAAAAATCACAAGTAAAAATAAAAAAATATTTTTCATCAGAAAGCTCTTTCGTTAATATCTTTTTTTTCACACTTACCTTTATATTGTAGTTCTATTTCGTTGTTAGGCGTTAGAATGGAAGTATATTCTTTATCATATTCCCTTTTATTAAAAAAAAAATCACCATTAATTCTATCAATTTTATACTCTTCGTAAGTAAATAATCTATCGACTTTTGTTTTATCAAGTTCATATGTTTGTTCGATGTGAATTAAATCTCTATCAAATCTAATAGTTTTATTTCCAATTTCACGAAACTTTCCATTTAATAATTCATCTTCGCTATCTGATATATAATAATCTCTCGTTACTTTTTGAGGCATATCTTTAAAAGTATAATTCATTGTTCTAAGATTATTTGAATCTAGTTTATATTTGTTTTTATATTGTAAAATATCACACCTAATCATTTTTAATGGAACTACTGGTGGAACGTTGGGAGAATTTTGTGAAAATATGTTAATACTAAATGTAACATCCTCAACGCTTCCTATATTACTTTCATTCAACATAGCAATACATCCAGAGAACAATCTTGTATTTTTGTTTGTGTCATAGCTAAATTTTTCTATGTAAAGTTTTCCAAACTCATCCCAGTCAGAAGTGTAAGCTAGTGAATTTTCTTTTTTGATATATTTTATAGGAATTATAGATTTGGCTGTCTCACAAGACAAACCCCGGATTAAAATAAAAAAACCTATTTCTCCAGTTTTAAAGTGATTTAAACGAAGCTCATATTCTTCATCATTAATTTTAACATTGATTGCTTTCCAATCTTTTACATTTTGACTTAGTTCTTCTGGATTACCATTCCACGACCTTACATTGTTTCCAATAATATCTTTATATTCAGTAAATTTGTATTTGTTTAAATCAAAATTTATAAGTTTATCTATATCTAACTCTTTATTAGGATAAAATTCTTGAGCTTTGATGTTGCTAAACCACAACAGACATAAAATTATAATTGAGAACAATTTTTTCATTTTAATAAGTTTTTTGAATCTCTGATGATATTTGTTAATTTGATATCACTATCTGTATTAACAATTTTAGGACATCCATATTGTTTGATCAAGTTTTCGGCCTCAAGATAAATATCATCGCTTACTTTTGGCTCTTCATTTTGAACATTATTAATAATCTCGCAGCCTTTTTCAAAATAATTTATTTTAATAAACATTTCTCCTAATCTTATAGTGTTAATAGGTGTAAATTCACTGTCTTCATATTTCTCATAACCATTGAGATACTGATAAGCGGCTTCAATATAATCATCTCTAAATCGAAAAGTTTCTGCATAAAGAAATTGCGCTTTAGGTAATAGTTTGTCATCGGTATTATTTTCTAGAAAATCTGACAGGAATATTGCTGCTTCATCATATTTCTTTGAAGCAAAATATTGTGCTCCATATATGTAATCTTCTTTTGCATCTATTTCAAAATATTCAGGAACCCAGTTAATATCATTTGTAACATCTAGGTTATTCCAGATATTCAAATTTCCTTGATTTGAAGTAATTAAACTTTCAGCATTGGCATTAAATTCTTGAGAAATAATTTCAATGAAGCAAGGATTATCTGCGTATTCAATCTTAGAAAAATTTTGAGCAAAATCTTTTTTATAAAACTCTATCCATTGTTTTCTTTTTTCTGTGCATCTTTCATCTGCAGATACAAATGAATTACCAATAAATAAAAACAATATAAGTATATAGTTAATTAACTTCATTAAAAAATTAGTATCTTTGTATTTAAAGCAAGTACGGGAACAGAATACAAATAGAATATTTGTATTAACACCCATTTAGAATTTTGTTTACTTGGGGCAATTACAAAAAAATTATAGGCCCTTGTTTTTCTCTTACTAATAGTGTCATAACCATAAAAAAATGGCTCACCTATAAAAATAAAAAAAGTCATAAATAACCCTAATGCAAAAAATCCGGAAACAACATTATAAACGATAAACTTGAATAATGTTAATTCAAAGAAACCACCATAAGCAATACCAAAGCCTAAAAGGTCAGCAGGTAATAAAAAAAATCCATTTGGAGGAGTTAAATAATCCTCTTTGTAAGTTGTCAGTAAATAAAAAATAATAAACATTACAAGATAATACTTAGCTGTATGGATTAACCAATATTTCCTAATAAAACCTTTCGTCAAACTATTTTCTCTACATTATAAAATTTCTGATCACTATTATGATCTTCTGTAATTGATATTATTTTCCAACCCTGTTTCTTGATCTCTTCAATTCCTTTATCAAGATCACCATTACCAAGGTGTACTAATTCATCTTGCGGAAAACAACCTTGTTTTTTCATTAATTTAAACTGCTTCAAAATTAATAGTTATATTTTTCCAAGTTTCATATTTATCTTTAGGCAAACTATATGGAGCACAAAGTTTAATTGCTCTCATTCCACTTTGAGCTAAAACTTTGAAGTTTGATTGCCCTGAAGACTGCATTTTAATTTTATCTTCTGCTGTATGTTCGGCACTAATAATGTTGCCATCTTCTTTCAATTGTAAGTTAATTTTAAATGTTTTATCTACATTTGATGGTAGACCTAACGGTATACTCCAACAACTGTATATCTTTTTCATTAACTGGCTCATTTCAGCATCAGTTAATTTATTTACATTTTCTTCCTCAAATTTGATTATTGAGTTTGTAGAAATATTTGATGAACTTATTTCATTCAATAATTTTTTCTCTCGCATAGGATCATAATTATTTTCAACATCACAAGTATCCTGAATTGATGTTAGTAATTCCCCCTTCTCAACATTTTCTTCAATAAATTTTTTGAATTCATTTGAGGCATTTTGTTTTGTATCTACAATCAAAGATACTAAATGATTTTCAATATCTAATGTCATTTCTACTGAAGCATTATCAGTAAAAAATTTTAGAAAGTCTGCTGGCATATTAGAACTATGCTTGATGTTGGATGAAATCAGAACAGTACCAAATGCTTTATCTATAGTGTGTACCACTACACCTCTTTCATTTGGGCTAACTACTTTTATAATTTTAGATTCTAAATCAATATGAATTTCTGCACCTTTATCGTAATTAGGTTCTAAATTACAATTTCTATATATTATTTGTGAGTAAGAACTTGAGATAAATAAAATTTTTAAAATAATTATTAAAAATAATTTCTTCATTAAAATGGAAATTTTTTAATTTCTTTACATTGATGAAAATTTTGCGATTCAACAACTACATCTTTTGGATTTCCAAAAGTGTTAGCTTCTATCAACATTAAATTATCAAAAGTAACTAATTGTAAATTTGTCTTGTTAATAGTGTGATTGTCAAAAAAACTTCTATTTTCAAACCATTCCCTTCCGTAATAGAGATATTCGGTTGTTTCTTTTTTTAAAGGAAGATCTGGATATTCATTCCAGGCTTCAATCTTTTCGCAACTTCCTATAGCACAATCTTTTTTGAGTTTTTCTTTACTACCCTTGAGTTGCAATAATTTAAAATCTGATGATATTTTATAGTAATAGTATTCATCATTATCTGGTGTGACATTGTCTCCCCAAAAACTGTCATTACCTTTAACATACTTACATTCTAATAAAATGTTAGCACTAACATTTCCACCTAAAAAAAAAATCAAAACAAGAGTAACTAAAAATTTTTTAATTAATAACATCTCATAATTCCAAAAGCATCAGTACTACAAGTATTTCCATTGTTGTCTCTTGTGATACCAAAAGAGTCTGTGCTCCAGGAGTTACCGTTATTATCTCTAGTGATACCGAAAGAGTCTGTGCTCCAGGAGTTACCATTATTATCTCTTGTTATACCAAATGAATCTGTACTCCAAGAATTACCTTGGTTATCTCTAGTAATTCCAAAGGAGTCTGTTGAAAATGTTTGACCATTGCTACACCTTGTTATGCCAAAGGAGTCGGTGCTACACGAAACTTGAGCTATTGATGTATTGAGACCAAAATCTAATGAAATAAAAGAAATGATGAAACCAAAAATAAGAATGACTTTCTTCACAAAATTATCTTACAAAATCTTTCTCATAAAGTCTAATAGACAAAATCATTGATTATTAATATTTATTTCAACTCTATTATATTGAGCTTGTGTGAGGTTATCTATGTCTGACGATGAAGGTTTTATATATTTTTGAGTTTTAATCATCTTCTAAAAATTTATCTAACTCTTTGTTAAACTTTTTTTCTTCATTTTTTAATACAAAATAAGTTAAAATAGAAAATACAAATGAAAGGATAGTTGAATATTTTTCACCAATTATAAATATACTTGGAATGCCAACAATAAAAAATACTGCAACACTACTTTCAAATACACCAGGTCTAATTACAAAATTATACAAGGAATTTTCTAAACGATATTTTTTTTGAAATTCTGTCCAGTCCTTTTTCATTAATCAGCTAGTAGTTTGTAGCTCCAATACACTAGTTCAATAACTATGATTATTTCTAATATCGACATTATGGTACCGAACAAATAGCAACTTCTTGCTCAATAAAATAAACACAAGTCATTAATCTATGTTTCCCATTAGATCCATCACTGATTAGATTATATAGGTATTGCCCAGACTGGATTAGGTTTGTTGAGTGCAATTCATACCCTTGTTCTATTAATGAATTTATATTTTGAAAACCATCTAATTTCATTGAGTTAGCACTGGTTATTGAAAAAAAACTTATAATTATAATTAATAAATATTTTCTCATTTAATCTGTAATCAATTTGTTAAAAAATTTATGAATTCTAAATAATCTAATCCTAACAAAACTCCAAAAATTAATACTGCTATTGTGACGCCAAAAATAATTGAATTTAAAAAACCCTCATTAATCATACGATTAACTCTTCTATTTCTTTCTTCTAGCGTCTCGATCCAAAACTTTTCACCTTTTAAACCTCCTAATTTTCCAGAATGACCTTTAGGTAAATGTCTATTTTCCAGGTGATAAGTTTCCTCTTGCCAAACTCTTGTTTGAATTGAATGAATGAGTGAAATTAGTAAAGCTATTATTATGAATAGTAAATATAACATTATTTAAATCTTGGATCATTTCGCCACTCTTCATCTGAACCACTTTTTTTAGAACTTTTGCTTTTAGATGGTTTAACAAGTAGCCAACAATATGAAGTTATTGTGAATAATACGAGTATAAAACAAATCCACCAAATCATCTATAATCCTTTATGAAATTTTAAAAGTATTCCTGTAATACAATTTCGTAATTGCCACCAACAAAATGCAAAACCAATTAAAAATATAAACCAAAGAAATTTAACTAAATCTCTATTTCTAATATCAAAATCGTTTCTAAAAACGTAATAAAATTCTGTATCTCTAATTTCAGAAGTAAAGGCAATACCTCCTCTATGGGTTAAAAAAAATGTAATTAAAAGAACTACTAAACCAATAAATAGAGATAAATAGGTTGCTATTTTTTTACTGTCCATAAATTTAAAATTAATTTATGAACCAGATCTTACAAAAATTGCATTTTCAACTTTTTCAAAAGCATTTTGATAAGGTACTGGGTCTAAAATTTGCTTGTCTTCTCTGTCATTCTGTCCCCAACTAGAAGACTGTTTAACGACATTGATAAAATTTATTCGAACTTTTGTTTTACCTTGAACTTCTTCAATAAATGCATCTGCAGTTGTTTGAGAAACCTCCGCAATACCTAACCAAACTTTCATAGCAAGATTACTTTTAGCGGTACTTTCTGCAGTAATTAATCCCGTGTTTATATCAGCAACTTTAATTGAATAACCTAGATCTTGAAGCACGGACATTACACTTGGGAAAACAATGTCTTTCGGTTTATCGTATGCTCTTGATTGCATTGATTGGATTTCAAGTGGAGTTAAATTTATTTCTGGTTCCATTTGACAAGCTGATAAAGTTAGAAATAATGAAAGAAATAATATAATTGTTTTTTTCATATCAGTTTAAAAATTTGATTCTCTGCTGTTAAAATCAGTGACAATATCCTTATTATCAAATTTAATTATTAGAGTAATCATTCTTGATGAAGTTTCAAAACCTGAAGCACTAGAAGATTTGCCCGCGAATATAATTGTCCAATATCCATCTTGTGAAGATGATTGAGTTGCTTGAGCCTGTCTTTGATAAGTCCAAACTTCATCGCCGTTTCCATCTCTTGTGGTTATATTGGGTGCACCAAAAGTTTCTAAAACTTCTGCTTTAGAGGTCTTGCCTACCTCGAGGTTCATCTGAACCATACCTTGGGTTAAATCAGAATTCTTTTTTGTTAAAGGTTCTGGTGCTGTAACACATCCAGTTATAATTAAAGAAAAAAATATCAATAATGAGATTTTTTTTAAACTCATTTCTAATTTCTAACAAAATAAATCAAAAATATAAATCAATTTTATCTATCAAAATAAGCTTATAAAATCATAGTTAATGAAAATAATATTGACAGAATTACGAAAATATATACGTATTATTTTATGGCGAAGAAAGATGATAAAGATTTAATCCCAAGTGAATACAGAAACAAATCTGGTGAGGTCACTCTAGGTGCCCTTGAGGGTTATCTAAAGAAACACGAGATTACACCAGAGGAAGCTTTAGGATATGTTATAGAAAGCTCAAGAATTGACCCCTCTCACCCTCGTACAGAATGGAAGATTTTGAGATTTACAATGTATTTGTGGGAACGTCATAGAGAATACAAAAGCAATGCAATAGGTAAAAAGAAAGATACTTGTTTTAAAGTGGTTAACTCAAAGAAGTTTAAAGATTTATATACTGCCTACTCTTTTAACCCTAAAAAACTGAACGAATTAAAAGAAGCTGAAAATCTATTTAAATTGGTTGGTGATAAAAGACAAAAACATTTCTTTAAAAGTAGATTTTACAAAGAAGAACACTCATCTAATAAGCTCATCCCCCAAGAAATCATAGATAAAATCAAATAAAATAATTACGAATATTTACTCGTAGTACGTTGACATTATCGTATTAATAATTATATTACGAGTATATGGACGTTAATATAAAAATATCGGAATATAAATTTGATAAACCTTATTATCCACAGTCAGAGATAATAGCTTTATTCAATATCTCGGAAACTACCATCAAGAGATATATTGCTGAATGTAAATCAGCAGATGAATTAGGTTTATTCAGAATTGATGGTGTTCGACAAAATATGTTTGAACCAAGATCATTTTTAAATTGGTTAATTGAAAATAAAATCAAGGCACCCGTCCAGTATGACTATCAGATTAAAGAAGTTGATAGTTTAAAAACTAACATAACTAAACTCAAGAGGAGTACTAACTAATGACGACTACAGAAAAAAGTGCTTGGGGTGAAGCTTCATTCCCCCATTTAAATAACCCAGATACTGAATTTAACAGCGAGGGTATTTACCAGGTGAAACTTCTGGTTGACTTCAAGGAAGCTCAAAAAGACATCGAGATTATCAACAATGTTATTGTTGAAGAATTAAAAATACAAAATCAGAAACATCCAAATAAAACTGATAAATTTGTAAGAGCCCCACTACCCTATAAACAGCTTGAGGATGGTAGAGTTCAATTTCATTTCAAAACTAAATTTAAACCTAAATTAGTAGATCATAACCTAGATGATTTAGACAAGAATATTTGGGGAGGTTCTATTATCAGAGTTAATTATAAGCCAGTTGGCTATTATGTAGCCGGAACTGGTTTAGGATGTACTCTACGACTTGTTGCAGTCCAAGTAAAAAAGCTTGTGGAGGGTAACACGGCCATTCAAGGATTTGAAAAAGTTGAAGCCGTTGCAGATGAGGAGATTGCATAATGTCCAAAGTACTTCCTACAACACTTCATAAAATCGTTCAAAAGATAAAATTAGATCTACGCAATGTAGATAAGATTGTCGATTACAACCCGATAAACAAAAATGAACTATTAATGGTCTATCATAAGGGCAAACTATTTAAACAGTATGAGTACGAAAATGACAAAGGCTCGTACAAAGGTTTTGAATGGTACTGCCCTACTAATCAAAAGGAGAAAACCAATGAGAGCAAATAATGTAGACAAACCTTTAGAAAGTGCACCGACAGTAGATGAAGCTTTGAAAGTTGCGAAAAAGGAAAAAGATCCAATGAACCATATTGATTTAGAGTTAATGAATAGATTGGAACAAGCATTCAAAGAAGCAAAAGATAATGGGTTCCCTGGAAATTATGATGATTGGATTTCAACAACACCAGTAGAGGAATTAAAAGAAATTGCAAAATTTTCTGACGGTGGATTTGTAGATTTTTCTGGATTAACACCAGGACAACTAAAGGCAATCTTCATATCTGAAAATGGTTATGAACCAAGATCAGTTAAAGAATTAGTACGTGGTGTAAAACTATATTTTAAAGGGATGGATAAAGACGGTGTCCCTTTTGGAAAGATGGGTAATAGATAATGGTTAAAAAAAATGACAAAAAAATTTTAAAACAAATTGTAAAAGCACCTAAAAAAATATTTCAATCTTCCACTAAACTAGTGATGAGTCCAAAATCATACAGTCAGTTTTTTAAAGATGTTGGACCACGTGCAAACATAACCATAAAAGCTAAAAAATTAAAACGTGGTGAAAAGAGGAAAGTAATTTAATGAAGATCCACGAATACAATCAGATGAAAGCGTATTTGACAAGACCAAGCTCACCCGACAAAGTCAAAGCAGTTGAGGAAAAACAAAAAAAAGAGCTTGAGGAAAGACGTATTAATACACGAAAAAGATATGGTTTAGATACAGTTGTCTATGACGGCTCAAATGTTGTTGTAGCAAACAATGAGCTCACGACTGAAAACCAATTAAAACAAAAAATTGAAGCTGAAGAACAGAAAAAATCACTTCCTCCAATTATTAAACCGGAATCTATCTATGAGAAGATGGTCGAGTATGGTGATGTAAAAGCTGATGATATGATGGTTAAATACGACAGCACAACTGGATTATTTTCAAATAAGGAACGAAATATTGCTTTTAAAAATGTAGCTGAAGCTAGAAAGTGGAACGGTACTTTTGAAAAATACTCACCTACTGTTAAAAAGAATAATGAGGCAGTAAGGCCTGCTTCAAATATTAATGAATATTATAAGAATAAAACTAAACCAGATGTAAAACCTGTTGTCACACATAAGGTTAAACCATTTGTAAAACCAATTACTTCAACACCTATTAATTTTAATGTGGATCCACTACCAGATCTATCGCCAAGAATACCTACAGCAGAGGAAATTAGATTAGAAGAAAATTTTAATAAAATGGTTCAACAACGTGAACAAGAAAAAATTATCCGAGAAACTACTGGGCTCAATGCTTTAGCGCCTAGAATTTTCGGTAATATCAGAAAGGCCAGAAAGTACGAATGAGAAAAATAATCATAAATAAAAACGGAGGTACAAATGACTTGTAAATATAATTACAAGAATGTTTCTTTGAAGAATAGTACTTACAGCGAGCTTGAGGAATGCTCAAAAAGATTAGCACCTCAAGGCGAACACTGGTCTAAGGCTAAAACAATCGAACATCTTATTTTTTTCTGTAAGTCATTAATGCCTAATAAAACAAGGAATACAATTAATGACAGCACAGCAGACACAACAAATAGCAAGGTATAAACAAAAAATAAAAGACCTCATATCAATCATTAGATATCAAGAGGGATATATTGATAAGCTAGATGAAACTTACTGTAGTTTTTACAATCAATATATCGAACTTGTAAAATTAATTACTTTAGACAGAACTCATTATAACGAACAAGTTATACAGTTTGCAGAAATTGCAAAATCATTTGAAGCAAATCAAAAGAATTTAGAGGAAGACGTGCGTAAGGCGAATGCAATGTTGCGTTGGTCTTGGAAGTGCGAAGACTTTGGCATAGATACCAAATCTGACCTCATAAAATTCACAGCTAAAGAACGTTTGGAATATAAAAACGATTTTGAATTAGAAGTTTCAACCAAACAGCTCGAGAGTGGCAAACGTGTTGAACAATTAATCTTACGTAAAAAGAAACGACCAGAATTGAAAACTAAAGAGGAATTAAAAAATGATAAATAGAACTGAACAAGAAATAAAGCAATTTTCTGAAATATTTAGTGGTGCTAAAAATAAACACGGTACTCTAGATTTTATAGATAAAATAACTGGCAAAAAAAGTGCACACGAAGAAACTGCACCATTCCCATACGAAGCTCATTTAAACGGACAATTAAAAGGTCTATCACCAGTTGATGAAGATACCTTGACGTGTACTTGGGGTGGCATAGATATAGATCAACCACTAGATACCAATAAATTTCCTGGTGAGATTTGGAGTAAAATAGGAACTAGATATTTTTGTTTTTTAACACCAAATAAAAGATGGCGGGTCCTAGATTTCTTTGATGAACCCCTGCCCGTTGAACAAGCTAATGAATATGTAAAACAACTAGAGCAAGATGTTGCAAAGAAATTAAATATTAAAGTTGATACTGTTTCAACTGTACCTACTGTGCCTGGTGAAAAAGGTGCTGTTGGTAGATGGTTCTTTCTACCTTATGCATACGATTATGATGTGTGCTATTCACCTGGAGGAAATCCATTAAAATTAAAGCAGTTCTTTTATAGACATAAATATAGAGCTCATCCAATAATAGTTGCTTCAGTTGGAATGACTGGAAAAGGTGAAGTTGGCAGTAGATCAAAAGCTCTATTCAATGTTGCCTTATATAAAAAACATTTTGAATGTGACGTTTCACTCGAAGAATTAAATCAAAATTTTCAAACACCATTAGAAACTATTGATTTTAACAAAGAGGAAAAACACGTCCTAAAAACTTCTGAAAAATATGATCAGAAATATTTTTTAAACGGTCAAAGAAAATGGATAAAAGAAATAACTGGATATAGACCTTGTTTAGACGCAAAAGGTCCTGTCGTCATACCAGATAAAATTGTTGGAGTGCATATTTACGTACAAAGCAGAACTTGTTTTTATGAAACACTGGATCAAAAGTTTTATTCTAAAGAGCAGATTAATGACTGGTGGCGATCTGAATATAAAGATTTTTCTAATGAACTTTTAAAGAATACTGCTTTAACAAAAGTTAGAAGTTATTTTACACATCCAGGATTAAAACCAGGTGTAGTCTATGTTGAGCCAAATGAAATTAAAGGATTTGAACCAGGTGAATATTTAAATATTTATCAAGAGCCAACAGTAGAAGCTAAAAAAGGTAATTATGAATATATAGATGATTACTACAGTTGGTTATTGGGTGAAGATAATTGGTTGATCGAAAAACAAAAATTATCTTTTATTTTAAATGCTGAAGCTGAACATCAACATTATCTTGAGACTGGTTTTGGAGGTTTAAAAATGCAGTGGTTTTCATTGTGGCATTCAACAGCTCACGGAGTTGGAAAAAATTTATTTGCTCAACTTGTGCAGTCTATGATGGGACCAAGAAATGTAAGAACGAATGTTAAATTCGATCAAATCATTGAGGGTCACTCCACGATAATAGATGGTGCACAAATAATTTTTTTAAATGAAGTTGCTTTAAACAACACCAGTAAGATGAGAGACAAATCTGAAAAATTTAAAGATATTATTACTGAACCGGAAATAATGGTTAATCCAAAGTTTAAAGATCCTATCGCAATTCCTAATTTGTGTAGTTTCTATGTCTTTTCTAATTCGGATAAAGCTATGTATGTTGAGGCTCAAGATAGACGTGCATTTGTAATTAACATTACAAAATCAAAAGACCAGGTAAAAGCTAAATTAGAAATCTATAAAGAACCTATTTTAAAATCAATTGTAGATCCATCAGCTTTTAAATATCACTTACTGAACGATATTACTTATGATCGAAATATGTTTTTTGATGATGCGCCTATAACAAGTGCAAAACAAGAGCTTATCAATAATACCAAGGATGAATTTACCAAAATTATGGAAGAATGTTTATCAGATGGTACGTTTCCATTTAGATCGTGTGGTTTTAGTAGTTATGGTGAACACATTACCTGGCATTATAAGGGTTTTCTAAATGCAAAAAGAACCTATTTAATTCTAAAAAAACATCCTGAATTTAAAGATATATTTTTTAGATTGTCTGATGTTGAACAATTTCTAAAAGAACATTCATCTGTTTGGCCAAATGGTAAACGTACAATGCAAATTAGGTGCTGTGATGGAAGTAGACCTAGAGTTTTCCTTATAGAAAATCTTGAGATTGAAAATAAAGAAATCTCATCAATGACTGATACACAATTAGGAAATATATATTTTGGATTAGCAAAAGAGGGTATTTGTTAATGACTCCTACCAGTAAAAAACGTAAGTCAGCATTACTGCAAAATTTGGTAAGAGATAAGATTTTAAAGTCATTCCCCCATTTAAAGAAAAAAGACGTTCTAACGGCTTCTAACGGCCAAACAGGACCAGATATTATGCTGTCCAAGGTAGCCAGGAAGCTTGTTGGGGTCAATTTTGAATGTAAGAACCAGAACAAAATGAAGACGATATATGACTGGTACAAACAGTCTTCTAAAGGTCAACATAAGTTAATGCCAGCAGTAGTTATGAAGATGAACACCAGGGAACCACTTTGTGTTATCTCTTTGGAGGATTTTTTCGATCTAATTAGTTAATGCTCATTACTCACCTGCTCACCCGATTTTAAAACCTCTTTATAATATTATTCCTGGTACCCTTTATATAATTCCACATTAATAGAAAAAGCTTGAGACAAGTGAGACACGTGAGACAAACTAATATTAAAGCCATAAATAGATTGATTGCTGTCTCACCTGGCTCAACATTTATAGGACTAATAAAGCTTTAATAGATGTCACCGGTCCAATAAAATGGGGACATAACCAGGACAACATTATGAGCAACAATAACTACAATTTAGGCAG
>Ga0208898_1001865_pt1 | contig 13375 bp, 32 predicted proteins | sample VirMetDEL_Mar_4_FD_184513 | JGI IMG/M metagenome (GOLD analysis project Ga0208898, IMG submission 184513) | Aqueous microbial communities from the Delaware River and Bay under freshwater to marine salinity gradient to study organic matter... | ecosystem: Environmental > Aquatic > Marine >...
AACCGCGTCGGGTAAATCCAGCCTTCATATTGACCTTGTTAGCTGACCCGCCTTGCTTCTTCTTGACCATACCACCGTAAGCCTTTTTGACAGGGGCTTTCTTTTTCGTAGCCATGCCACCCTTCTTACGACCGGCTACGTTCATCTCCCTTTCCATCTCCATCTCTTTTGTTATCCTCGCGTCCTCGGTGGCCTGTTCCATAGTACGATTATCACCTAGTGCCTCCATGATACGTTTGGCAATCGGCTTCTTGGATTGGGTGTCTACGGTTGATGGTCTGCTTGAACCTGAACCAGCACGACGTTCCGCCGCCCGAGCTGCCAGTTCCTTACCTTCACCCTCAGAGCGAGGGCGAGGGGCTGGCCGCACATATCTAGGATTCTTTAGATCTTCTTTCATTCTTAATTCTGTAATATCAAAAGGTTCGTCTTTTGTAATTCTTTCTGCTCTTTCTTGAGAGGACTTCCTTTCTTCCTCTTGTTCCCGGCGTCCACGACCCATTTGCCCGCCATAATTCGCCTGTTTACTAGCGGCAGTCTCACCACCGCCTAGATAGTTAACAACTTCTGCCGCAGTGAGAACAAGACCAAGATAAGGAACAAATCTACCGATACCTTTTTTGATAAGAGATTTAGCTAAACGAGCCTTTGATGAATTACCTGTTGTGGGTAAAACTTGGCCTCCTTTAGGGACTTGAGCCGTTGACGAAGAAGGTTTAGATGTAGACTTAGGAGTAGACGGAGGAGTAGACTTAGAAGTAGACTTAGGAATTTCGCCACTTAGTGCCTTGGTTCCTGGGCTTGGTGTGGTTTTACCTCTACTCAATGTTGTGCGTAGACCAGCGGCTAAGTCTGGTAGTAGACGTTGTTTAGCCATAACTATTTTTTCCCTTTCTTTGCCTTACCGGCTTTACTATAAGCAATAGCAACTGCTTGCTTCTGAGGCTTGCCTTCTTTAACAAGAGTGCTGATATTCTTTGATATAGTCTTCTTAGACTTACCCTTCTTAAGAGGCACGATACTTCCTAACCTTCTTAGCAATCTTATCTGGTTGCTTTACGTGTTGCTTGCCTGCTTTCGTGCCAGCCCGTTTAGCTTTAGTAGTAGCACCGTATTCAGCAGGAGATAAGGCTTTAATAGCTTTTTCCGGTAGATACCGTTCCCCGGTCTTGCCGGAAGGTTTACCAGACTTGGTACGCCATTTTTGGGATGTCCAGGCTTTCAGGCTTTTCTGAGATTTCTTGAGTGGCATTATCGATACCCGCCGCCTTTAGCTTTATATTCCTTGGCGAGCATTTGTGCCTTCCTAGCCGACCAAGAATTAGGTTTACCGCCTTTAGACCCGGCTTTGATCTTATTAAAAAGCTGTTTACGCATAGCAGGTTTGGTATAGTTACCTGCCTCGTTAACCTTGCTCTTAGTTTGCTTAGGCATTTAAGATCCTCTCAATGCTTTAAGGTAGCATTGCCCCACCATGTAGGATCATCTTCCCATGTAATTACTTCGTCTTAAGACATTTACCGGCTGCTTTACACTTGGCAGGTGTTGGGCAACCTCTACAAGTCTTAAAGGCCATACCGCCCTTCTTCTTAGCTACTGGTTTCTTAACCGCAGAACTTTTTTGGACAGTTCCACCACGTGCCTTTTTAGTAATACCCAGCCCCTTTCGGATAGTTTCTAAGAAGAAGTTAGGGGTATTTTCGCCCTGAATCTTCTCGATCTGCTCTTTAGTTGGCTCGTCAGCAAACAGCTTCATAACTTCGTTTGCAATCTTACCGGCGAGAAATCTTTCGTTATCCCGCGTGATATCATCTCCTCTGGAAGTTCTAGGAGACGGTCCTTGGTCTTCATAGTAATGGGCTGGTAAACTAGATTTGGCAGTCGTACCGCCCTTCTTCTTAGCTACTGGTTTCTTCATAGCGGTTCCACCTTTCTTGAATCGGCCCGGTTTCTCTAAGTTTAATACGGGCATTGGTTGGCTTTGTCATCTGTGGCGGCGGTACGCCCTGATCGGTCATTCAGAAGTCCTTGGTAATGCGCTCGAATAAGGTCATCAGAAATTTCTGTATTCGGACCACAAGCGTAAGCAATATCCCAAGGAGTCCCTTCTTTGTGGGTCAACTGGGACAATGCATACCCGGACAGATGGCCGTATTTCTCGACTACATCAGCCAGAAAGGCGGCCGTATCAGGGTCAACCTTAGATTCCTCCCCAATCAAGTTAAGGGGAATCTCATTCCTGCCAAATCTCTTCGTCATGCGGTACAGATCGGGGATAACAGGCCCATACCGCCATGCCTCTATACGGTCCTTGAAAAGGTCTTCCCGACCAAGACCGAGGCTCCAGCCGTGGGCAATGTAAACCAACTTCATCAACTGAAGTGGAGTCAAAGCCTTCCCAAGTTTTTTGGCGGCTCGAAGAATCTCGTCGGTTACCGCGATGACGTCGTATGTCATGACCAGCGACCGGCAGCGGCCTTCTTCGCGATACCCATTGGTTTGATCTTTCTTATGACATTCGCATTTACAAACTTTAGTATTACAGTTACATTCTAGGCAACTATCGCATTTATTGAGCATGACTTTACTTACGAACTTTCTTTAGTAAAGCGAACCGCCTTAAATTTTACTTAGCCAACGGCCCATTCCTAACACCACCGGAGTCACTACGTTTTTCCGCAAAATTATCCGCTTCTTCTTGGGTATTAAAGTCCGTCTTCCCCTTTAATCACCACTTCTTGCACGACCAATACCTAGCTGTTAGTTTACTCGGAGGATTTGTATCACACTTGTGTCTAGCTCTGAAAGACTTCCTACGTTTTGGTTGGTCCTTCTTGATGGTCATATTAGGATCACCGAACCGGATCAGTTTAGTCTTATCACCTTCCTTAGCCATGACTGCGAACTTCTTCTTCGCGCCAGGAGTACGCTTGGGTTTATTGTACCCGCTAAACTTTTCTCCGCGGTGATCAATAGCCATAACTAAACCTCATAGTGGATGCTGGTTAACCGTGGAATCACAGGCTCCGTTTGCCAGCATCCGGTATTCTCTTGTCCACCTCAAGCCCCGCAAGTACATGGATGGAGCAAGTCAACGGAATATAGTGTAATATTATAGACACTATTAAAAACCATGTCAAGAAAAAAGTTTATCTTTGTTGATTAAATATTCTTTTACCAGACCAGACCGGACTACATCCTGTACGCCGAACTCGATCCTGCTAAAGCTACGCATATTCGCCAGGATCTTTAGGAAATCCTCAATTGATATACAGACCTATAGTCTGGTGAGGAATATAGTATAGAAATACAGGATATATGTCAAGAAAAGATATTAAGAAGACTAATAATACGATATATTAGATTACCAAACCCTATATATGGTAGGTTAGACTTCCCACGTAACATCATATATTTATTATGATACGTTACTTAGATAATATTTTATATATATTTTATATATTATATAGTCTGTAATCTAAATTATGGTCTAGATATTTATCTTAGTGTTTATTTTGGAAATAATCTATATATTTTCTTAGTTATTGGTCTAATATATATTAAGAATAGGTCTGATATACACCTAATCTCTTAATACGGTATTCGTATTCAACTGAATACTCATAAGAGTATCATATATTTCAGCAAAAGTCAACCCCTAAAATGCTATATACGGTAAATAATCCAACTGCCACCACCTGTATTCCCTGATTTTACCTGTTGCATATCCGTATTTCCCCGGCATTTCCGTGACTATTTGTAATACTTGGTAACATTTGGTTACATTAAACTCGTGTCGAGGATTGATACGGGTATATATGCCATGTGTTTACATTGATTTGGGTGAATTTTGTATAACGGGGTATAACGTTACCATGTACCCCCCCGTGGCGACCGCCCCGCCCCCTCCCCGCCAGTCTCGCCCCGCCCGCGCACGCACGCACGCACGCCCGCGCCCGCTCACACGCGCCCGCTCGCACGCACGCCCACACACGCTCGCCCGCACACACGCGCGATACCATTAATTATACCCCATCCCGCCAGGCTCGCCCGCTCGCCCACGCCCACGCCCACGCACGCCCACACACGCGCGAGCCATTCAATCTCCCTCGATCAACCGCGAACAATCAGGGTCGACTACGTCAGCCTGATTTACCAAACTTCGATGGGGCGAACTAAACCGGCACAGAAACCAGCCTACCGGCCAGGTGCGTTGATGCATACCCCATACCACCTATGCCTTCTCATTATATATACACGCGCGAGACACAACCCGGACGCGAGAAAAAAAAACAAACTCGCCTCCACTTTTTTTGTTGACCTTCTGATGCCCCTTCCCTATATTCAATTCATCGAAACAAACACGCCGGAGTGACTCACCATGGACATGATCAAATGGAGCCCGCCGAAGCCCAACAAGTGGATCGCGGTCTATGATCACCTCCTAGCCAAACGCAATTTGCTGGATCTGGAAACGAAAGCTGGACAAGCGCGGGACCGCAAGCTGACCAAATTACAGCGTATCGCTTGGAAGCGTTACCGCGCCGCGCGGGGGGAATGAAGCCCTCTCAATTGAAAGTGTGAACCACATCAGAGAGGAGTGCCCGCTATGACATACGAACAAGCCATCGAAATCACCGTCACCAAATCCGCCGCCCTCGCCGAAATTCGGAAGCACGGAATTGATCCGAACGAGTTCCTGGAAGAAATGGGCGATCGTGAAACCTATGCCGGCGCTGATGTGTTGGCTTGGCTTGGCTACTGATAAACCACAACAGAAAGGAAACAGAACCATGAATATCGAAATGCTCAAAGTGTACTCCGCGCGCCTTGTTCTTCGCCGGAGGTACGGCAAGCCAATAATCCAACGGATCAATGCCCATGCCTATCGTGGCTGGTCCGCTAAGCTTTCCAAGAATTTCCACGTGATCAACATGGGAATGCGGGTGGAATATTATCCTCGCGACGGTGTTAATCCGTTCCACAATTTGTATCGGATCACCGCTATTCCCAGCACGCCGGATTACGTAATTCATGCCACAAAATAGGCTCGCGCTTTGATCCTATCTAGGGATAGAATGCCCCTAGCTAGATTGAGAGCGTAAACCACAACACAAGGGAGATAGACCTATGACCGCTGTCCATATCTCAAAGATGACCGGCAAGCTTGATGGTCTCCGCGCTATCAGCACCAACACCGTCACCAATGCGTTCTGTCAGAAAATGAACACGTCCGGCGATACCATATGCCGTAAGTGTTATTCCCACGGAATGCTGAATTCATACCGGAAGAACATGCAAGCCAGTCTGCAAAGAAATTCGGATCTGCTATCAGACCGCGTGCTGGATCAATCGGAATTGCCGACAATCCTGGACGCTTTCTTTCGGATCAATGCGCATGGCGAGCTTATCAACGCGACGCACCTGGAAAATATCTGTCGGATCGCAGAACACAATCCGCATTGCAATGTGGCGGTGTGGACTAAGCGAAAGGACATCATCGGTCGTATGTTTTCCAAGCGGGCGAAGCCTAGTAATCTCATACTGATATGGTCTAATCCCAAGGTCGACGCGGTGGTATATGATCCGCCGAAATACTTTGACCGTGTGTTTAACAATGTATCGTATGAGCACAAGCCAGAGGAACAGAACTGTACCGGCCAGAAATGCCGCGATTGTCTGCTATGCTATAAGCTTGACACGACAAAGGTAATCGTCGAAGCTGTCAAGCTGAACGGACGCACTGTCAAAGCGGTCTGACCTTGCCCGAGCCTAAGGCGAAACCGGGATTTAGGTCCCGGTCTACCGGACAAGCGGTCCCCGGTACTGATGAGCCAGCCGCGCGAAGCAAGAGGAAACAGAACCATGACAATGATCGTACACTATCAAACCAAGAAAGACCTTAAGGCCGCCGTCGGTCAGCCTTTGAAGTACGCCGAAACGTCTATCTTTGGCGAAGAGTATCGGTCGAACGGCACCTTCGCGGTGGCAAGGCGACCACACCTTCAAGGTGGCGGCAGAGAATTCTTCGCGTCGGTCACCATGAAAGATGGGCTGATCTATAAGGTCACCTAATCCGCCAAAGCATCCTGATATCAATAAAAAGGGGACGGACCATGTATAAACCCTTAAACGCAAGGCCGAATCTAAACGGAAACACCCGCGAGGATTTCGGTGCGGCATATGTAGAACTTAGCAAGGCTCGGGACGCTATTGCTCAGGCTCAGGCCTACTTGCTAGGCAATGTGGCGCACGGGCGAAACTATCAACATCTGGATGATCCCACGGATGCTTTGATCGCTGACCGCCGTTCCATCCATGAAACATGCCGGGACGCTTGGGCATTGTTAGGCGCATTGCAAAGCAGCCTTGTCGATGCGCTGGAGAATTCGGCTTCCTGATATCAATCGGAGCGGCTGGCCGTGCTGGCCGTTCTAGTGGATACCAGAGCAACCGTGAGGGACATAGTTATGAAAGAGATTAGGTATGTTTATGGGACTTTCGCCTCGAGGGAAAAAGCGGAAGACGCTCTTGAGAATTACTATGCAGACGGCATACTCAGCGCATGTGAGATGCCAAGGATTGAGTGTAAGAAGGTCGCTTGTTACATGATAACCTTGAGGGATATTAACGCAACAGAGGCGCTCAGTCGTTCTTGATATCAATCGGAGCGGCTGGCCGTGCTGGCCGTTCTAATGGATACCAGTAGCAAACTAACATAGAGAGGATAGGCCAGATGAACGATGGCAACATATACCGCGTCGAGGTCGCATCAGACCAAGGTACCAACATCGAGTGGTGGCCTGTCAGAGAATGGTCAGCCCCATATTTGGATGTCCTGCAATACCTAGCAGATAAGGAACGAAAGTATCCTGCTGCCCGTTTCCGCGTGGTCATGGTCGGGTAGATATGATCTACACCCTATACGTCCATGATCGGCCTGTGATATGGTCTAGCCGGATCGAGGTTATCGACGCCAACATATCCGCGCTCGGCAGCCTAGCCAAATGGTGCCGGGTAGAATCGAGGGAGGGTTAATCACATGACCATGATCGTCGCTTGCATCGTCACCGCTGGCCTGATATGGTTGGCAATAGATCAATTGATCTCGTTTCTGGGAGGGTAAGCTTATGCTTGACAGATCGCTGGACACTTTGCTTGATTCTGATCTCCTATGGTTGGCAATGCGAGCGAGGTCTGATAACGTCACAAGACCGACACCAGAGTCGCGCCGAATAGAAGTAGACTGTCAGCACGAGTTGCTGCAGAGGTATTCTGAGGACAGCATCATGGGCGGACTCGTGCGTGAGGGATCTTATACCACCGCCTATCTGAGGTGGGTTAATCAAAGGGAGATTGCCCAATGACCTTAATCATCGAGACCGCTATCTGTCTCACCATCGCCTTGCTAATCTGCTTGGCATGGTATACCATCACCAAGTGAACCACACTCAATCAACAGGAGACTATCATGTCGGACTTTATCACGATCAAGGCTGCATCCAATCTGTTCAACGTCCCTGTAATGACCTTGCATCGGGCATTGCGTAACAATAAGATTGAAGGCATTCACGCTGGCACCGGCGGCGACCCGAAAGCATCGCGCCTAGATGGTCGTCTCGTGTATCATAATCTGGTCAGCGTGAGCAGCGTTATCAGGTGGAACGCTGACAGGATGAAAGATAAAGTGTGATGAATGATGTCAGGACTCAGGTTCGGGATCAGGTCGGGGGTCAGGTCTGGGATCAGGTCGTGTATCAGGTCAGGGCTCAGGTCAGGACTCAGGTCGAGGCTCAGGTCAGGGATCAGGTCAGGGATCAGGTCCAGTATCAGGTCATGGGTCAGGTCATGGGTCAGGTCAGGGATCAGGTCGAGGAGCAAACTAGATGAAACAGGTCACGGATCAGGTCAGGGATCAGGTCTGGGATCAGGTCTGGGCTCAGGTCTGGGATCAGATTAAAGATCAGGTCGGGGATCAGGTCTGGTGGCAGGTCAAGGCTCAGGTCAAGGCTCAGGTCAGGGATCAGGTCTGGGATCAGGTCGAGGGTCAGGTCACGGATCAGGTCACGGATCAGGTCAAATATATAAAACAACTCACGAACAGGAGTATCTAAAAATGCGTGTATCATTCGGACATACCGGGTCGGCAGATCGTACCGGCGAGGGTTGGGATTTCGAAGTAGCATTCGAGCCCACCCGGTTCGACAAGAGCAAGTATGTACTCAATGCCGATACCGGAGACGTGCTTGGTATCGTCGGTAAGGATTTCAACTGCGTCAGCCATGCTGAGTTCTTCGAAGGGATCGAGGACGGTTTCCCTGATGGGTTCGGATCAGCTACCACTCGAACCTTCACCAGTCGTAAAGGTGCATGGGCATTGCGTGAATGGGCCTTCGAGGGTATGCAATCCCTGATCTCTACTGATCAGAAGTCTAGTTCACTGGTCTATAAGATCGTGGCATGGCATGGTCTGGATGGTCTGACATCCAACAACGTCCTGTCCGGGTCGCGCCTGTCTTGGTGTCTTAATACCTGCGTGTGGGGGGAGGATATCTCTCATATCCGCAGGAAGAACAGCCGACACTTTGATCTCGACAAGTTCCTTCTTGAAGTACAGGATGGCTCTGTTATCTTCGCTCAGCATATCGAAGCCATGAAACGTATGGCTCAGCGTAAGATCACACTTGATCAGGCAGAAACGGTGATCAATAATATCATCCCGTTCGAGCGTACGCAGAAAGCCATGCTTGAACTAGCCGCTGACAATATGGATCAGTGGGGTGACAATACCTTCGGGCTGTATAATGCCTTCACCAACTACGCAACCTATGCCGATGAACGGAATGGGTTTGCTATGCGAGAAAGTTCAAACGATAATCAGATTGAACGCTTGCATTCCCGGTCATTTGATGTTATGAACTGGGTCAACACCGCTGCATTTCAGTCGATTGCAGCTTAACATAAGGAGACTAAGCATATGAAAACCTTCACCAACATGGCTGCTCAGGGTGACTTCATCATCTTCCGGGTTGACACAATCCCGGAGAACCTGGAGAAAATCCAGCCGGATCAGGGTTATCTGACCATCGCCCACAGTGAGACCGGGCATGATCATGTTATGCTGGCCGAGCGCACCACCGCATACAAGGATCGTATGACTTCGGACGACAAGCTGTTCGAACTGTTCCTGTCGGTCGAAGCACCAACCGAGATCATCCACAAGCGGTCTTATGACACTCATGAAACCCTGCTTGTTCCTGCTGGTAACTATGTGATCAAACGCCAGCGCGAATACACTCCGGAGGGATATCGTCGGGCTGCTGACTGACCTTAACCTGGGCGGGCTGTATCAGATATGGCCCGCCCTCTACCGGAGTTGACGGGATGAAACAGTTCTGGTATCAGGTCGAGGCTCATGTTTGGGATCAGGTCAGGGAGCAAACTAGATGAAACAGGTCGGGGCTCAGGTCTGGGTTCAGGTCTGGGATCAGGTCGAGGGTCAGGTCAGGACTCAGGTCGTGGATCAGGTCTGGGATCAGGTCTGGGATCAGATCAGGGATCAGGTCGAGGATCAGGTCACGGATCAGGTCAGGGAGCAAACTAGATGAAACAGGTCAGGGACCAGGTCACATATCAGGTCTGGGATCAGGTTGGGGATCAGGTCTGGGATCAGGTCGAGGATCAGGGTGGGGATCAGGTCGAGGATCAGGTCGTGGGTCATGTCCTGTATCATGTCCTGTATCAGGTCCGGGATCAGGTCTGGTGGCAGGTCAGGGATCAGGTCAGGGATCAGGTCAGGGAACAGTCTAATAACATAAACTAACACCACTTAATCGGAGATAGATATCATGTTGAACACTCTGAACGATGAACAAATTTTAGGTATCGCTGAGTGCCGGGACAAGTGGATCAAGGTCGGACTGCAAACCGGCCCTGTTGACCGTGAAGCTGCTGTCGTCGCTGTCAATAAGGCGTACAAATGTGCAGGTCTTCAGCCTCCAAAGGAAGTTGTGTTCTGCACCAGCCCCATTGATATGGACGAAAAGATCAGAGCAGCCAGCAACAACGAACACAAATTTATCTCCAGCTATGGGTTTGCTAATTGCTGGTCCGGCTGGGCGGCGTTCGTAGACTACTTCGCTACCTACACAGACGTGCAGAACCTAGAGATATTCGAGGGTTTGCGAGACCTATCGTACAACTGCGGGTTTGTCAGCTTCTTCGACACCACCTGCTTTATCTCGGAACGTCCTGAGTATATCAAGATGGATGATGCCGGACGAACTCATTGCGAGAATGGTCCTGCCATCCGGTATGCTGACGGGTTCGAGGTATACATCTGGCATGGTGTCCGCATCCCTAAGTCCTGGATCACTGAGGGGCCGGATATTGATCAGGCGCTACACAACAGCAACCTGGAACTGCGTCGGGTAGCTTCTGAAATTATTGGCTGGGCTAAAATCCTCGATCACTATCGGGCTGTGACAATTGACGAGGACGCAGACCCACAGATTGGTACGTTGCTCAAGGTCAATATCCCAGAGGTGGGTGAGGAACGTTTCCTTAAGGTTCTGTGCGGAACCGGGCGCACCTTTGCAATCCCCGTCCCTGCTGAGGACGATGAGGGTAAGAGGATCGACACTGCCTTGGCCGCTAACGCTTGGACATACGGGATTAAACCTTGGGAGTACAAGCCGGAGATCAGGACGTAACAAAAAAACGAAGGCGGGTGAAAATCCCGCCTTCTCTTTACCCAAGTTTAGAGGCAAACTAGATGAAACAGGTCAGGACTCAGGTCAGGACTCAGGTCAGGGATCAGGTCGAGGCTCAGGTCGGGGCTCAGGTCGGGGCTCAGGTCTGGGCTCAGGTCGAGGATCAGGTCGAGGATCAGGTCTGGGCTCAGGTCGGGGCTCAGGTCGAGGCTCATGTTTGGGATCAGGTCGGGGATCAGGTTGGGGATCAGGTACGTACTCAAATAGGAGAATAAACAAATGGTTGTTGATGAAACTAAACTCGACTGGGTGATAGATACACTCCGGCTTGACGCAGCCAGCTTCGGTATGTTAACCTGGAATGAACGGTTGATGTCGGAGAATATGAACCGTGCTGCTGACTATCTAACTGATATGCAAAAGGAAATTGATAACATGATTGATATGGATAACTATCAGACCGAGTCTCTTAAGACTGCCGTGTATCCTACTAATCAGGGTCAGGTATACACAGCACTCGGTCTCGCTAGTGAGGCTGGGGAAGTAGCCGGGGTGGTTAAGAAGATTATTCGGGATGACGCCAACCTGAACACGAGACTTACCCGGAGCGAGGTGGCGCGGATGAACCAGGAAAAGATCAAGGCGGAACTCGGGGATGTACTGTGGTATCTAGCTGCTGTAGCTAAAGAGTATGACCTTAAACTATCCGACGTTGCTCAATATAACCTGGATAAATTAAGGGACCGGGCAGAGCGTGGCGTTCTCCAAGGGTCAGGAGACAACCGGTGAAACAGGTCAGCGGTCAGGTCTGGGATCAGGTCTGGGATCAGGCCCAGTATCAGGTCGGGGATCAGGTCAGGGAGCAGGTCTGGGCGCAGGTAGGGGTTCAGGTAGGGGTTCAGGTAGGGGTTCAGGTCTGGGATCAGGTCGGGGATCAGGTCGAGGATCAGGTCGGGGAGCAAACTAGATGAAACAGGTCTGGGATCAGGTCTGTGCTCAGGTCGGAAATCAGGTCAAGGATCAGGTCGTGTATCAGGTCACGTATCAGGTCTGGGATAAGGTCTGGGATCAGGTCAGGGATCAGGTCGAGGATCAGGTCGAGGATCAGGTCAGGGATCAGGTCTGGGGTCGGGTCAAGGAGCAAACTAGATGACTATCACATCACCATTAAAAGCTATTCGACAGAACTGTATAGAGTGTTGTGGAGGTAGCAAGCACGAGGTTAGTCTATGCCCTGCTGCCGGATGCCTACTCCACCCATTCCGTTTTGGTAAGAATCCATATAGTAAACGTACACTTTCAGACGAACAAAGAGAAGCTGCTAGGGTACGCCTACAGAACTATCACGAAGCGAATAAAACATTATAACTAAACATGAAACAGATGCTTCCGTAGCTCAACTGGATAGAGCACTCGCCTTCTAAGCGGACGGTTGCAGGTTCGAGTCCTGCCGGGAGCACCAATCTATCTTAAGGAAACTGTATGCTATCAAACTATCCTGAGCCTTGGACAGTCAGCACCTGGATCATTTATCTGCTGGTGTTAGGCTGCTATTTCGGTGTACTATATATATTAAGCGCGGCAGAGCGTATCAATTATGGAGAATCAAATGATGATTAAGAGCGGGTTCGTACCTGACACACTAGAGGATTATGACGAGTTCGATGACTGGGTATGGACTGACAGGGATACGGAATCAGTCGAAGAAAATATCAAGATCAAACCTTGGGATCTTAATATCGGCAGAGGGGCATGGTCAGATGAAGATACCGAAACACAAAAAGAAATCGAACCCTATCGCCAAAGATTTGATGACGAGTAAATACAAACCAATAGCATTACCCAATAAGAAGAAAGAACAGAAAAAAGTCGGGTACTCTAACCAAGACACAGGTGATAGCAAATGAAACAGGTCAAGTGGCAGGTCAGGACTCAGGTCTGGGATCAGGTCGAGGGTCAGGTCTGGGATCAGGTCGGGGATCAGATCAGGGATCAGGTCAAGTGGCAGGTCAGGACTCAGGTCTGGGATCAGGTCGGGGGTCAGGTCTGGGATCAGGTCAGGGAGCAAACTAGATGAAACAGGATGTAATCTATGGAGACTTAGAGGACATAGTCCTTGATGATATATATGAGACCTATCCTAACATAGAGTCAGGGGATTGGTGTGGCAGGATAGATATGTTTTGGAAGGATAAACTAGATGATACAGGATCTTCTCAATGATGTGATCTTGAAGGATGGGGAAACCCTGAGACTGAACTGTCCATCCTGCGGTGGGTACAAGACATTCACGATCACTAAGCTGTCCGGGTCTACAGTCTGGAACTGTTACAAGGCATCGTGTAATCTTAAAGGAGGCAAGGGTTCAACCTATTCTCTCAAGGCATATCAAGGGTTACGCAACACAGAACAAGTCGATCTTGTATTCGACTTGCCTCACTCGTTCACTCTGGATATACCAGACCATATGATTAAGTACCTGGAAAAGAACAATGTCCTCAAGGCATGGCGTCAGGGATTGGTGGATCTATACCATGATGTGTCTCAGGACCGGGCTGTATTCCTGATCAAGAAAGATGGTAAGCCTGTAGATGCTGTAGGTAGAGCACTCAAGTACGGTATGAAGTGGCTCAGGTATGGTAAGAGTGCCGAACCGTTCGTGG
>Ga0208898_1001866_pt1 | contig 13373 bp, 15 predicted proteins | sample VirMetDEL_Mar_4_FD_184513 | JGI IMG/M metagenome (GOLD analysis project Ga0208898, IMG submission 184513) | Aqueous microbial communities from the Delaware River and Bay under freshwater to marine salinity gradient to study organic matter... | ecosystem: Environmental > Aquatic > Marine >...
CTCATCCTTTTGTTCCTGGCGAGGAGAAAACGCCTAAACGTAACAATAAGACACAAGGCTATGTCGAAGGTGCTACCTTCACTCGCCTGAAAGAAACCAATCCTACTTCTAGGGATCATATCGCATGGATTCTAAAGACCTATTATGGTTGGAAACCGACCCAGCTGACTGCCACTGGGAAGCCTATTATCGACGAACCTATTCTGAAAGAGATATCATCAGAGATTTCTATGAAGTTTCTGAGATGTTTGACGGTAACGAAAATGCTTGGGATGCTCTCCCAAGGCGTGAACGCATGGCTGAAGCTATGTACCAACTCTAGAATACACCACCACTGCAGTGTAGCCACGGCTACCCATAGATGCGCCCACCGAAATCCGAACCTGGCGCAAGTACCCAGTGATGAACGATTTAGACGACTTTTTATTCCAACTCCGGGTCAAGTCATGGTCGGCGCTGATCTTAGCGGGATTGAGCTTCGGATGCTTGCACACTATCTTGCTAGATACGACGAGGGCAAGTACGCCGACATCCTCCTCAACGGAGACATACACCAAGTGAATGCCGATAAGATTGGCATCTCACGCAAGCTCGTGAAAACAGTGACCTACGCTTTCCTGTATGGCGCAGGCGACCAAAAAATTGGACTATCCTATGACAAACTTCTTTCACCCTCGCAAGCCAAGAAAAAAGGCAAAGAGATTAGGGAAGCCTACATCGAAGCCATTGAAGGGCTTGATTTACTCCTTGCCGCTATTAAGTCTGCTTCAGAAAGAGGGTTTGTACAATCTATTGACAAACGAAAGATCCTACTAGATTCGCCACACAAGGCACTAAACTACCTGCTTCAATCAGGTGCTGGTGTCGTTGCTAAGCGGTGGATGCTTATTAACCACAACAACGTAAAGACGCTCAAATTATGTTGTAGTCAGCTTGCCTTTGTGCATGACGAACTACAGTTTGAGTGCGACCCTAAACATGCAAACGACCTATGTTCATCCTTGGTACTCAGCGCTGCAGAGACTGGAGAAGTCTATGACCTCCGGATCCCGATCGCAGCAGAAGCAGGTATCGGGAAAGACTGGAGTGAAACACATTGAGAACCAAATCAATGCTGGGCGTCAAGAAACTTGAGCCCTTCAAAGCTAAGAAAACTAAACAGGGAGCTGGTAAGAACTCCCGCCCTAAAAAGGGTAAAAAAGCTTACCGTGGTCAGGGACGATGAAGTTACTTGTAGATGCGGATTACGTAGTCTACAAATGTTGCGCCTCCGCCGAAACTGAAATAGATTTCGGTGAAGACGTTATTGTTGTTACTTCAAAGTTTTCTGATGCTCTTGCTTGTGTGAAGAGGGAGCTTAAAAAAATCACACAAAATTTTTTTGACCCTGAGGTCATCCTGTTTTTCTCTGATAGCAGGAACTTTAGGAAATCTATCCAACCCGACTACAAAGGTCACCGTAACCGAAAGAAACCTTGTGGATACAAGCGTGTCATCAATGCTCTCAAAGAAGAGTATCAGGTTATTGTGATGCCAAGTCTAGAAGCTGATGATGCTCTAGGCATCTATGCTACCGCCAACCCTGGCAATGTTATCTGCAGTCCAGACAAAGACATGCGTCAGATTCCTGGCAAGCTGTTTGACATGTCAGACCTGCACGAGATTACTGCTGAAGAGGGTGCCCGGTGGCACTTGATTCAAACCTTAGCAGGAGACCAAACAGATGGATACGCCGGAGTACCTGGTATTGGTGTTAAGCGAGCCGCCGCATACTTCGAAGAAAAAGGGTATACTTGGAAAGCTGTCGTTGAAGCGTTTGCTGAGAAAGATCTTTCCGAAGAAGTCGCAATCGAAAACGCAAGACTTGCTAAAATTCTCCAATGCACTGACTACGATGTCATCAACAAACAACCGATCCTTTGGACCGCCCCCGCCAATTACAGAGTTGACTCTGGAGCAGGACTTCAAAATCCGACAGATTGAGGACGCTCTTAACAGACCCGACACCCGTAAGGACGACATCATTACTATTTTTATGGCATTACAGCGTCAAAACTTTGTACTTGCCAACAACATCCGCCAATTAGTTTCTGAATGGAACAACCCAAAGGACCACAGTATTACAGACGAGGTTCTATCGAACCTTGGGATTACATTCGAGACCAAGGACTAAACTACCACCTTGGTAATGCCGTGAAGTATATATCCCGCGCAGGCTTCAAGGACTCTGCTGTCTCTGATTTAAAGAAAGCTATCCACTACTTAGAAAATGAATTGCAACACATTACTGAGCGAGCAAGCAGCGGAGTTCAGGAACGCATACCAGATAACCAATTCGACTACTGGCAGAAAGAAGCAGAAATCTTTGATCGATGAAGAGTGGAGTGAATTCCACGAAGCTTATCATCTCAAGGACAAAGCTGAACAACTGAAAGAACTAGCAGATCTTGTCTATGTCTGCTATCAATTCGCCGCTAACATGGAATGGGACCTTGATGAAGCAATGCATCGGGTTCACAGGTCGAACATGTCTAAACTTGGCGAAGACGGTAAGCCCATCTACCGAGAAGATGGCAAGGTTCTGAAGGGACCAAACTATCAACCACCAACTCTCACCGATCTAGTCTAATGACCACCGCAAACCCTATCGCCCGCACTGGTCGAGTTCAATCCTGGATGGATGACCCGACCTCACGTCTACCCGTCTCTTGTACTGTCTTCGTCGTTGAAGACTCAATGGAAGGACCCAATGGAATTGAAGCAAGCTGGAGATTCGTCTCCCATGCCCTGCGACTGGGAGCAGGAGTTGCGGTACATTTATCTAAGCTCCGACCCCGAGGAAGTGAAAACGGAAAAGGTCTCACGGCTTCTGGACCTGTTAGCTTCGGTCGAATCTACTCATCGTTAAATGAAACACTACGTAGAGGTGGTGTGTATAAGAATGGCGCTTGCGTCCTTCATCTTGACCTCAGCCACCCTGACGCTTTGGAGTTCATCGAAACTCCTAGAAACGAACTACCCTGGGTCAAACGATGCATCAACATCAAGCCCGAGTGGTGGGAAGCCTGTGACTTCAAAGAAAAACTTCTTTACGGAATTCGCACAGGCGACATATGGCTCAACAAAGTAAAGTATGACAATGAAGGACAAAGAATTCGAGGTAATGTCTGCCTTGAGGTTTACCTGCCATCACGCGGAACTTGCCTGCTGCAACACATCAATCTTGCTGCCTGTGAGTTCGACGACATCCCAGAAGCTTTCGTTACAGGTATGTCCCAACTGTGCGAACTCCATGGTAAAACAAATGTTGGACTCACTGGTGAGTACCTGCCATCCGATGTGGACCGACAGGTTGGACTGGGACTTCTTGGACTTGCCAACCTCCTCCGAAGGTACGGAGTAACCTACGAGCAATTCGGACGTGCGCTAGAGCAATACAATCAAATGCCTCAAGACATCCGCTCACCAGCATATGAACTTGTCACCCAACTTGCTAAAGGAATTGATTACGCAGCCCAGATTGCTCGGGATCATAATATGGTTCGAGCCTTTGCTATCGCGCCCACTGCCAGCTGCAGTTACCGAAGCGTGGATCTGGACGGCTATACTGCGACACCAGAAATCGCTCCACCTATCTCACAGACAGTCGATCGTGACTCAGGTACTTTCGGAGTACAAACTTACAACTATGGCGACGTAGAGATCGCCAGTGAAGTGGGATGGGAATCCTACAAACGTGTTGCCGATGGCATCATGACTCTACTAGAACGCACTGGGCTTCTACACGGTTATAGCTTCAACAGTTGGTCGGACATGATCACGTATGACGAGAGCTTCATCGAAGAGTGGCTGCAAAGTCCCCAGACTTCAATGTACTATAGCCTTCAGGTTATGGGCGATGTTCAAGATAAGACTAACGCCTATGCCGCCCTAGAGGAGGAAGACGTGCAGGATTACTTGGACAGTATATTAAATGATCAATGTAGCTCTTGTGCAGAATGAATCCTTACGAAAAACTAATGGCGCGGAAGCGCAAATGGACACCAGTCCAAACTGAAGCTGGGAAATGCCGTGATGGTGCTGAAGAAACTATCTATCGGGCGCTGGCTCTCAGGCATATGGAACTCCCGGTGGGTGACTTTATCACCGCCGCTCTTGAGAAGAGTGTGCCTGATTCAGCTCGGCTCCTGCTCGAATCGAATGTCAAGGACGAAGAAAACCACGACATCGCTTTGGGTTACATCGCCAATGCTTACGGAGTGGATGCAAACGCTGAAGCTGAAGCCTTGGCTCTCCAGAAGGCGTGGATTGCGCATCCAGATCACACTGTCACCAAAGCCATGGTGGCTGAACGTGCGATTTTCTTCGTGCTTCTACCCTTCTTTCGTGCTAACGGTGATGCGGGAATGCGCACTGTAAGTGCAGATATCTCCCGTGATGAGCAAGTCCATGTGGCAACGAATAGCTTGGTATGTCGTGAGCTTAATCTCGATATCAGCCCTTCTCTGGATAAGCTCCGGAAGGCAACCATTAATTGGGTGATGCAGCCGCTGAAGGCTAATGATCCCGTTAAATTTTTAGACAAAAAATTTTGGCTGGATTCTAGCGACCGCCTAATGTATGAGGGCAAGGCACCTGAACTTTCCTTCACACGTAGTGCAAGAATGCCAGCGTTCTTCGAACATTCTAATGTCAACCTCCCACAATACGCTTAGCCTGCTAGAAACAACTGGCATGGCAGCAACTGCTATGCTAACTCAGCTTGAGCAGAACTTTCCACCGACCAACCCAACACCATCTAGTACTATGGAATCAATCATGTATCAAGCTGGACAACGTAGTGTTGTCGAGTGGATCAAACAATATATGGAGCAAGAATAATGTGTGGTGGACGTAGACAACCCGCAAACATTCAGGTCAGGGTCCCACGACCTGCTCTTCCTCCGGAACCAGCACCTGCTGTAGCACCTGTAGTGCCTGCCCAGCTGTTTGCCGCTAAGCCCATCACTCTCCGTGAGACGGAAGAAGTTGCTGTTCGTCCCCAAGTTAGACGCCGGCAACGTGAGCGGGCTGCCATTAGGCAAGGTACCTCTCAACTGCGGATGCCTATTAACACAGGCGCCGGCGGAACCTCTGGAGGGCTTAACGCATGATCACCGCACGTCAACGTTACAACCAGCTGCAGTCTGACCGTGCCCAGTTCTTGGACATTGCTATCGATTGCGCTGACTTGACCCTCCCTTACCTGATGAAACAGGAAGGTGATACCGCTAATCACCAGCGTCTTCGGACTCCCTGGCAATCAGTTGGAGCTAAAGGTGTGACCACCCTCGCATCTAAGCTCATGCTTGCCCTGCTCCCTCCGCAGACATCGTTCTTCAAACTGCAAATTGCAGAAGAGAAATTTGGTGACGAGCTTGACCCAGCGATCAAGAGTGAAGTTGACCTCTCTTTGTCAAAGATTGAGCGCATGGTGATGGATCACATCGCCGCCTCTAATGACAGGGTAGTTATTCACCAGGCTGTAAAGCACTTAGTTGTGACAGGTAACAGCCTGATCTTTATGGGCAAGGATGGTCTTAAGAACTATCCGCTCAACCGTTACGTTGTTGAACGTGATGGAAACGGTAACGTCCTAGAGATTGTTACCAAAGAACTTATCTCCCGACAACTTGTCGAAGGTAAGTTGAAAGAACCCATGCCTAACGAAGTCAGTGCAGGTGGTGGTCTCAACGCAGCGTTCACTCAGAACGGTACAGAAGATGTTGAGGTCTATACCTATGTCCGACTAGAGTCAGGTCGTTGGGTGTGGCACCAAGAATGTGAGGACTGTATCCTTGAAGGCAGTAAGTCTACTGCTCCCAAGAACAACAGCCCTTGGCTGGTGCTCCGCTTTGCCACCTTTGATGGTGAAGTGTATGGTCGTGGTCGTGTTGAAGAATTCCTGGGTGACCTCAAGTCTCTCGAAGCGCTTTCCCAAGCTCTCGTTGAAGGCTCTGCTGCTGCAGCTAAGGTGGTCTTCCTTGTGTCTCCTTCCTCTACTACCAAGCCACAAACCATTGCCAATGCTGGCAACGGTGCTATCGTACAAGGACGCCCAGATGATGTGAGTGTGATTCAAGTCGGGAAGACTGCTGACTTCCGTACCGCCTATGAAATGGCGCAGCAGTTGGCTAACCGAATCTCTGATGCATTCATGATTCTGAATGTCAGACAATCTGAGCGTACTACAGCTGAAGAGGTTCGCCTTACTCAGCTAGAACTTGAACAACAACTGGGTGGCATGTTCAGCCTGTTGACTGTTGAGTTCCTCAAACCTTACCTTGATAGAACCATGATGGTGCTGCAACGTAATGGTCAACTACCTACTTTACCTAAGGGTATCATCCGTCCACAGATTGTGGCAGGTGTTAATGCTTTGGGACGTGGTGCTGACCGTGAAGCACTCATCATGTTTATCACTACGATTTCCCAAACGATGGGACCTGACGCTATCCAGCAGTACGTCAACACTGATGAGTTCATCAAACGTCTTGCTACCTCTCAAGGTATCGATGCCTTGAACCTGGTTAAGAGCATGTCTACTGTAGAGGCAGAGCAAGCAGCTGCCCAAGAGGATGCGATGAACATGGAGCTGGCTAAGCAAGCAGGTCAATTCGCTAGCGCACCGCTGGCTGACCCATCTAAAAACCCAAACCTCGCTGAAGGATTAAATGACAACGCCGACTTCTCCGCAGAAGCGGACTCGATCCCGGAAACAGCAGGAGCCTAAGGTTGAAGTAGCAGAGAACACTCTGTCTAAAATGGAAGGCAAGGAAAATGCTCCCACCATTACGGTGGAGACAGCTGAACCTGATCCGAATGCAAAACCGAATCAGATCTTGCCCTCCATGAAACCACTTACCGACAAGTACGCACAAAAGCCGAAAGCCGGTACTCCTACTCTGGGACGTTCACCCAACTACGTCACAAAAGTTGGGTTAGGAAAACTGAAAGTAACACACGCGCATGGCACAACTGACGTATGATCCCACTCCTGCTGACCAGCCTGAGTTTAATGAGGCAGAGCAAGAAGCTCTAGCCATTGGTGAAGCCCAAGCTCGGGCTGAAGAGCAGGTCTACGCTGGTAAATTCAAAGATGCTGAAGCTCTTGAGCAAGCATACATTGAACTACAAAAGAAACTTGGAGAAAACAATGGCGAAGAAGAGCTGCGGGACGAAGCGCCCACCGAAGAAGTAAAAGAAGAAGAAGAACCAGACTTACTTGAGTCTGCTTACTCTGAATTCAATGAGAAAGGCGAACTCTCTGATGAGACGATGCAGAAGCTGACCGCCATGGATAGCAAGGAACTAATCCAAGCTTACATGGAATCTCAGTCCATGGATCGTGGTCGAGAGATGACCCCTGCCGAAGTAGAAACTGTCTACAAAGCTGCCGGTGGTCAAGAACAGTATGGTAGGATGATGGAGTGGGCAACTAACTCGCTCCCTGAAGCCACTGTAAACGCCTACAACAACGTTGTGGATCGTGGTGACCCTGCTGCTATTCAGCTCGCCTTGGCGGGCATTGCAGCGGCTTACAAGGACACCTTTGGTTCAGAGGGAACCACCCTAACAGGCAAGCCCGCTGTCAATAAGCAGGATGTCTTCCGCTCTCAAGCAGAAGTTGTCCAAGCTATGTCTGACCCTCGTTATGATAGGGACCCTGCTTATCGGCAGGATGTTTTTAACAAACTCGAACGTTCACCCATTCAATACTAATGACTTCAACCACCGACGAATTTGGTCGTCAAAATATCTTTGCAAAAGAACCTCCCATTATCATGACTGATCATCCCTATGGCGTCCCTCATAATGAGCGCGCTGAAAAGCTCAACGGTCGCGTTGCTATGCTTGGCATCATGGCTGCTTTTATCGCTTACGCGACCACCGGTCAAATCATCCCAGGAATCTGGTGAATAGGTTTTACTTGTTCTCTAAGAAATCCTGTGGACCTTGCGCCCTTGTAGACAAATACTTCAAGGGTGTTAAGGATGACCGGATCAGCCAAGTTCAAAAGATTGACTTGGAAGATGCAGGTCCTCTTCCTATTCCGGAAGAGAATCTCCGCCTTGCTAAATTCTATAGTGTCACTGCTACACCAGTGTTGGTAATCACCGACAAGGACGGGCGTCCTCTCGATACCAAGGTTGGTGGCATGGCAATCACGCAAAACATTCGTTCATTGCTTGAAGAATATGGCACCGAAAAAGAAACCAGCGACCAAGCAACGTCTTGATAAGTCCTGCTGGAAAGGCTACAAGAAAAAGGGTACCAAAGTAAAAGGTGGTACCCGTGTTAACAACTGTGTAAAAAAGTAAACCACTAATTTTTAATCATGAAAACTGCTATCCTCTCTGCTGCCGTTCTGTTCGCAGCTGCTCCCGCTTTCGCTGGTCCCTACGCTAACATCGAAGCCAACAGCGGCTTCACTGGTTCTGACTACACCGGCACCAGCACTGACTTTCACCTGGGCGTTGAAGGTTCCTCTGGCGCTGCTGCCTACTACATCCAGGGTGGACCCACTGTTGTGTCCCCTGATGGTGGCGAATCGGAAACCATCCTGACTGCTAAGCTTGGCGGTTCTGTGGCTGCTGGTGAGAACCTCTCTGTGTACGGTGAGATCTCCGCTGCCTTTGATGACGTGAACAACTACGGTTCGAAAGTTGGCGTGAAGTACGCCTTCTGATAAGATAGGTTGAAATGGGCTGGACTGGACAAGCGCCTTGCCAGCCCTAATTAAAGTGCGCTCATACTTGCCGTAAAAATAATGAACTACTTTAATGACCGCTTCAATCTCTCTTAAAAAACAGAATAACATTTGGAATGACTTTTGTGAGTGGGTAACCTCCACAAACAACCGTCTTTACGTTGGCTGGTTTGGAACTCTGATGATTCCGACGCTCCTTGCAGCCACAATTTGTTTCATCCTGGCGATCATCGCCGCTCCTCCCGTTGACATCGATGGAATCCGCGAACCCGTTGCAGGTAGTCTCCTGTACGGAAATAACATCATATCAGCCGCCGTCGTTCCGAGCAGCAATGCCATCGGACTACACTTTTACCCAATTTGGGAAGCTGCTTCACTTGATGAATGGCTCTACAACGGTGGTCCCTTCCAGCTCGTCGCATTCCACTTCCTCATTGGCATCTATGCTTACATGGGACGAGAGTGGGAACTTAGCTATCGACTAGGAATGCGCCCTTGGATCTTTGTTGCTTACTCTGCTCCTGTCGCCGCTGCGACTGCTGTCTTCCTGGTTTACCCGTTTGGACAAGGCTCTTTTTCTGATGCTATGCCCTTGGGGATATCCGGTACCTTCAACTACATGCTCGTTTTCCAGGCTGAGCACAATATTCTTATGCATCCTTTCCACATGTTGGGTGTTGCCGGCGTATTTGGTGGGAGTTTGTTCTCTGCTATGCACGGTAGCCTGGTCACATCTTCGCTCGTTCGTGAAACGACTGAGCAAGAGTCACTCAACTATGGTTACAAGTTTGGTCAAGAAGAGGAAACCTATAACATTGTTGCTGCTCACGGTTACTTTGGTCGGCTTATTTTCCAATATGCCAGCTTTAATAATTCCCGTAGCCTTCACTTCTTTCTGGCTGCCTTCCCTGTGGTTGGCATCTGGTTCGCGGCGCTAGGCGTCAGCACCATGGCGTTCAACCTGAACGGCTTTAACTTTAACCAGTCCCTTCTGGACTCCCAAGGACGTGTTGTCCGTACTTGGGCTGACATTCTGAACCAGGCTAACCTTGGTTTCGAAGTCATGCACGAGCGGAATGCTCATAACTTCCCGCTTGATTTGGCAACTGCAGAAACCACCGCTGTAGCACTTACTGCTCCTTCGATTGGCTAATCATGGCATACACTTCTCTCACTGTTACTTACAGTGGAACGAAAGCAGCTGAAACGGACGGCGACTTGACGTCTTCTTTCATCCCTGCTTACCCGCAGTACACTACTGCAACTACTTTTGATGAAGCATTCTATTGGTCCCGCCAACAGCAATGCAATGAGCTGATTACAGCAACGTAAATCTGGTGATCTTGGGGAGGTTCGATTCCTCCCTTATGTCTTACGGCTTTGAGCCTCTACGGAGACAACTCACTGCCTAACCGGTTAGGTATGACCTCAATAATACCAACAAAAAATTTTTTCTATTCGAATAGTAGCTCATCTTTAACTTTTTTTATTTAAGACAATGACTGCTCAAGGCGTAACGGGTAACGTAAACTTTACTACGATGACCCCAACCCCCGGTGGTTCGATTAACTCGGATCCCCAACTAGCCCTGTCCCAGGGTTATGCTGATGGCTCCGTCGCTGCTGGCGAAAAGTATGCGACTTACCTAAAGCTCTTCAGCGGAGAGATGATCAAAGCGTATGAAAGCGCTTGCATCTTCAAAGACACTGTGCAGAACCGTACCCTCCGCAACGGTAAATCTCTGCAGTTCATCTACACCGGTCGCATGACCGCCGACTACCACGTCCCTGGTACTCCTATCCTGGGCGATGGTAACCCTCCGGTGGCTGAGAAGACCGTGCTGATGGATGACCTCCTCGTCTCCTCTGCTTTCCTGTACGATCTCGATGAGACCCTGGCTCATTACAGCCTGCGTAGCGAGATCTCCAACAAGATCGGTCACGCTCTGGCTGAAGCCTATGACAAGAAGATCGCTCGTGTGATCGCTCTTGCTGCTCGTCAAGCACACCCCATCACTGCTGCTCCTGGTCCTGAGCCCGGCGGTTCTGTGATCAACCTGGGTGCTGGTAACGAGTTCGACGCTCAAGCTCTGGTCGATAGCTTCTTCGAAGCTGCTTCGATCCTTGACGAAAAGAACGTGCCCAAAGCTGGTCGTCATGCTGTCCTCAGCCCGCGCCAGTACTATGCTCTCATCTCTCAAGTTGATAGCAACATCCTCAACCGCGATTATGGCAACAGCCAAGGCAGCCTGAACTCCGGTGAAGGTCTGTATGAAATCGCTGGTATCTCCATCAAGCGCTCCAACAACCTGCCCTTCATGGCTGGTACCGTTGCTCGCGTTGACGGTGAGAACAACCCTTACAACGGCGACTTCAGCTCGCACTGTGGTCTGATCTACGGTCGTGACGCTGCTGCTGTTGTGACCTCGATCGGTCCTTCTGTCCAAACCACCGGTGGGGATGTGAAGGCAATGTACCAAGGCGACCTTATCATCGGTAAGCTTGCCATGGGTGCCGACTGGCTGAACCCTGCCGCTGCAATCGAACTGCAAGCTGCTTGATAGGGAGGGAGAATAAATGTCTCTGACTCCTGGTACTCAACAGTTCTGTACTATTGAAGCTGCACGTGGTATTGGAGGTGTGGAGTCCATCACTCAAGATGGGCTCACTCCCGTAGAGTTTGGTCGCACTGCGGCTGACTCCCAGTACACCGAAGTTGCGTCGAGTGGCGCACAAATCCCTGACCAAGGTTAATAAACTATGGCTAACTTGTCTGTCGCTGCAGGCGATAACGGCGTTGCCGGAACCTGCACTCCTGCTGAGCTGCTGACCCAGATTGATGCTATCACTGGTAGCGTCTCTGGCGGTGACCTCAGCTCTACTGAAACCACTGCTATTCGTAGCTCCGTGGCTAAATCTCAAAAGAGCTACGGTGGCGCTGCCATCGCTGACTCTAACGTCTACTCTGTGACCCAAGGTCTGCGCTTTGCGTATGCCGGTGTCGAGTCTGACGCTGCTCCTGGTGCTATCACCCGGACCTGATTTATCTGGGAGGGCTTCGGCTCTCCCTTTTTTTTATCTTCCTTTATTGAGAATAATAATCAATGGCGATTGAAACTACATACGATACTGAGACAGAACTCTCCAGTGTAAACTCAATACTGGGAGCTATCGGTCAGTCTCCAGTGACCAGCCTGGATGCCGGTAACCCTGAAATCTCTTATGTTTATCAACTCCTGATGGAGTCACAGACTGACTTGCAGAATGAAGGGTGGGTATGGAACCGTGAATTTCATTACGAAATAAATCCTGAAGCAAACAACGGACGTATTCCTGAGCTTGCTAACGATGCTAAAATCATTGTCATCCCTCCCAACATTTTACGCATTGATATGTACGCAAATGACGTAATGCGTACTACTGATTACGTGAGACGGAATGGTTGTGTGTATGACAAACTGAATCATACCTATGAGTTTGATAAGTCTATCCATGCAAACATTGTTTGGAAACTTCCTTATGAAGATCTCCCTTCTGTGTTCAAACGCTACGCTACTATCCGTGCTAGTGTCCGTGCTGCTACTCAGATGGTAACCAACAAAGAGCTTGCTCAACTTCTAGCTACCCAAGAGGCTTATGCTCGTGCGTCTTGCATTGAGTACGAATCAAACCAAGGTGACTATACTATCTTCGGTACTCCGGATAATACTATGTATCGATCCTATCAACCTTACAGAGCACTTGCCCGATGACTGCAATAACACAAAAGATTCCTAACTTCATTGGTGGTATCTCGCAGCAGCCTAACGAACTACAACCTAACGGTACTCTTAAGGACTGCTTGAATGCTATTCCTGATGTTAAGGGTGTTGTTGCTAAGAGACCTGGTACGAAGTTTGAAGGTGCTTTGACTAATGTGGATGACGGTAAGTGGTATCACTACTTCCGTGACAGTGATGAATCATACATTATGCGCATTCGTAAGAATGGTGTGTTGGATGTGTGGACAACAGCTGGACAACCTCTGCCTGTGTCCTACACCAACACTCCAATCAATGCGCTAGATGAAACAATCACAGGCTTACCTACTCCTGAAACTCCTGCTGAAGGAACCCAAGCTCAGTACCCAGACTGTGATTTAGAAGCATTTCAATCTGCATTGGATGATGTGAGAGGTGCAGCAGGCATCCTAAATTTTCAAAAAAGTCAGATTCAAGAGAAGAATGTCGAAGCTGCTAAACTACAAGCAGAAGTAGACGGTACCTTTACCTACAAACTACTTGACAAAACACTTGTAATTGGTCAAGCCCAGCTAGCTGATGGTACTGTCTTCCTTGAACAAGGTGAACCTGCTGCACAAGCTGGTTACACTACTACTGCTGTCTATCGTGAGACGGCTGACATTGTTATCCGCTCTCGTTCCGACAATGCTGTTGGGTATGTAGACAAGCGGTACCCCAACGCTAGGTTGTATGCTTGGAAGACTGTTCGTGATGCTGCCCAGGCTGAACTAGATGCAGTCAATGCTGAGATAGCCGTACTTGAAGCTGGCATCTTTCCTCTTATTGAGGATCTACAAGAAGCTCGTGCTATCTGGGAACCGCTTGCATCTGACTGTGGTGTCT
>Ga0208898_1001868_pt1 | contig 13366 bp, 3 predicted proteins | sample VirMetDEL_Mar_4_FD_184513 | JGI IMG/M metagenome (GOLD analysis project Ga0208898, IMG submission 184513) | Aqueous microbial communities from the Delaware River and Bay under freshwater to marine salinity gradient to study organic matter... | ecosystem: Environmental > Aquatic > Marine > Coastal...
CTTCTGCTGTTTTACTTATTATCCAATTAGCTTTTGCTTCTGGTGTTCCGTTTTCTAAACCTGTAATATTTTCTAACGGTAAATTTAAACCTATACCATCTAAAAACATTTTAATGTCTGTAGCTGCTATTTGTGGTCTAGCTGTTAACACAAATATATCTTTACTGCCAAACTTACCTTGTCTTCTTAAAGCTAAATTAGCAAGTGGTCCTTTTTGAGTGCCTTTACCTACGTTTTCAAAATTGTCAAAATTAAACGTAGCTCCATTTTCTTGTAATTCACTAGCTTGTTCTGCAAACTTAGCGGCTGATATTTCTATAGTAGTTCCGTCAGCTTTGTTAACTATAACTTTTTCTTTTGTTTTAGCTAACGTATCATCAAAATCAAATACACTTATACCTTTTGGCTTTGTGTTTAAAGACCTAGAGAACTTTAAAGTTTTGTCATAATTGCCTAATGTTTTTACCTGAGATTCCATACTCATGCTAGTGTTAACTTTATCACCAAACATATCTGAGTTTCTGTTACTAGCTTGTATAACAGTTTCTCCTATATTTTCAACATAAACATTTAATCTATTTACAGACTTAGAAAACTTCATATTAGGATCTGTAGCTTGTTCTAACATTAATTTATTTTGAATATTAACTGAGCTTGGATCTTTTTTAAACTTACCTTTCAAAGGATAACCCATAGTAGTTGCTATATCTGAACCAGTATTTAAGTCTTCAATTGTGTTTAAATTAATACCAGCAGCTGCTAATCTTAAAAACCCAGAATTAGGTGTTAATATACTAGTTCCGTCAGCAAATCTTTTGTCTAATTTTGCAATATCTAAAAGAACATCTGAAGAATTAGACAGTTGGATTTGAATAAAATTATCTTTAACACCTTTCATTATTGGTACAACTGTGTCTGTAGCTAAACCATATATAATAGAAAGACCAACTTTAGAAGCAGGTGGACTATGCTCTTCAATATAATCAAGGTCTCTTTTAGCTTGTTTTGTGCCTTTAGGTGCTTTTACAAAAACATTAGAAACTCCAACAAAAGGTGCTGAAATTTTTATTAAACCTGTAGTTCCTTGGTAAGCTTGAGAAATAAATAAAGCAGAGTCATTTAAAGGAATTATTAATTTACCGTAATTAGTGTTAGGTTTACCGTTTTCTAAAAACTCTACACTATCTCTTTTATCTAGTATTTTGACAAAATCAGCTAAAGCTTTTTGATTTATTTCTTCCTGAGCTTTATTTGCTTTTTTATCTTTTATAGTTAATTTTTTATTTCTTGGTATTACAATTCTTTTTACTTTTTCAAATGCTGAATTAGGATAAAGATTATCGTTAGTTTTAGCCGCTGTAATCATATCATTATAAGCTGGATCAGTTGCTCCGTAGTATAAAGACCCTCTTGATGGGTTCCAGTCAGTTCTTGTGTTAGCTGAGGGCTTTTTGCCATTTGCTTCTATAAACTCACCACTTGTTGTTGTAAAGTATTTTTTAACATCTGTAATTCCTGCATTTTCAGCTTTTGCTCTAGAATCATATTTTTTTGTTTCGTTACCATAAACAGTTTCTCTACCAAAATTATTTAATTTTAATAATTTAATAAGCTTGAAAGGAATTTTTCCATTTTTTACAGACTCAAGAATAGAAGCTTGTCTAATTTTTCTATTACTTTTGGTAGCTGTTATATCACCTTTTAATAAACCTTTGTTTTTTAGGTAATTAGCTAAATTATCAATACCTCCTAATTGTGATATTTCAATAAGCTGCGTGTTTTGTTTAGGCGTTATAGTTTTACTAAACTTAGCGCCTGATTGTAGTCTTTTACCTTGTGAAGGTTGTGCTGTTTCTAGTATACGATTTCTAATAGCTAGATTTAATAAACCTCTAATAGTTTGACCTACCCGATCTCTATATATAGGTTTAACTGGTTTTTCTCTAATAAGATCCATGTAGTCTTTTAAACTACCTGTTAATTTACCGTTAGTATATAAAGCATCTTTAACGTTTTTAGGTACAAATGTACCTTTACCAAAATCATCTTTTAGCTCAGGTAAGCGAGCATAATCATCTTTAGCGTTTTTAAGTAAAAGTTGTTTTGCTTTAGTTAAACCTTCGGCGTCTTGTTTAGAATAATTTCTAGTTTTATCTGTAATTGTTTGTGGGTTAATACCTAGCTTTTCTGCATATATATCAGCAACGTCTTTAGGAACATTTTTAGTTTCAGAAAACTTAACATCGCTACTTTTAAAATTTTTATTTACTGCTTCATCAATTCTAGATTCAGTAGCTTTATCAAAACCTGTTGTTTCACTAGGTTTTTTAGCTAATTTAGTATCATCTTTTTTAGACGCAGTAGATTCGTCAGCTATTTGTAAAGTGCCACTATCAATACTTCTTTCTTGCTTTTGTCTTTCACTTTTTTCTGCTAAAGCTTTATTTGCTACCATTTTAGCAAATCTAGTGTTAGCAAATATAGACTCACCAAAACCTTTAGAACCTACTTTAGTCCCATCAGCTCTAGTTGCCTCAGGATTAAAATTAAATATACGATCGTACATTTCATCTAGCATTTTATTACCTTGCTCTTGATTTGTTTGTTTAGATCTTATATAGTTATTTATAACACCACCTGGTTGTAATGCATCAGCGATAGCTTTAGCATCTTTTTCACTTCGCATGAATTGATCAAACTGCTCTTTAGTTTGTATTTCTTCAGGTATTAAATCGTTAATAGCTTCTAGTGGTGTAAGAGTTTTGGATGTTATTTTCTCTTTACTAACAATGTTTTCTCCTTTATCTAAAAGTTGTTGAGCTCTATCTGATATAACTCCACTTTCAGCATTTTTATTATAGCTTTTTATGAAATCATATAAATCTTGCCCGTTTTTAAAGCTTATATTGCTTGGTTTTACATCTTGTCCAGTAGTATTTTTGTTAGCAGCTTTTGCTATTATTTTAGAAATAAAGTCGCTTAATCTTTTTATTAAACTAGGATTTTCTACAATTGACTCTTGTGTTATTTCTCCTTCGGCTATTAAAGAAGAAAATATAGCTAAATACTCGTCTGGGTTTGTTTCTAAGTAATCATCAGTATATATTCTTTCACCGGTAGATGGATCAACTTGCTTAATTCTATCTATCAATAATTTATAGCCAGCTGGATCTTCTTTTTCTAATATATCTAAAAACTCTTTTGCTAATTGCTTACCGTTTTCTCCTTGAAATTCTGATTTTAATATTTTATGTAATAACTCATGTCTACCAACACCAACCGCGCCAGCTTCTCGCATTTTTTGTTTGTTTATAAATATTTCACCAGTCTCTGGGTCTATATAAGCGTCTACATTAGGATCTGTTACGCCTGTAGTTTTCATGAATTCAGCAGTAGATTCAAACGACTTTACTTTACCTTTACCATATTTTTTAGCAAGCTTAACTTCTTGATCCACTTTTTTGTCAATATTAGCTTGTTGTTTAGATGATCTAGGAATAGAACTTAACTCAGATTCAATTTCTTTTATTCTTTGTTGTTCAGGTTTTGTTAAACTTTTAGGTGCGTTTTTTATTTTTTTGTTTATATCAATCAGTTCAGTGTTTAAATCAATAATAGACTGTCTTGATTTACCTGTAAAACCAAGTTTAGATATTGAGTTAGATATCCCTTGTTTTGTTTTAAAATTAGATTTAATTTGCTCAGCCTTATCTGTTGTCATTTGCCCAGATTCTACTTTTCTTTTTAACTCTGTATTTAAAAACTTTTCTGTTTGAGGGTTTTGAAGTATACTATTTTCGTTATCCGCAACTTGATCAGGTGTTAGTTTTTTATCGACAGTTTCAGATGTAGTTTGTTTTTTATATTTTCTAACAGCATTTCCTTCGAGCTGCTTGTCCATAAACTCAACTTCATTCTCTATTTTAGAAGATTCTTCTAATGTTTTAGATTTTTTACTAGATATTGTTTTTTCTACTTGCTCTGAATTTTGATCTAATTCTGTTTCTGTTTCTGTTTCTGTTTGAGTTGGAGCTTGATTATCAGAAGTGGTATCAACATCTACTTTAGCCTCTGGATCAAACATTCCGCTTAAGCTTTTAAATTCAGTTCCTTTTAAGTTGTTTTTAATGTCTTTGTAATTTATGTAACTTCTTAATATACTGGCGCCAGAACCTACAGACGTCATACCCCCACCCATAACACCACCAATTAAAAACGTGTCCATTATTTCTCCCCATTTAGGAAAAAACTCTTTAACTTCGTCTTTGTATACATAATCAGCAGCTTGATTTATAAGTAGTGTCGCAGTTTCAGATAAACCTTCTTTACCAAAATCTTTCATTACATTTAAAGCGTACTGACCAAGTGTTTTTTCTATAACTTCTTTAGAATTACCTCTCAAGCTCTTAAACATATTACCACCAATTTTCTTTGTAGTAAGTTCCAATAAACCTTCTGATGCACCTATAACATATGAATGAAGTATTCTTTGATAATCTAAAGGTCTGTTGTCTTTTTCGCTTTCCATGTTTGATCTAGCAGCCTCAGCAGCAACTATTGAAGCTATACCAACGTAAGGTATCATAGATTGAGCTACAGAAGGTAAAGACCCTAATGCAGATGAAGTTATTCTTGAAGCTCCTGTTACAAAAGAACCAAGTCTTTCATCGAAGCTTTGATCTACAACTATTTTTTCACCGTTTTCATCTAACACAAACTCACCTTCTTTGTCTTTTTTATATTTAATAAAAGCTTCGCCAAGTTGTCCAGACATGCTATCACCACCAAAATCCATTAAAGATAGATTTAATTCTTCTGATTTTTCGCTAAAATTATCATAAGCAATTATACCAGCATCAACAATATCTTTTTGACTAATTTGATCTAATAAACCACCAACTGGGTTTATGGCGTTTTTAAGTATTTTCATACTTGGCTGGTTAACAATATCTGTAATTGCGCTAGGTAAAATTTCACCCACACCGTCTCCAATAACTTTTTTAGTGTCTGCAATAAGCTTAGGCGTAGCTGATATACCAGCTGCTATATTCAATATACCGCTTTCAACAAGATCTCCTGTTTCTTCTGCAAAATCATAATCTTCTCCATAAGCACCTGATTCAGCGCCTTCTTTTTTAGCAAAATTAGTAACAATACTACTTATAGTTTCATCAAACAATCCAGATATTGGCATAAAATCTACAGCTTTTTCTACAAACTCTCCTATAAATCGAGACCCACCTTCAATAAGTTTACCTTCTCCAAATAAACCTAAAATACCTTTTTCATCTTTTTCATTATAAGCTTCAAAAGCTTTTTCTTTTTTTTCTTTTAACTCAGCTTCCGCAGTAGCATTTGCTTCTTCTTGGTCTAACAATAATTTGCCATCCAAAGATTCGGATGCTTCTTGATTGGTCGATGTTACAGTTGCATCCTGAGCCACAACATCGTCTGTCTTTACTTCTTCTTCTTCTTCTTCATTAAACCGTGAGGCTAGTTCTACTATTTCTCTACCAGTTATATTTTGAGATACTAAATCTTTTATATATTCTTCTCTAGTCATTTGATTTAATTTATTTAGTGCTACTCATTAGTTTTTCAGCTTTAGCTTGTCTAGCTTGCTCTAGATCAAATACAGAAGCGTCTTTTTGTACGCTAGGTATTTTGTTTGTTAAAAACTGAACTAAGTAATTTTTGTAAAAATATTCTTTGTACTTTTCTAAAAATAAAACTTTTTTATCTTGAAGCAATGGTAGGTCTAATTCATATGACCATGAGTCACCAGCTGCATTAGCGTTTTGAACCATTTGATCGTCTTCTTCTTGGCTAGTTCCTTTAGATAAATAAACGTTCCAAGCAGCAATAGCTTCTTGCTCCGCGCTTAATATACCTGCTACTTGAGCATTGATAAAAGGAGTTACTTTTTTCTCTATTTTATCCATGTCATATCTTATTATATTTCTACCTTTACCGTTACCTAAATCAATTATTTCATAATCAGGTTCGCCGTTAAATTTTAATATAAAAGTATCTAATATTTTAGCATCAGCACCTAGTTTTTTATCTTCACCTACTGATTTAGGATCAAATAATTGTGACTCTACTAATAATTCTGTCATGCTTATGTTTATGTCTGGAGTTTCAACAACCATAGATGTGTCAGATTCTAATAAGCTTTTAAGAGCCGCGCTATTTATTACTAGAGGTTTATCAAATATAGGTCCTGTAAAAGTTAACTCTTGAGTTCCGTTTGATAACAACTGTAACATTACATCATAACCATCTGTTTTAGAAAATCCAGGTTTCTCAGAAATAATACAATTAGCAACCATAAATCCAAAATAGTTATTAGGATCGTAGTTAGAAGTTTCTACTACACCTAACTCACTCATAACGTTTTCCAAAAACTCTAATGATAATTTTGGCGCTGCTTCAAGTTGCATTAACATATTGTTTTCTTCAATACAACTACCACATTTACCTTGGTCTATAGCTGTTTTTATTTTAGCATACTGTTTACCAGTATCTTGGTAAGCTTTATCTAGCACTCTAAATTCAGTATCTACAGGAGAAGCTATATAACCTGGAACATACGCCATGTTATCACTTTGCAGTAATTGTTTTATTAAAAGGTTTGTTGTTATATTTCTATTTTCCATGTTTTATGCTTTGCTATTGTAAAAAGAGCTTGCTGCTCCAGCCACGCCAGATATTGCTCCTGTTAATGCTGAGGTTTGATCAGCTGAAGCTTGAGCTTTTATACCTTGTTGAGTGTTTATTTGATTTTGTAGTCTATTTAATTGCTGCATTTCTCTATCTTCAGTTTCGCTGTAAACAAACTTTTTACCCATAGCATCTACGTCTTGCATTCTTTCTGCTTCTGCTATTTGCGCTTGTTGAAGTTTTTCTTCACCAGCTGCTCTTTTATCTTCGTTAGATTTTTCTTGAGCTTCTATATCAGCAGCTACGTTTTTCTTAGATTGTAAAGCCGCTTGAGCCAAAGCAGTAGCTCCACCAGCACCACCACCAGATTCTCTTAACGCATCTAAAGTGTTAGCTAAAGCAATGTCAGTTTGCTCTATTTGTATATCAGTAGCTTGTGTAGCAACAGATAGATTAGCCATAGGATTACTCATCATACCACTTAAACTAGTCATGTCCTCGTAAGGATTTATTATCTCCTGCCTGTTAGCTTCTAGTTCTTTCATTTTAGCATTCATCCTTTTAAGCTTTCTTGCAGCTTTTCTTTTAGCTCTTCTAGCTTTACTACCACCGATAATACCACCAATAATACTAGCGCCAGCGCTTATAGCACTACCAATTAATACACTCATTTTTATTTATTTTTAATTTTTTAATATCCATTGTTTGTTACGTAGTCTGACATTACTGAAAACAATTGTTTTTCCCCACCTAAATTTGTAACTAAATCTGTTACTAAAGTTCCTGTTACATAAAATCCTTTTACACCACTTATTTCAGAGCCAAATAATATTTCTCCTGTTGAAGCGTTGCTGTTATTTACTAAATTAGCTACGTATCTATTTTCTTTTCTATTAAAACCAGCATAATATCTAGGTAAAGGAGGTTCTGTAGTTCCTAAAGTAGCTTGATAATTAGCTCTTACGACAGGTGCTCCACCAACTGGATTAAACACATATTCGCCGTCTAATAAGCTTAACACCAAAGCTGATTCATCATTTGTTGTTATCCATTGCCCTGACGCTGGACTTAAACCATCACCAGTTCCATCAGATACCAATGTAGATAACTGCCAACCACTGCTTCCTTCGTAACCTATTGTTTTAAAGTTTTTAGAAGAAACAGGTGATTCAGCGTTTAATATAAACGTAACAGAGCTACGATAATTAACTCCGTAAAAATTACCTCTATTTACAGAAGTAGAGTAATGTCTATATAAGGATTCATTAGTAATACTGTAAAAGTTGTTTCTTATGCTAAACATTTGATCAGGATTATAATCAAAAAAGCTAGTCCAGCCTTTTACGCTTTCATCAAAAGAAAGATTTTCACCTTTACTTCCTTTTTCATCTTGCAAGTTAACGACATACTGATCATTATGTATATCCCAACCACCTATTACTTTACCTAATCTACTATTATTTAATTGGTCTCTAAAATAATCTATCATACCAAACCTAGATATTTCATCAAGACCAGATTTAGATAACCTCATTATTACGTTATTGTTTCTATCAGAAAAGTATTTATTATAACCATATACAGCAAAGCTTTCTGGGTTTGTGCTTATACCGTATTTACCTTGATAAGGCTGTATAACACCTATAGTTAAATTAGAAGATGTAATAGCAGCGTTTCCTTCAGCGCTATATATTGCGTCTTTATCTATTAATGCTCTACTTACTTTTAGTTCTTGAAATATAGTTAGATTAGTATCTTCTGCGTATAATTTTTGAATTGTTCCGTTCGCAGGATCTGCACTCTTTGTAATATCATCTGCTACAGAAAATACATTTGTGTTGTTTATACCTGTTCTTGAGTTAAATACGCCAGAGTATATTAATGAGTTACCTCTAGTAACAGCGTTAGGTTCTTCTTCAACTAAATAAGCTTTAGCACCATAATCAGTAGACACATTGTTATAACCGCCTCTAATTCTTGATTCTTCAATAGCCCAATTGTTAATTCCATTTGTACTAGAAGTAACTACTACAGGATAACCACCTTTAGCTTGAGGTATACCAAACGATCCGTTCCATATAACTTGATCAGGAGTTACAACGCTGTTTACAGTCTTCTTAAGAACAAAAGAGTTAAAATATTTTACTTCTACTACTGCTCCCATAGTTAATTATTACTTATTTTGTTTGTTTTTTCCATTATATAATTTCAAATAAATACCCTGTTATATCTATATTGCTAGTGCTAATTATATTACCTGTGTTACCACTTGAACAAGTGCAATCGCTAGCTGTCCATAAAGCTCTAACAGCAGCGCTTGATGTAGGTGAAAAGAAAGCATTACCATACGAAGGGCATGCTGCTCCTGACGGGTTTGTTAATCTTGCATTTGTTCTGTCTATTGTAATAACGTTACCACCATTAACATTAACTAATGTACCCCAAGGCACAGGAAAAATATACCAACCATTTTGTTGTGTAGGTGATGCTGATCCGTCTGTTATTTGTATTTCTACAGCTGGAAAATTATCAGCTTGAGTCTCTCCATCACAAACTATTTGCCACGTAAGAGATCTAACAACATTAGGCTCTATTAACATGTTAAAAATATATTGAGCATTTACAGAAGCAAGAGCATCTGATAACCTTAGATTAACTTCATAAACTTCTGGAGGCATATTACCACCAGACGCGTTTGTTAAGGTAGCTCTTAAATTATTTGAAGCTACAGTAGTTGGTATTGTAAAATAACCTAAATTACTACCGTTAGGTCCTATATCAGTTGAAGGTGCGCTAGTAGTATTAAATACACTAATTATTTCCCACGTTAAATCTTGCGTTCTTAACGTAGTGTTGTTGGCTCCGTTTATTCCGTCTAATACTGCTAAACTTTGTTCGTATCTATTTGTTTGAACGGTTGTTCCAATAGCAGGTGTGGCTGTTGATATTGTTGGATCTACATTTCCTAACGTAATTGTTTCATTATAAGTTGTAGTTGTTGCGTTTCCTGAGTCAGTTATAACTGAAGTAAAAGTCATTGTAAAAGTTCTTAACGCAGCGTTGCTTTCATTAAAAAAGAAAATACTGTTGTAGTAAGCCGCTGTGGTTTTAATATTAAAATAACCTGCACCAATACTGTCTAATGTAAAAAAGTTAGTTACAACTGTATTGTTTCCGTTTCTTACTATATCTAGAGTTAAACTAGTTATATTAGCTGGTGGAATAACAACGCCAAAGAAATCAACTAAAGTAAAATTTGCACTTAATATAGCCGATTCACTAGCTAAAGATTCTTTAAATATACTAGAATTAAAAGAACTAAAATTAGCACCACCTTCGCTTGAGTTTAATATCAATGTGTTTAAATCTTCAATTAGACCTGTTGATGTTGTTTCCCAGAATATATCTAATAAACTTTCTACAGGTTCTGTTTCCATAACTGCTAAATATTGTAAACCTGGCGTTTCGCTTTTTACTATAGTTATTTCTGTATCAAAAGAAACTGTAACTGATTGATTTACTTTTATTTTTGCTGGTGTTTGAAAATCTATTGAAACACTATTAGCAATATCTACAACATTACTTAGCGTAACTTGTGATCCAGCAATGCTTTGAACTACTGTTCCTTCTGGTATACCAACAGCGCTAACGTACTGATTTGGTTCTATGTTACTTACACTTGCTACAACAACTATGTTACTTGTGCTAGCAGAAGTAGAAGTTGTTACAACAACGCTAGTTGCAGCTGTAAAACCTGGGGAAACTACTGTTAAATCAGAAGGTAAACCACCTCCTGTTACTGAGTCTCCTACAGCTACAGTAGCTGTAAATGTAAGTATAGAGCCCGCGGCAATATTAGCGTTAGTCGCATTGTTTATTGTTACTGACGATGCTGTAAAGCTTACAACAACGCTACCCGTTGGTATACCAGATACATTTGCGGTAATTACGTAACCAGCTTTTAATGTTCCTATTACTGTATTTATATTTAAAATTGTAACACCGCTATTATTAACGCCGTTTGTTTCAGCAGTTCCCGTGTTACTTACTACATTTTTTAATAATATTTCATCACTAGTGGCGTTTATAGCAACCTCTGCGCTAACAGGTGAATAATTAGTAGTTGCAATTTGCCCTATTTGTTTTTCAGTACTTATTCTAGCAATCAAAGGGTTTGATTCATATGAATAAAATTGAGGAAAATAATTAGGTGCGGGAGTAAGAGAAGGGTCATAATCAAATAAATCTTGCATTGTAGATATAGTAGAAACTACATCGTCGCCTTTTTTAGGATAATACTGAGAGTTAGATTCACCTATGTTTGGATAACCACCTGAGGTTGCGTTAAAATCTATAACCGCTGTAGTGTTGTTTACTCTTCCAAATAAACCAACGCTACTTCTAAATTGTTTTTGAGTAGGGCCAACTTCACTTAAATCTCTTGGGACTTTATTTATATTATCATTTATTAATACTACATGTGAAGTTTGGCTAAGTTCTAATGTAACATCTTCAGGGTACGCCGCCATTATTCCGGGTAAATAAACATTGTAATATTCTTGCTCTGTTTGTTTTACAACTATTTTATAAGAATACCATCCAAGTGGATTATAAAGACTGTTAGGGTTTTCAAAACCTGTGCCATCATAGTTAGGACCTTTATATATTCCTGGCCAACCAGTAGCAGGGTTAGGTGCTTCAGGGCCAATAGGCTGGTTAAATAATACTTTTAAAGAATTTCCAGGCCATTGATCAGGTCTAGTACCTGAATCTAAATAAGGTGAATATACTGTATCACCTACAAAAGTTAAACCACCAGGTAAAGCTACTTCTTCTTTGTTGCTTGATAATAAAACAGTAGATGTTCTACCATATCTATCAGATAACATTACGCCAACTTGATAATTTCTATTTTGTTTTAATGTTGAGTTAGGATATTCTACTTTTGTAACAGTATTAGTATCTGGTCCAACTAAGTTAAAAGTTATAACAACTCCGTCAGCTATATCAACAGCTTTGTTTAATGTTAACGATGTAGCTGTTGCCGCTGTTACAGATGCGTTTGATGGTATACCAGTACCTGTAGCAATACTACCTAGCTCTGGAACTGCTGTTGCGTTGTCTATAGGAAAAGCTACTCCAACCCCAACATCAGCCGCTCCATTTGTAGTTGCGGTTGTAATATTCAAATCAAAATCTGACTTAGCACCAACAGTAACGCTATAGTCTAACGAAACGGGTGGCGTGTGTTTGTCTTGAAAATTACCATATATAATTCTATTACTAGCTATTTCTTGAGAAAAAGCTTTTACAGGTATTTTGTCATAAACTCTAGTTAGATTATTTTCTGGTAAAGTTTTATAAGGTTTTTTAGAAATGTAATCATAAGTAAAAACATTAGGCTCTCCTGTTTGCGTTTCTATATCTCCTATGCTAATAGTATCTATAACTTTTACAGCTAAACCGTTAGACTCTTTGTATAAAATATCCATTTCAGATATTTTTAAACGACTAACTATGTCACTTTTAGAAAAAGGAAGCGGTATTCTTAGTTTTACTAAATCAACTTTGTTTTCCATAAAGCTTACAACAGTACTTCTGTATGCTGAATCTAAATCATTGGTTTCTTCAAAACCTAAGTTATCTTGCTTGACATATAAAAAATAACCATCTTGTTTTGGTATAAAAGCTATTTGTGTAAACGGAGCAAAAATAGAATATTGATTATCTTCAAACTTAAACCTGTATGAAAATCTCACAAATTTATCTTCTAAGTAATCAGGATCTCCAGCAAATTGCCCATCATAATATGGATTAGCATTAAAAACAACAGTTGAGCCAGCAGGTATTGCAACAATCATGCCTGATGAAGGAGTAATTGTCCATGTTTGAGCATTAGAATTAAAAACAACAGATCCGACTAAAGTTAACGAATTACCTGTAGACACCATATTACCTGCTCCATTTATAAAAGAAATAGTGGCACCTTGAAAAGGAAGATTTGTATATCCTCCAAGAACAGGTAAAGATCCTTCTAATGCTTTTATAATAAAATTAGCAGCTCCGATTGCAGCTCCAGCATCACTTACTCCACTACCACCGTTTGGCATATATGGAGTAGTGACATCTTGCATAGTAGTTTCGTAACTAGCAGGTGACGTAGCAGGGTTTACTTCTTGCCATAATTCTATAGGCTGATAAGGATTATATTTCGCAACAGATATTTGATCTTCTGTTTGATAATGTGTGCTATCGTTTGCAGCTGTTAAAACATTAATAACTCTTGGTTGATTAAAATTATCTGTAAAAAACAATAAACCTTCTAATAAGTTAACGCCAATTATAGGATAATTTTCTTGAAAATTTAAAAACGATCCGCTTACTAATACAATGCCTATATTAGAAACTGTATCATATCTTAATATAAAACTTTTTTGTAATTTATTAAAACCAAGATTAGAAGCATTATTTGTTGTAAATAAATAAACATAATTGTTTGTTTCATCAGTTAAATAACCAATACACTTTTGATTTGTTGAGCTTGTTAAAGTGTTAATATTTAACACAAACTCATTGCCAAGAACGTTTTCTAAAGAACCAACATTAGCCCCTTCAGATCTACTAACCTGAATATTTCGAGCATCTCTATACTCATCACTACGCATTAACCTAGCGTCGAGATCTTTGTTCATTTTACTTTTAG
>Ga0208898_1001873_pt1 | contig 13341 bp, 13 predicted proteins | sample VirMetDEL_Mar_4_FD_184513 | JGI IMG/M metagenome (GOLD analysis project Ga0208898, IMG submission 184513) | Aqueous microbial communities from the Delaware River and Bay under freshwater to marine salinity gradient to study organic matter... | ecosystem: Environmental > Aquatic > Marine >...
CATTAGAAGCAGCAGAACAAAAAAGAATTAGAGATGAAGCTTCTAAAGGAGAAGAACCAGAAAAGGTAAGAGAAAAGATTACTGCTCTCAATGCAGTTAAAGTTGCTGGATTAGCAGAATTAAAAACCGCAGAGATAGAAGTTGAATCAGGTGCAGCAATAAACAAAGCAATCATTGATAAAAGAAGTTTAGAAGAAAGAGAAGCATTTATTCAACAAAGTATAGTTCTACAAAGAAAGTTGGATATTGCAAGACAGAATTCATTAGATAATGTCATTGCAATTGCAGGTGCTGAATCAACAGTAGGTAGAGCAGCGTTGATTGCTAAACAAGTTCTACTTGCGAAAGAATTAATTATGGAGGCGAAATCTACAATTACTTTTGCATCCTTAAAAGCTAGTGAGGCAACTGTTGCAACTGCAACCGGTGCAGCCAAAACCGCGGCTGTTGGTTTCCCACAAAACATTCCTCTTCTTATTGCATATGCAGTTCAAGCAGCAGGTATAATCGGAGCAGTTGTTTCTGCCGTAAGAGGAGCAAAGAAAGCTGGTAAAGGTGTAGGTGGTGGGTCAGTAGATATGCCAAGAACACCAAATATTGGTTCAAGAGGAGCTACTCCTTCCACAGCAGCCGTTCAAAATGCTGATTCTATACAAGAAATAGATGCTCAACCTTGTGTCAGAGCATACACAGTAAGTGGAGATACTCGTAATGCTTTAGAGGCTGATGCTAAGATTAAGAGTAGAAGAACCGTAGCCGCTTAACCAAATAGGTATTTCTTATATAATACTATAAAGTATATAAGGAAAACTTATGTTAAAATCCCCCAAGATAGTTAAACTTGATATTGAAGAGTTTGATTTAGAGTCCGGAGTAGATGCAATTGCATTGGTAGAATCACCTGCAATTGAATTACCATTTATGTACTTCAAAGAACAGTTTGAATCTTATTCAGATTATCCCAAACAAGCTCAAGAAAATGCTAAGATAGCATTAAGATGGGCAGATGAAAATGGTTGGGGTTCTTGTGGTACACCAGTTGGTAAGCAAAGAGCAAATCAATTAGCAAAAGGAGAACCAATTTCAGAAGATACCATAGCTAGAATGGCTGCATTTGAAAGACACAGACAAAATTCTAAGAAAGAATTAGGAGATGGATGTGGTAGATTAATGTGGTTAGCATGGGGTGGAGATGCTGGAGTTGAATGGGCACAAAGAAAGTTAGAACAAATTCGTAGAGAAAAACTACAAGAAGAATATAAGAAATCTAACTATTCAGATGAAGATGTATTGGAACTAATCTTAGATGATTACTTTTCCACAAATTATATAGAAGATTTACCACAAGATAGACAAGATGGTATCTTAGAACAACTCTTAGAGGTAGGAGAATCTCGTGAAGAATTAGAAGCTCAAGGCTGGACTATAGAAGAAGTAGGTGAAGAGGAGTTCGCTATAAGTTCTAAACCTGAGCTTTCTTCACTTGAGGATTATGGAAAATTCCAAATCAGATATTCTTACCAAGGTCCTTTAGACTCAAAGAACAGAAACTTCTGTTCAAGAATGAGAAAGGCAAACCTTATATACAGAAAAGAAGATATCAACAATCTTACAGTTCAAGGAGAGAATAGTGAGTTTGGAATTTACGATATCTTTACTTACAAAGGTTCATATGGATGCAGACATTGGTGGCAGAGATTAAAGTTGTTTAAGAATGAAGAAGGAAAGAAGATTGAACAAACAGAAGAATCAGTAGATGCAGCAACATCAAAGAATCCAATTCCTACAATGAACAGAAATCCTAATGGAGCAGATGTAGCACAGACATCAAATACCATTACCTCTAACTTTGCAGAAGCAAACAAAGAAAAACAATTGATTGCTGGTCCTTTAATGGTTCCAAATAAACTCATCTATCGTTATGATGATTTTAATGGTGAGTATTATGTATATTTCTCACCAGATACCATTGAGAAGATATCATATAAATACTTGGAACAAGGATACCAAGGAGAAGTAAATTACGAACATTCAGAAGAAGAGAAACTAAAAGATATTACATTAGTTGAATCTTGGCTTGTGGATGATTCAGAAAAAGATAAATCATACGCATTGACCGGAGAAAAGTACGATAAAGGTACTTGGTTCGGTATAATGAAAGTAAGAAATAAGGATGTTTGGGAAGATTATGTTAAGACTGGATTAGTAAAAGGATTCTCGGTAGAGGGGATGTTTGCTGATTACATGATTAACGCATCTAAACAAAGATTCTTTTATAGAACAACAGAAGGTGGAACTGAAATAGTCATCGATGAAAAATCTTATGTTGTTTTTATTTTAGAAGATGGAGAACGAAAGGCTATAATGCCAGATGGAGAATACAAGTTGACTAATGGTAAAACGTTGGTAGTTGTTGACTCGAAGGCTGAGATAGGTTCGTTTGAATCACAGATTAAATAACCAAAAAGGAGTTTATTATGAAAAACGCACTAAAAGAATTAGTGAAAAAACATTTCAATTTAGTAGATGCTCCCGAAGTAGAAGAAACTGTTGTTGAAGAACAATTATCAGAAGAAGTAGTAGAAACTGCATCTGAAGAAGTTGTTGAAGAAACACTAGCAGAAGAAACTACTGAAGAAACTTTTGGCGAAATCACAACTGCTGATGGTGAACTTACCTTATCTTATCCAGGTGAGGAGTTGACTGAAGGAATTGAGATTTTTGTGGTAACTGAGGATGGTAATATACCAGCACCAGATGGAACCCACGCACTTGCAGGTGATATTACTATCACAACGGAAGGAGGTGTAATTACCTCAGCCACTGCAACAGAAGTTGAAGCAGAAAGTGAAGAAGAAATGAGTGAAGAAGTTGAATCAACAGAAGAAGAATTCGAAGGAGAATCTTCAGAAGTTAACATCAACGAACTACACGAAGCACTTATCCAAATGATTGGAGGAGAATTCAAAGAACAATTCACCGCTTTGAAAGAAGAATTAATGGGTGAAATTAACTCAGTTAAGGAACAGTTTAACGCTGCACCAGCAACTGAAAAAACAATTACTAACAAAAAATCAACTTACGGTAGAGAAACTTCAACTGATATATCTTATAACCCAGCTGATGCTAAAAAGAAAGCACAGTTTGAGAGATTGTTGAAACTTCGTAAGAAGAACTAAAAGGAGAAATTAATTATGGCAGGATTTAATGTAACTGCACTTGATAACTTCAATAACGAACTTGCTGGTGAATTACTAGTAAAATCGGTTATTGCTGGTTCAACTGCAGAATATGTGACTGTAAAAGAGGGAATCAAATATAAAGAACCTCTTAACTTACAAGAAGTGGATTTAGTAATCCAAGACGGACAAGGATGTGTAACTACACCTTCAGGTTCAGTAACTTACACACAAAGAGATATTCTAGTGTGTCAAAGAAGTTCACACGATGGACTATGTATTAGAGATTTAGATTCTAAATACATCGGGTTGTTAGGACCAAATGGTTCTTACCCTGAAACTTATGCATTTGTAGAAGAATATACTTCTCAATTGGTAGCTAACTTCCAAAAGAAAAATGATGAGTTTATCTGGACTGCAACAGTTGCAGCTGGAGATTGTACTGATGGTCTAAACACTTTATTGGCTTCTGGTTCAGGTGCAACTTTTGTATCTTCATCAGCTCCAACATCTGATAACATCATAGATATCATTGATGAGCAATTAGAATCTTTAGCAGTTGATGTACAAGATAGAGATGACTTGACAGTATTTATGTCAATTCCTAACTTTAGAAAATACATCGTTGGATTGAGAAAAGCAAACAACTTCTGGTTTGACCCAGCAGCTGTTGAGAACAGAGGTTCTTTAATGTCAATGAGACACCCATTTGCTAACCTTACAATCGTAGGTACTGTTGGATTACAAGGTACTGATAGAATCGTAATGGGTCCAGCAAGACATATCGTAATCGGTACTGATTTAGTATCTGATTTGGATAACTTCCAACTTTGGTATGATATCAATGGTGACCAATTGAAACACAGAATTGTAACAAAATTAGGTGTACAAGTAGCATTCCCAGAATACTGGGTGACTAACAATTTATAATAACTGATTAAATAACTAAAGAAAGGATATAAATTATGGCATGTGATATTACAGCAGGTTTTTCTCTCGGATGTAGAGATAACGCAGGTGGAATCAAGACATTGTATATCCTGTCTGGCTCATTACCAGAAAGTGGAGTAACTGAAACCTCAGGTGAAGTTACTGACTTAAGTGGTGATGGAATATTTTATCAGTTTGACTTGACCAGAGGAACTTCTGATTTCACAGAAACCATTAATGGTTCAACTGAGAATGGAACAGTTTTCTACGAGTCTACTATAAATGCTGTTTTCCTAAAGATGCAATCAGCACTTAGAAATCAAATGAAAGTATTAGCACAGAATCCAGACCTGAAAATCGTTGTTGAAACTAACAACGCAGGTACTGAAGGTGATAAATTCTTTTATGTTGGAAAAGTGTATGGGGCTCAACTTAATGGAGGACAGGGTCAAACAGGAACTGCAATTGGAGATGCTAATGGTTATACCTTAACCTTTACAGCTCAAGAACCAGAACCAGCAATTCCTATTGCGGGTGCTGATTTAAGTACTGTATTAACAGGTATTACTATTTCACAATAAGCAATTTAAGAATAAGGGGGGTTCTATACCCCCCTATTTCTTATTTTAAGGAGATATATGATTACTTTAAAAGAAAACCAAACAAATACCATAACCTACCAAAAAGAAACCGATACACCTCTTGTAACGAGTTCTTATGAAAATGGTTATGTTTACAATATTGTAATTTACCCTACCTTAGAAAATGATACTGATTTAGCAAGTATCACTTTTACCACATCATCCACCGAAGATACAAACAATCTTCGTTGGGAGGTTTTAAGTTTTGATATATCTTCCTCAACAGATTACACTTCAAGTGTAGTTAAAGGATTACCAGGAACTACCTACAATTTAGAAGTATGGTATGGGCCAGAAATTACAGGTTCAGCATTAGTATGGGGAACAACTAGTACAACTTGGACAGGAACACCACAAATATGGAGTTATGCTGGAGCAGAAGGTGGTATTACCTATAATGAAATTACTTCAATTTCTACTTTAAAATACCAAGATAGAGTATTCATAAGTGGGTCAGTTTCACCCATTGAGAAGAATTATATATCATCTAATGAGAATGCAACATATACAGTTTATCAAGGATAACAGATGAAAAAATTAAACAAACATAAATTAATGATTATTCCCAAGTATGGTGAAGCATTATACCCATCATCAAGAGTATTTGAAGATGATAAAGGAAAAATCGTATATTATGGTGAAACAAATGATTTCCCATCATATATTATAGAATTATACAACAAATCATCAATCAGTTCAACTGCAATCAATTCAATAGCTGATGCTATTGTTGGTGGTGGTTTAACTGCAGAAGATGAGAGTATTTTAGATAGAGCAAACAGAGATGGAGAATCTTGGAACGATATCTTTAAGAAAGTTGCTTTAGATAGAGCTATCTTTGGTGGATACGCATTAGAAATTATATGGTCAAACGATAGAACAAAGATTACAGATGTTTATCATATTGATTTTTCTTATGTAAGAGCTCACAAGTGTAATGAGAGAGGAATTGTACCTGGTTACTTTGTTTCATCTGAATTTGAAAATAAAGGAAGATTGAGAGTAAGTGATGATGATATGGTATTCTTACCAAGATTTAACAAATTGGATAGAACTTCTCCATCACAATTATATTACTTTAACCCTTACAGACCTGGTATGAAATATTATCCACTACCTGATTACCAAGGAGGGTTAAACATTATTTCATTAGATGCGGAAATAGATAATTTCCACACAAACAACATAAAGAATGGTCTTGCACCATCTCTATCTATTACAACCTTCACCAATGCGGATGCAGAAGATAGAGAAACAATTGAAAGACAATTAAGACAAGCATATGCAGGAAGTGATAACGCAGGTTCTCTTATTTATATGGATGTGGCAAATAAGGATGAGGCACCAATCATCACTCCCATTCCACAGAACGGAGCTGATGGTTATTATACTACTGTTAATGATATGGTTACTCAAAAGATTTTAACATCACATCGTATCGTATCTCCAATGTTATTAGGAATTAAAACCGAAGGACAATTGGGAGGAAGAACAGAAATGTTAGAAGCACAGGCACTATTCCTTAAAAATGTGATTGAACCAAAACAATCAGATATTCTAACTACATTTGAAGAGATACTTTATTGTAATGGATATACTGGTGGATTAGGTGTAGAACAAGTAAGAATATTTGAGGATGGTGAAGAAACTGAAGTAGTAACATCAGTAGATGCAGAAATTGGTGATGATAAACAATTAGAAGATAATATAGAAACCAAGGAGATTACAAATGGAGAATACCCTACTAATATCGGAGAGTAAATTAAAAAGGTTTACAGATATAAACAATAATTTAGATGTTGATTTAATTTCATCAGTAATCCGAGAAGCACAGATAATCCACATTACTCGCCTCTTGGGTTCTAAATTATATGATAAAATAATTGAGGATGTACAATCAGATTCTTTAACAGGTGTTTATAAATCACTTGTAGATGATTACATCCAAGATGCTTTAATATACTGGTCTTATTATGAATCATTAGAAACTATTTACCTAAGACCAAGAAACGCTGGATTGGTTAAACCAACAGGCGGTGAAAATAACATAGATGCTGATTTAGCATTGTACGATAAGAAAAGACAATCAATCAAAAACAAAGCAGAATACTTTAGTGAAAGATTAGTTGATTTCTTATGTTATAACAGTAGTACTTTTCCAGAATATGGAACAGAACAAAATGAAGATATATTCCCAGATAGAGATACACAATTCAAATCACCAATTGTTTTTAGAGGTGGTGTAAGAGCTGATATTGAAAAGTTGGGATTAAAAATAACAAATTCAAGATATGGTTATCTACCACAATAAGAGGATAAAAAGAGATGGCAAACTATAATTTAACAAATCAAACAATCAGTAGTTCATTTCAACAACTACTACAAAAAGATGTAAGTACAGGAACTCTCTATGATGGGACAGGTTCTGTTGTATCTGATTTAGATATAACATCATCTTACGCTTTAACTGCATCTTATGCAGAGAATGTTGTAGACCCAACTTGGGATGAGATACAAAATAAACCAAGTGGATTAGTAAGTGGTTCAGAACAAATTGATATCACACAGACAACAGGTAATCTTACTTCAAGTAGAATTGATGGAATAGTTCTTTCAGCATCTTATGCAGAGAATGGTGGTGTAACTTCTATTATAGCAGGAAACAATATTAGTATTGACCAATCAACTGGTGATGTAACAATAAGTTCTACAACTACTGCATCAGCAGATTGGAATAACCTTACAAACAAACCAGCAGGAATTGTTAGTGGTTCAGAACAAATTGATTTATCACTAGCAACAGGTGTAGCAGTATCTGCCTCTTATGCACTAACTGCTTCTTTCTTAGAAGGTGTTGTAGAATCTGCAGAATATGCTAACAATACAATAGTATATGGTAAAAACTTAACTGGAGCAGAAATACTAAAAGGAACTCCATTATACTTTACAGGTAGTGGAACAAATGGTAATATAGTAGGAGTATATCCAGCAGATGCAGGTAATCCAGCTCGTATGCCAGCAGGTGGTGTTGCAGGACAAGATATTGCTATTGCAGGAGAAGGTAGAATATTCTTAAATGGATTCTTAAATGGAGTAGATACTTCGGCATTTGGTTCTGGTGATGCAATTTATGTAGGAGTAGGTGGTGGATATACAAATGTAAAACCAACTGGTTCTGCTAATCTTATCCAAGCATTAGGATATGTAGAAAAATCAGATATAAATGGTTCTGGTGTAATACAAGGTTCAGGTAGAGCAAACGATGTACCTAACATTTCTAATGGATATGGGTGGTTTGGTAATTCAGATGGTGTAGCAATACCACAATCAACTGGTTCATTTGCTAAAACTGATTTAAGTAATATATTTACTCAAAATCAAACCATTACTGGTTCATTACAAGCATCACAACAAGTAGCAGCAACTCAACTAGTTGCAGATGAAGAACTTGTTTCACCAAGTATCGCTTCACCAACAGGCACCCTAACTATATTTAACAATACTATTGTTAGTGGTTCTGTTAATTTATCACCTAATAATCAAATTTCAGCAACTCAAGTAGTTGCAGATGATTCATTAGTTGCCCCATTTATTGAATCTCCAACAGGAACAGTAACCATAGGAAGTAACACTATTGTTAGTGGTTCAATACAAGTTCAATCTGGTAACCCAGTAGTAGCAACTCAATTCCAAGCAGAAGAAGGAGTAGTTACACCAGTTATAGAATCCCCAACAGGTACTATAACTTTAGGTATGAACACTATTGTTAGTGGTTCTTTAATATTAGAACAAGGTAACCCAATTGAAGCCACTCAACTTCAAGCAGTAGAAGAACTTGTTACTCCAGCTATAGCTTCACCAACAGGTACTGTAACTATATTTAACAATACTGTTGTTAGTGGTTCTTTAACATTAGAACCTAATAGACCACTACAAGCTAGTCAACTTCAAGCAGACGAAGTAGTTACACCAGGTATTGCTTCAACAACAGGAACAATTGAACTTAATTCTTACATACATTTCCAAGGTGGAATGAAAACAAATGTAGGTAATGTAGCTTTTCCATCTGCCGATACCGCATCAGTTGAATTTGATAATGTAACAATGCAAGTACTTGATTTACCTGGTAGTGGTGTAACTCATATTGAAACCCTAAATGTACAAGATGGACAAGTTATAAATGTATTGGTTAAACAAAATGGTACATCAACTGTAACACTTGCAAGTAATATTAAACAATCATCAGGAGCATCTTATCAAGTAACACAAGGAGCTGGTGCAAGAGATATTTTAACTTTTGCAACTTATGATTATTCAAGTACAAATGAAGTTTATTTAATTAATGTAGTTAATTTAGTATAAGATTATGCCAGGATTAGTATTCAACCCCATATCAAATTACGGAGCAGGTAGAGGAGTACAACCTTATGTTCCAACTTATGATTCAGTTTATGTATCATCTTTTGATTTATATCAAGCAAGTGGTTCAGCAACACAAGCAACTCAAGGTGGTATTGTTAAAATGAACTTTGAGGGTGCTGTTGATACACTTTGGATGGCTTCTGCAAATTCATCCTCTTTCGGTGCAGTAAAACAAGTTCGTCATTCTCAAGGAGCAAGAGATTCTATTATTGGTGATTATAGAGTTGTATCATCAAGTGTAGATTATAGAGAAACTCGTTTGATTGATAAAACATCAGGAGCAGTAAGTGCATCTAGTGGTTTGATGGTAGATACAGGTGGTTCTATATTTGGAATGGTAACTGATGAAAACGAAAATTACATTTATATGTTTGGTCAAACAGGTATGATTGTTAGTGGTTCTAATTCTCATCCTGCTTTAGCAAGAGTACCACATTCTTCAATTAACACAGATAGTTCTTTTGAAACCAATTTAGGTTCAGGACCTACAAATACTCTTGGTGGAACTTCATTCATACACGATGTTTATGTAAATAAAAATGGTAAGATTGGTGTAGCACATAGTGGTCAAACTTGGAATAATATTACAGGTAAATACGCAAACTTTGTAGTTCTAAACCAAGATGGAACAGTAGATACAACATTTGATTTTGGTAATTCTATATTTGAACAACTTGGAGCTCCAGTTACTAATGGAGCAGTATTAACTTGTCATTGGTTTGAGTATGAAGGAAATGCAGTATGGGTAGTTGGTGGTATATTTGATTCTTTTGGTGGTAATAGTACCTACAAAAAGATAATGGCATTTAATGAAGATGGTACTGTTAATTCACAATGGACTACTAACTTCCAAGAAGGAACACCTGGTAATGACTTAAACGCAGATGTAAGAGAAATAGCAGAAGCTAAACAAAGTGGAGGAGCTCCATCTTTGGCAATGATAATGGGTAATTTTACACAAAAAGGAACATCTTCATGTAAGAAAATAATGGTAATACAAGGACATGATGGTTTCCCACAAAATTTAGGTAATGGAACAAAACCAGATATTCATGGTGGTGTTGTATATAATGACCAATTATATTATGTTTATGATGGAACTTCTGTACAAGATAATGCTAACGTAACTGTAAATGTTGATGGTATGTATGCAACAGATGTATTCAGCCTTAACCACACTTCACCATTTGATATAGGAGCAGGATTAGAAACATCAGGTGGTGCTTCTGCAGAACCTGGTTCTATATTCTTAGGATAACATATATTTATTCATATATCTAATAGCCAAGATATATTACTCACTCAAAGACCCGTTATAGAAATATAATGGGTTTTTTTCGTTTTTGTAAATATTGTTATATATATACTTAAACATGGAAGGATTATATGATAAACTCATATTTAGAAAAACACTACAAAGAAATTCTTGGTAAGGTGAAAGGTGTAACAAGAAATCACGAACTTACAGAAGATTTATTACAAGATTGTATCTTAGCATTCTTAGAGAAAGGACCTGATTATACTTCTCGTATTCTAATGGAAGATAAGGTTCAACATTACATTGTTAGGATGGCTCACATTCAATTTAATTCATCTACATCACCATTCTATACCAAATACAGAAAAGCCTCTCGTAAATCTAATCCTATTGAGAATTACGAAATAGAAGAAGAAGGAATAGAATTAAAAGAAGATAAAGAAAAGTTGGTAAAAGATATCAAGATATACATTGGTAAACTTCCACTAACAGATAAAACATTTGCACAAAGACATCTAATAGATGATGTATCACAAAGAGAAATGAGCAGATTTTACAACATCAATAGAACCCACATCTCATCTTCTATTGATTTAACTAAAAAGAATATAAGAATGAATTTTAACAGAGATGATTATAAAACTGAGTAATAATTTGGATATATGAAATATTTTTCGTATATTTGTAATACAAAAGAGTAATATGAAAAAAGTAATTAAAGGCTATAAAGGTAAATATGTTGTTGATGATAAGGGTAACATTATATCATATGCATATTCTAAGGTAAGAAAGTTAAAACCACAGAGAGCATCACAAAGTAAAAAGGGATACTTTCAAGTAAGATTATTTAATGAAGAATATCCTTATGGTAGATTACAATATGTTCACCGATTAGTTTGGGAAACTTTCAAAGGTAAAATAAGTAAAGGTAAAGAAATAGACCATATAGATGGTGATACAACTAATAACTCAATAGATAATCTACAAGTTCTTTCACCAAGAGATAACAAATTAAAATACTATAAAGGTAAAGATATTCTTTGGAGAGAATATAGAGATGAGTTTATCAAACACTATGAAAAATTCGGTACATATAAAAAGGTTGCTGATGTTTTCGGTATCCATCCCAATATAGTATATAGAGTAATAAAGAATAGAGTACATACCAAAGATTGGAGTACAGGCAAATATATAACAGTAAGGTATGATAAAAACATAAGTGATTATTATACAGAAAATACACAATACACAAAAAGAAAAAGAGATGATAAAGGACGTTTCACAAAAGAAGATTAAATGGGGTTGTAAACTTCGTTTAGGTGATAAATTAGAATGGTTAATAGATAAGGTAACCTTTGGTAATGGTGCATGGTGGTCTTATGTAGTAGCAGTAAGATGGTTTGGATTCCAATCATGTGGATGTGAAGAAAGAAAAGAATGGCTAAATAAATTAACTTGTAATGAGAAATAAAATGAAACAATTAACATACGAAGAAGAAGTAAGAGTTCTTGCGTTTATAGAATATTGTCAAGGACATTCTATGAAAGGTGATTGTAGAGGACATATGTATGATGTATATAAGTTATTCAAAAACGATGGTAGAGATAGTGGTACTTGTTCTTGTTTAGATAAAGATACAGCACATAAGGTAGATAACTTTATAACATCATATACTTTCTCAGATGAAGTAAGATTAACCCAAAGGTTTGCTAAATTACTACCACATCTAGCTCTAATCAAAGAAGAAGCAGAGAAACCATTAGAAGAAGAATCAACTACTGATTTATCAGAAGGTATGGATAAGTTCTTAAAGAAAACTAAATCGGTGCCAGTTAAACCAGTAAGAAAAAAGAGAACAACTAAAAAGAAATAAAATTATGGGAGTACAACTAAAACCAAAACCACAATGTGGATGTGGTAACACACAGAACCCAAATGGTTACTGTGATGGTTCACACAATAAAACGAAAGACAATTAGGACATGACTAAAAAGCAGAAAGATGTATTAAAAGCATTAGAAGAAACCCATGGTGTAATTACCGAGGCTTGTAAGAAGGCGGGATATACTCGTTCTGCATTCTATCTTGCTATGGATAAGGACCCAAAGTTTAAAAAGATGGTAGAAGATATACAAGAACAAGCAATAGATTATGTAGAATCTCAATTGTTTAAGAACATAAGAGAAGGAAACATAACAGGCCAAATCTTTTATCTTAAAACCAAAGGTAAACATCGTGGGTATATAGAGAAACAACAGATAGAGAACGAGCACACAGGTAGTATCCAATTTGATTTCACATAATGTTATACAAAGGTTTCAAACCATATGATTTCCAAAAACAAATAATAGATGATATCCTTAACAAAGATGATATGTTCTACACTATGGTTTGTGGGAGGCAGATTGGGAAAACTCTTCTTCTTATTAATATGTTATTATATTATGGTATTAATCGCCCTAAGTCTACCTTACTTTGGGTATCTCCTTATTACTCAATGGCTATAAAAGTTCTATCACAGATATTAGATGCAATAGAATTTACACCAATAACAAAAGAAGCAAACAAAAGTGAGAAGATTATATCTTTGGTAAATGGAACAAGGATATACTTTCGTTCAGCAGAGAAACCAGAAACCATACGAGGTCTATCTATTGATTATGCATTCTTAGATGAAGCACAAGATATATCAGATGATGCATTCAATAAAGCAATCTTACCTACCTTATCTGCAAAAGGAAAGAAGTGTTTGATTGCAGGTACACCTAAATCAAAGAACTGGTTCTACCAATACTTTCAACGAAACGAATTACCTAATTACAATTCTTATACTGCTCCTTCTTCTATCTCACCCTTTGTATCAGAAGAGTTTTTAGAAGAACAGAAACAATCCCTTCCTCCTGCAATCTT
>Ga0208898_1001874_pt1 | contig 13329 bp, 8 predicted proteins | sample VirMetDEL_Mar_4_FD_184513 | JGI IMG/M metagenome (GOLD analysis project Ga0208898, IMG submission 184513) | Aqueous microbial communities from the Delaware River and Bay under freshwater to marine salinity gradient to study organic matter... | ecosystem: Environmental > Aquatic > Marine > Coastal...
AGGCTAACACTGTTAACAACAGCCTCCGTTGTAAGTTCGCTCGTATCGGTCCTACCGGCACCGATGAGACCATTTACGGTTACGGCACCCTTGAGGGCTACTCTGAGTCCATTGAAGCTGGTTCTGTGGTTTCCTGGTCCGCTACCTTGAACGGCTACGGTCCTTACAACCTTGAGATTGACGCTAACTGATAAGCATCAAAAATCGCTGAAAGCCCCGCCCAGAGCGGGGTTTTTTCTTGGCAGACTATTTTAGCCTTTTAGGTGCCTAATGGCCGACCTTAGTATTGAAATTCCAGTCGGAATGGATATATCTCAGGTTAATGCCGCCCTGAAAAAATTCGGTGGAGATATTCAACAAACTGCTGAATACTTAAACGAACTCACTAAGTCAGCAGGAAAAGGTTCAACAAGGCAAATTGGCGTTCAATTTATTGGTAAAGACTCTGCAAGTCCTGTCTTTAAAGCAGTAGAAACTAGTGCTAATCGCTCGGACAAAGCTGTTCAGAACTTAAGCCGTACCTTAACACAACAGACAAAAACACAAAAAGGTTCAATTACGGCTCTCAAGCAAGGGCTTGCTGCAAGAAAGCAGGAATTGGCTGGATTAAATAAGCTTGACAGCAGATACAAGCATGTTCAGCAACAAATTAAAGGATATCAAAATGCCTTAAATAAAGCACAAGGTATTGAAAAAGGTTCTATTGCCGCTAAGCGCCAGCTACTGGCAAATTTACAACGTCAGGCTGATGCTTTAGTTCAGGGGAGCGCAGAGCAACGTAGATTTACCCAAGAAATTAGGAAGCTAACGGCTGAAATTAACGGCACTAATGGTCCTTTTAGTGCATTCTTCAAAACTTTAAACAAACTTGCAACTTTACAGGCAGGTTTTCAAGCTTTTACTGCAATTGTTGGCGGCTTTTTTGGCAAAATCAATGAATTCGTTGGACAGGCAAAACAACTTGAAGGATTTGAGCTTGCCTTAAGAAATGTCGGGCTTTCTACTATTGAAGCTAGTCAAGCATTAGGAGAAGCTGCTGCGATCTCGGCACGATTAGGAGCCCCACTACAGCAAGTTGAAAAGTCTTTTAAGCGCATGGTTCCATCCTTGCGTGCTGTCGGCGTGAACGCTGAGGACTCTAGTAAGTTTATTGAGGGTATCGCAGCGAGGACTCAAACGCTTGGATTGAATACTGAGCAGTCCGGTCGCTTTGTTGAAGCATTTGCTCAGGTTCTTTCAAAAGGCAAGTTACAAGCAGAAGAACTTAATCAGCAAATTTCTGAACTTGATGGTGCTTTCAGGACTCAATTAGCGGATGCTCTGGACGTAACAACTAGCGAGCTAGAGGAATTAATTAGCAATGGTGAAATCACAGCTGAGGTCTTTGTTAAGGCTTTCGGCGAGATGGAAAATGGAGCGGAAGAATTAGCAAAAAGAGTTAAAGAGGGCAACTTAACTGTTCAACAGTTTCAAAACATAATTGATAAAATCCGAATTGAAAATATCAGAAATCTTGGCAAATTACTACAACCTGCTATTGTGGGTTTTCTTGAGCTACAGTTAGCTTCAGAACAATTTATTGCTACTGTAATTGATTCAGAGTTTGGTAAATTTTTGATTGATGTATTTAATAATGTTGCACTTGGTATTCGTGATTTTACGACTATTCTAATTAATACAACTAAAGCGCTTGGCTTCTTCCTGGAGCCCTTGTTTGGCGTAACAAGACTTTTCTCTGGCCTTTTAAGGCTATCCGTACCGGTTGCCGCTGCTTTTGCAACCCTTAAGATTGCGACCTTAGCCTACGGTGCATCAGTCACCTTTGCAAGTAATACCTTGGTTCCATTTGTTGCTGGTTTAATAAAAACATCTATACAGGCAACCGTCTCAACGGCTGCCCTGATTAAACTTGCTGCGGTAAATCTAGCCCAAAGTCTTGCTGGGTGGTCAGTTGCTTTATTTGAATTTATTAAAACGCTTGTTCTTACTCGGGGTAATTTAGTTGCAGCAGGCACAGAGCTAAAAGTATATACTGCATTGCAAGGTAAAGCATCGGCGGCCGCATTGGCTGGTGTTGCTAAATTTGGAGCATTGGCTGGTATTATTGCGATAATTGCTGCTTCTTGGGCTGGTTATTCAAAAGCAACCAAAGATGCGGACGAATCACTCAAAAATTACAATGAGGTGCAAGGGCAAACTATTAAATCTTTAAAAGAACAAGGTGTAGAGCTTGACAAAAATATCAAAAAATCAGCACGACTTCTTAATCTTTTGAAGCTTATCTCTGGCTTCACAGCTGCGCAACAGATTACCAATATCTTCAAGACCAATGAAATAGAAGCTGACCTAGAGAATACATATAATACTGTGGGAAAACTCATCAAAGATTTAAAGTTAGATTTTGATGACTTAGGAAAGGCTTCTGGTGAAAGTTTAAAGTTAGCGGTGAAAGAAATTGAGAACGCCAGAGAAGAATTTAAAGCATTTATAGACGACGCTCCTCAGCTTATAGAAATCCTTGAAGAATCAGGTCAGACAGAGAACGCAAAACGTATGAAACAGCTAGTTGCTAATGTAAAAATTTATCTTGGGGTACAAGAAGAAAACTTAGTTAAATTGAGAGAAGAAATCTCATCAAGAAAAGAACTGTCAAAAGAAATTAAAAACAATATCAAATCACTTGAGGAATATGATAAAAAACGTAAGAAGGAGCAGGAGCAGCAAGACTTATCAATGACTCTCTTAGAGATTCAATATATGAAGCAGTATCGCGATACAGCGAAGCTAGCGGCAGATAAAGAATTACTGTTAGCAGCAGCTCAGAAAGAACGGCATGATCAAAACATCAAACAACTTACAGATGAATTAAAACTAATTAGGGACACTGACCCTGAAAAATTTGGCGGAGTAGAAGCCAAAAAAGAACTGGTTGAAAGATATGTGAAGGATATTTTAGCTGCAGAAAAAGAAGCATTAGAAGCTGCAAATAAAATCGCAGAAGTAGTTGCAAATGAAATTGAGCGAGTCTTTAAAGTAGTTAGCGACGAGGCGGCAACTTTTGAAAAAATTGCTCAAAATGTCGCTAGTAAAATTGATCAAGTGCGTAGTGGTATTGCCTCTACATTAAGTACAGCTCGTTCTGCTGTTAATGCATTTTTTGATCGTGAATCGGAAGCCGCTCGTGGTTTTACCGCGAAAAAAGAAGTAGAACAGGCTCGCTTGCGTTTACTTGCTAAAATTAATAATATTGAAAATACGATTGCTCGCTTGAAGCTAGAAACATCGTACAAGATGCAACAAGCTGAAATTAAAACATTGCAAATTAGGCTGCGTGGTGAGGCTCAGTTAGCAAGAAGAGCAGGACAAGATGAGCAAGCCCTAAACATTGAAAGGGAAGCGTTTTCGTTGGATGAAGTTCTTAAGTTAAATACGCAAGCCTATCAAGTCAACAAGATAAATTTAGATTTACAGAAAAAACTTAAAGACGAGCAGCTAAGACAACAAGCCCTTAATACAACAATTTTAGATCAAAACGTTAAGCTATTTAGTCATAGCACTAATAGAAAAATTGCGGAAGATGATACGAACAGAGCTTTGGGCTTGCAAAAACTAACGCTTGGTGATATTTACAATGCAATTAATAAAATTCAAAGTGTAAACGAAAGCCTTAAGTCTTCTGACAAAAAGGCTGCACAGGCATCTAAAAATTCATATAACACTCAAGCCGGTGCGATGGAAAAGGTAGAAGAAAGGCTGGTAGAAATGAAGGATTTGGTTGAAAAAGTTGAAGAGCAGGGGGGATTAATGAATAATGCATTTAAAGCGACAGATGGTTTAATTAATAGTCTTGTTGGAGCGACAAGAAACTGGACAGAAGAGCTTGACAAGACTAAACAAAGTGCATTGGATGTTTTATCAGTCCTCACCGGAGGTACAATAACGGGCTCTGTTGGGGCTCGCTGGATGGGTGGTCCCGTTGAAGGTGGTCAGACCTATCGCGTTAATGATGCAGGATTGGGTCGTGAAGCATTTATGAACAAGTTTGGCAATATCAGCTTGCTGCCTGCAGGATCCAATATTAATTGGACTGCTCCGAGTTCAGGTACAATTATTCCTGCTGCAATTGTTAAACAGTTAAGCAGAAATACCGAATACAATTCACGAATTGCCGATAGCAATGCTAAGACCACTCCGATGAGATCAGCAGCATTAGGTCGCAATAGTGGTATGGATTCTGGCAACCTAGTCAAGCAAATGACCGCTGCTTTAAGCGGTTCTGGCGGCAACCAACGCATCACAAACAACGTGACAATTCAAAGCCAGCAACCCGTCACAGATGCCTCTCAGATTATGACCAATGTCGCTCGTATGCGACTTCGTAACGGACGGAGGATCTGATCATGGCTGGCAGTATTACAGTTAGCTATGGTAGCGATTCAGTAGCTTTTACTGATTTTTCTGGTGATGATCTACCGAGCACTGTCTTAGGGCAGGCAAATCTTGAATTTAGCCAGATTGGTTTAGGTTATTCTACTGGACCTGCACGCCGGCAACGTTATATCTGGGCAGTGGCAACTTATGCAACTTCCGCTCAAATCGCAACTTTAAATGATATTTTTACTGCGTGGGATGCAGCAAGATCGTCATCTTTGAATACAGCAACTGTTAATGTTGTTGATAATCTTCTGCGTGAGAAGACTGGCAATACAGATATCCCGGCAATTTCTACAACTGCATTTTTTACTACACCTCCTACTGTTTCTTTAGTAGGGCGTTCTAATGAGATTTACTTATTAAGTTTTGGCTTAACGGAGGTTTAAATGGCTCTTGTAAATACCTCTGGTAAGACTAAACTCTTTATCAATGAAATAAATTATAGTGATTACCTGATTGAAGGTAACATTTCAGACGATTCTGCGTATTCAACTAATATTATTACTAGCAAGGGGTCAATTACCCTCGGCGGCGATACGACTATTCTTGACTTTAATAAAACAAAATTCCCTGTGGGTTCGCGTGTAACTATTTACACTACGCTTGACAACGGAAGACTCGCCAAATTACCCAGAGGACATCTGTATGTTTTAAGTTCTCAGATAGATGTTAATAACCGTTTTACCACTTTGGAGTTAGGTTGCTCCTTGGCTTATTTATCTAGCAGAGAAGAGGTTTTTACAGATAGAGTTGCTGGATTGATTAATGAATTTATTTCTTCGGAAATAAAAGGTAGCTTTATTATTGATGATTATAATTTATCTACATTGCAAACGTTACTGGAAATTGAAGGAAAGGTTATCTTCCAAGACCGTTGGGGCAATGTTCAAGGCGTAGATCAATTTGGTTCTGATGGTTTAGGGTCAAGGGTAAGTGCGGCAAAGCTTACAAGCTTTGATAAAGCTACTGCAATTGCAATTGAAAGCCTAGGTGGCTCTATTGAGGATATTCCTTCAGGGATTCTTATTGAAACTGATGTTGAAGTTCCCAGTAGTGAAGAAGAGGACACAACCGATGCAACTCCTCCTCCTTTTGTAACTTCAACTACCACTAGGTTAATCAGATATCCAGATATTGAAAAAACCCCAGGCAAGTTCAAAGTAGAAAACGATACAACTTCCGGCGCTGCAGGGTTACAGACCGTTGCAGGATGTGGAACTCTTTCAGAGCCGAGTGAAGGAGAAGAAAGCAAATATGCATATACAGCAAAAGGAGAGGCGACTGTTATTGAAAAAGAAATAGAAGAAACTGTTACGCAGGGTAGATATGTAAGGTATGATGGTCCCGGTAAACAAGTTGACTGGGAATATGATTTTGAGTACTGCTCAGCATTAACTTATGCTGGGAGTTTCTTGCGTACAGCGGTTGATAAATACGCTGGTATTGTTAACGAAGAAGTAGAAAAGTCTAACGCATTTTTATCAAAAGCCAATCAGTCTTACGCTTTAAGAGATGACTACAGAAGCCGTCCATATAGCGTTACTCGGACTTTTAGTGGTGGCGAATTGATCAGTGAAGTATGGAATGAAGGCTCTCAGTTCAACATTGACGCTGCAGAATTCTATGGTTGTGCTTCCGATCAATATTACAACGCAGGCGTAGGTGTCTTAGATAACGCAGATTTTTTTGTTAAAGATGCTGAGAATTTTATTGACAAATATGCAAATATATATGGCATCTCTAATATGAACCAGACTTTTAATAGTTATGGTCCTGGCGGAGAATTAGTAAAGAAAGTAACTTTTAAATATATTCACACTGCTTCCACGCAGAGGGCTCAAGATGCCGCACAAGCGCTAAGTGCTTTTTATACAACAGGCGGTGATCCTTTTGGTATTAGGTATCAACGACCAACGCAGTTATACACCAATTTATATACGCAAAGTTTTGGTACAGAGCTTAGTAGAACTTTGGCGGGCGATGATCTACTAACGGAGCATAGGGATGACTATTTCTCCAATCCAACAAGATATTTTAATTTAAAATTAGCAACAAAAACTACTGTTACTTATTCTTACGGTAGCGTTTACACAACCGAAACAGAAACATTTGAAGACTTTGAAAATCCTTCTAATAATTACGTTCGCAGCAATTATTCCTCTTCTGGAAGCAGAAATGCTCCAGAACAAGATAGGATTACTGTAGAAAAGGATGGAAATGGGTGCATCTATTTGAATGATAGCGCTGCAAGTACTGAGAATAAAGAGTTGTCAAAATTTCAGTTTGTAACAATTACTAATTCAATATCTGGTCCTACTATTCCGGTGTCTTGGCTGGGATATCCAAGTAAAACTGTAAAAACAGTGCAGATGCCGTTAACGTTTGCACCAATTAGAGCAAAAAGTTGTAATGGGGTTAAATCTAGTCCTGATGTAAGTGGTACATTAAATAAGTATGAAGCGATCATGTCGCGCTATGCTGCAAATTTAGCCAAGAAGATAGTAGGAGACAGTCTTGGATATAGGATTACAGAGTCTGGCAATCGGGCAGAAGTTTTTTCATATTACCCTTTTTACCCTGTTGCGCTTAATTTAACAAGTCTACAAAAAGGTTATAAACTCAGAGCGGCTTCTTCTAACTGGGTATTTGATTCAAATAACGTAATTTGCTCTTTTGATTGTTACAATGTTGGCTACGTTGAAAATATTGCAGCAGCAGAAGAAGTAAGCCCATTTGTTTACTTAGCATTTGACAAAACTGAAGTTACTGTAACTTTAAACAATAACTTCTTTTTATTGCCGGAAACGGCTGATTCAATTGTCATCAAAGTGCTCCCTTCTGGAGGCACGTTAAACCTTAGCGGAAGTCCAGTTAGTGTCAATGATGTCATTGATTTTTCAGACATTGATGGCGGCAATGTTACGTTCGTACCAACAAGCCCTGGCGCTACTACTGAAATTGCAATTTTTTATGAAGTCCTTGACTCAAGTGGCGATAATATTCGTTCTGATGTAGGTATATATCCTCCGATCCAAGTTGTTTATCCAGATCTTCCTTTTGCCGACGGTGGAGATTTTACTGCTAATACTACTAACGGTGGATACGACGGAGATGGCGGAGAGTTTGACACTGGGACACGTCCTGGCGGCCCCATGCAGTTAAATGCAGGTGATTTTGATACAGGAGCCACGGTGGTTCATCTTGAGCCCGAGTCACCTACTGGAGCCTCAACAGCCAATGGCGATACGGATCCTGAAACAGATCTCGGCATCAATGTTTTAGATGCTAATGACACGAGTATTTCTTCTGACCGTTTAGCAGTTCCCAGAGGTAACACTAATAGCAACTTTGAGGTTATCGTTGACTTTGGCTTCACCCCAAGATCTTATTTAAAATTAGATTTCAGTTTACTGCCGCAGAGAGGATGGAACTATGGAGCTATCGCTAATTCTACTGGGACCAGTATTGATTTAGGTACTATTATTGATCCTAATGATTATGTTATGGACTTTGGCACGATTGCAACCCCAAATCAGCCTGTACTAGCCTCGTCGGTTGTCTAGTGGAATACTACCTTGAATTGGTGATGCAATGGCTGTTCTAACATCTGCTGAAGTTAATGAACAAGCCGAGTTGTCTTATATTCGTGGCACTTACCACGTCGCGTTAACTTTACAAACGTCAACTGATTACGACTCATCTGTGTCGCTGGCGACAATTGAGGCTGATGAGGTTACTGTTGGTGATGGTGGTTATGCTCGTTTAGACTTTACTTATAGTGCTGCAGATCTACTGGCTTATTCTAATGGGCAGCCATTAGCGCAAAAGCAGGCAAATTTTGTTCATGACGGTTCTTCCACTGAGATGGAGTTTAACTATGTCGTTTTATTGAGAACAGTGGGGAGTGATCCGACTACTGTTGTTGGCTTTCAAAAATTAGCAGAAGTTGTTAATTTGACAAATGGAAATTTTGCGCGATTTGATATTAATATTTTACATGGAGCAGGTTAATGGACTTAGTCTCAAGGTTAAACGAAACTTCTAATTTAAACCGTTTAAGCGCAGTTGATGCGGCTTATGTTGGCAGTCCGTACCAAGGATCAAACTTTAAAGCTAAATGGCAAGGTTACGACGCCGATGGAAACGCCACTGTTAAATACAATGGTCAGGTTTATACTGCAAGAAACCTGTCTTCCAGATCAAGCGTTTTAAATAAATCTGTTATATTAAGGGTTAGCAAGGGCAGTCGCTTCGTCAACTATTGATATGCCGTCTTTAGAGGAGCTTGTACAAGAATTCGCAAGACGCGCTCGGTTGCAATTAATGCAACAGATAGAAGAGCAACAAGATGCAGATACTTCAACAGCAAAATGGCAGGGTTATGATGCTGACGGCAACCCAATCGTAAAAGATGGAGATCAGACCAAAGTTGTCAGAGGGATTGGAGACACGGGATTAGTAAAAGGGCAGAAAGTAATCCTTGACGATGCAGGCAGTATTGAATATAAAAGAAGGCGGCAGGAGGAACAAAAACAGCTTGACAGGAAAAGAAAAAGGGTAACTCAACCTAGAAGATTAAAGGTAAGGGATAATTTAATATCTGTAGCTCCAGTCATTGAAGAAGAGATTCGCTATTTAACTGAAGAGGAATTGCCTGTTTTTGAGATTCCTAGTCCAGGATTTTATGTTTGCACTTATTCAACACTCAGGTCATCGGAGGTAAACACCACGTTTGCTGACGTACTTACATCTATTACTGCAGGTTTAGCCGATTACTCTGTAAGTCAAACTAACAGTGTACCGAGTTATACAAATCAGGCGACTGGTGGAACAACCTGGAGGATTAGCGTTGGTGCGATTGCAGTAGCCTCTCGTAGCGCAGGAGGGCAAGATGGTACAGCATCTGCAAGTCTTAGCGGTCTTGGAATCAATTTAAGCGGCAGTTGTACAGGAGATCAACGGATAGGCGACGCGGCTATTGATATTAGAGAAACAACTGCTGGTGGTGATTTTGACTATGAACTAGATGGATCAAATCTAGCTCTTGTTATTAATGTTCTTGGAGGCAACGCAGGGGCTGATGCAGATTGCATGCACATCACTTTCCCAAGAGCTGTTTGGTATTATCAGATTTTAAATGACCCGGAAGATGAGACATTAACACGTATTAGAGAAATAAATTTAAATGATCTCGTTCCTAATCAAGTATTTGAAAGTAAATTAGTGCATAATTTCACTGCAAGAGAAGGAAACAATGCTTTTGTATATAGCATTTGGTATGTAGCTGATGTTGACATGACGCAGACTGAGACAACTGTTGATATAGATAATGGAGATGAAAGAGAAATCAGAATGTTTGTCGGCAAGCGAACTCGGTATGTCGTTCATGCAAGGCTAAACATTGCTACTGGTGAAATTGAAACTAAAGTAAACGAAAGCCCCAATACCGGAGACTTCAGAGGTGCTCCTTTTAATGACATTATTGAATATCCAAATAATGCAAATTCAAACGGGCAATGGCTAATAGAAGCTAGAGCTAAAGGGGATGCAAGTGGTGGTGTTGGCAGTTTCGGTTTTGATACTTTAGTCGCATTTGCAGCGATTGCAGGTGCAAGTATTGAAGACGATCTAGCAACGAGCTTCTTTAATCCAGAGGCTGTCTGGAGAGAGTCCTATGATGGCGATTGGATTAATGCATATAGTGACATAATTTGGAGCAATGCAGCATTTGCTAATGTTACAGATCAAGATCTTGCTGATTTCCTCCTCTCTTCTTACAAGCAGGGTAAATTCTACAGAGGCTGGGATTCTTTAATGACATTAAAGCCAGGTGTTCTTCCGGCTGAGTTTATTGAATGGGATCCTACTGGTGATCCGTTTGAAGGTAATGCAAGGCCAGATGGAGATTGGCATGATATTGAAAACTTGCAAGCCCGAATTGAATTGTCAGGAACAGCTATAGAATACGCAAATTATTTTGATGGCTCTCAAGCAAACACTCCTGATGATTTTACGCAATGGCGTACATGGACTGGTGTTGATCTTAATGGCGTAGAGGAGGAACGATTGGGTCCGAACTTTGCTACGCCTGACAATGTAAATGAAACAGGAGTACCACGAGGTGACAGACTTCGTGATCATGTCTGGTTCTCATTTGTTCCTCCGTCGGCATAGTCACTAAGGAATACTAGTTCAGCGTTTTTAAGCCTGTGGTACTGCAAATCCGGCGAGGAACTGCTGCTGATGTGGCGTCGGAAAGCTTTGTACCGGCCATGGGCGAGCCGTTATGGCTTACGGATGAAGATAATTTATACATTGGCGATGGCGCGACACAAGGAGGTAATTTAGTCGGTGGCGCTAGTGACTTGGATGAGTTAGCCTCGGTCACTTTAACATCAGAATCAATTGCGACGATTGAAAGTTATTCCGTCGCCAGCAATGTTGTTACGATTGATACTAGTACAAACCATGGTTATTCTGTCGGGCTGATTGTTACAATTTCAAATTCTTCAGTAGCAGCCTTAGATGGTAGCCATACAATTTTGAGCACCCCGATAGGTAGTCAATTTACCTTTTCGTTAACAACTGCAGACGTTGCTTCAACTGCTGCTACGGGAACTGTAACGCCTTCTATTCCTGATGGCAATATTTTAGCTTACAATGCAACCACCGAAGTTTGGGAGGATGTTGCTCCTAATACAAATCTTGAGATTGTCAATGATGTCACACCACAACTTGGCGGCAATTTAGACACAAACGGCAATAATATTGTAAGTGCTGGTAGTAACGATATTGCGTTTGATCCTGCAACCGGTCAAAATGTTGTTTTTAGAGGAAATGCTACTGATGGATCTGGGCGGATTGTTTTAAATTGTGAGCAAAACACTCATGCTATTACTATCCAGGGTCCAGCCCACGCTGCTGCTGCAAATTATACGTTAACTTTTCCTACTACTGATGGAGATGCTGATCAGTATTTAATTACTGACGGTAGTGGCGTTCTTTCATGGCAGACACCTACAACTGAATTACTGTATACACGCTTTCAATATAATTCTATTACTCCAACGTCAACTGCGGCTGGATCGCAGTTATTAGGACTGGATGGAACGGTTGGCGCCTGGTCAGAAATGACCTTTGCTAATAATGCAACTAACGGAACAAATATTGGCTCTGCGGACTTCAATCCAACCCTTACGGGCATTGATGTAACTGACGGAATTTTCAGTGAATTCCCTGTCGGCGTTTATAGGATTGATGCTGCAGTGCAGCTTACTATTGACAATTTAGCGACAAATAGCTATTTGAATTACAATCATCAAATTCAAGCTCGTAATGGTCCAGGTACTATTATTTCTTCTGTCGCGCAAAACTTTAATTTTACAACTACTGGCACTGCTCCAGGCTCAGCAGTTACTCAAGATGTGAATTTGTCATTAGTTGTACACCTTGAGAATGCAACAACTTCTTTAAATGATATTAGGATCATCTTAGATCAAGATCAAGGTACGGATTACTTCTGTAGCCTTGCATCTGTAACATTTACGAAGATAGCTTGATAGGAACACTAGCGCGTTAATCCAGGGAGTGATTCCCTTTTACCATGTCCGAAGAAAACACCAAAGTCTCTGAGATGGAGACTGGCGGCCAAGATTCTGCGCCTCAAGCGAGTGCTGATGAAAAATCTCAGTACAGCCCTGATGAGGTGGCTAATCTTGTGAAAGCTTTGCGTTCTGAACGCGAGGCTCGTAAGACCTATGAACGTCAATTTAAAGAGAAGGAACAGCAACTTCTCAAACTAAAAGACGTTGATCTTGACCGGTATCAACAGCTTGAAGCGGATGCAGCCCGTGCCGCCGAGATTGAATCCCGTTATGGCGAGACTATCCAGGCTATTGAGGAGAAGTACGGTCGCCAAACTGCGGAAGCGGAGAGCAAGGCGAAACAGGCAGAGACTCAGATTAACGAATTCAAAAAACGTTATGCACTTGAAAAAGTGTTTATTTCTGCTGGCGGACGACCTGATGCTGCTGACGGCGTATCGTTCTTTGATATGTTTGCTGAGCAGATGAGTGCTCGGTTCCGTCAAGAGCCTAACGGTACGATTACCGTAGTGGATCAACAAGGCGATCCGATCCTTGATAGCGAGTCCGGTAAGCGCATTTCACCTGAAGATTTTGTCGCTAGCTTTAAAACCCACCCGATTTATGGCACCTTCTTCAAAAGTGTTAAGGGTTCTGGTGCTGGTTTAAATTATGCTGGAACTGATGCAAATGGCATGCCAGTAGAGGATCTTTCGCAATTATCGCGTGAAGAATTATTCATGCGAGCGTTCGGTTGATCAGAAGCCCCGAAAGGGGCTTTTTTATTGGGAAGAATAGAAGTTTCGGAATTATATGTTAGAAAGCACCCGGTTTTGACTGGCCGTGATGGTTAGCAGGCAGGGTGTTCCGAGTTAGAGCGTGATGCTCTGGACACGTTTCACCTTTCCTTTTGTTAACCACAGGAGTTAATTTCCAATGGCCCTTAATCTTTCCGAGGCTAAAAAGCACTCTCGGAACCCCCAGGAACTGGCAATCGTTACCGAATTAGCCGCTGGTCCCCTGCTGAGCGTCCTCCCTTTCCGTGAAATCCAAGGCAACGGCCTGTTCTGGAAGCGTGAGGAGAGCCTCGGTGACGTGGGTTTCCGTAACTACAACGCTAACTACACCGAGAGCTACGCTGAAGTCAGCCAGCAATCTGAAAGCCTCCGCCTGTTCGGTGGTGACATCAAGGTTGACAAGGCTATCATTGATCTGGAAGGTCCTGAGGCTCGTGCCTATCAGGTGCAGTCCAAGACTCGCGCAATGCGTCTGGCTTGGGAATCGCTGTTCATCAACGGTGACTCCAACCAAT
>Ga0208898_1001875_pt1 | contig 13327 bp, 16 predicted proteins | sample VirMetDEL_Mar_4_FD_184513 | JGI IMG/M metagenome (GOLD analysis project Ga0208898, IMG submission 184513) | Aqueous microbial communities from the Delaware River and Bay under freshwater to marine salinity gradient to study organic matter... | ecosystem: Environmental > Aquatic > Marine >...
GTTGTCAGAGCCGTTTTTCCTAGCCACAAGTCAATAGAAACCGCCTTGGGCCATGATCGAAATACCTGAGGCGCTCAAACCACCAGATACTGCAGCAGGGCCATCGCCGAGATAACCAATGCAGAGAATGTAACCTTTTTCAAGGTACATAGCTTCTGACTTACCGCGCTCGATTGGGTAAACGAGGTTAGTGTCACCGACCTGAGGTGTGGGCGCAACTGTCGCAGGTAACTCAACTCGCTGGATAACACCCTCGGTGCCACCCGAAAGTCCCACCTGGAATTTACCAACTAGGAGAGAAGTTGAGGTAGAGGGAGCTGCTTGGTTAGGCGCGTAGACATAAACACCAAACGCTGCAGTGCGGACACCGCCGTCGTCAGGATATCCCTCGGCAGAAACTACAAAGATATCCTCGACAAGTGCGCCGTCTTCAGAAGGGATGTCGCCCACACGGACTAACTGGACCAAGCTGGCAAAGTCAGGATTGCTAGCGTCGGTAACTACGGTTGTGCCATTGTTAATCTTCGCGCCCCGGAAAAAAGGGCGGTCAACCATCAGTGGCTGCTTGTTAGTGCTGGTTGAAGCCATTGTGTGTTCCTGAGAGAGGTAAGAAGATCAGTTAGAAGGAAGACCAGTCTCTGGGAAACCAAAGACCTTACGGGCACCGGGTCCGATTCGACCTTCTGGTGCTTTCTTAGCCAACTCTTCGAGCTGCTGAAGAGTGTAACCCTGCTCCAGACCCGCTTTTAAATCTTCAAGACCAAAACCGGGCTGCCCGTACTCCGCATAAGGGAATTCTCCCAGAGGGGCGATAGGTTTAGTTAAGTCTGGAAACGCACCAGTCTTTAAAGCTTCAGCTCCTTGAGCCGATGTAATCTCTCCACTCCTGATCGCATTTTGAATTAAAGAGCCAAACTCCGCACGTTCTTGCGCATCGAGCTTATCTTGTCGTGCTTGACGCATCATCTCATCACTTCTCTGTTGCTGATTCTCTAGCATCTTGGCCATCAGCATCTGACTAGCCATGCGGCGATTGCCGTAACCAGGCATTGGAAGAGGGGTGCCTTCATAACCACGCTTAAACGCAGCGGCTGCCCTCACGAGAGGTGTCAAAGCGTTGGCAATGTCCGTAACTGTTTTAACGAAGCCGCCTTCTTTTGCCTGAGGAGCGCTGTCTGGTTTAGGTCTATAAACAGTCTCAGGGGTGGTAGGTCCACCCCAAGCACCCGGTTCACTATCCATCACAACGGGTCTATCGTAATCCATTTCGACCAACCGCTCAGTTGGAAAATAAGAACCGGAGTAGGTCATCGTTACTTCTTACCTCTAGTTAGTTTACTTGAATTACTACGCGCCAACTGCAGTTAGATAAGTATCTAACAGTGCGGGAGCTGAGGTACGCATAGTCCTAGGAAGTAGAACCATGTCAGTTGCAGACTTAAGGTCGTAAGAACCTTGAGTGCCTTCAACAGCAGCATCACCAGCGAAAGCTGCGTTGCCTACAGCATTAGCAGTGTTTGAAGTACCGAGTGAAGAGCCGACTGAAGAAGAAGCGGAAACCTCGGCAGATTGCTGATTATTTTGTTTTGCATACTCGCGTTGCTGTAAAGCATAGGCGAGAGCTGGATTTGCTTCTGCCCAAGTAGCGAGATTCGTGGACATCTCAGGAGAAGAGCCACGGGTACGCATAAATTCAACCAGCTCGCGAGTTTTATCCGCTTGTCCAGAGTAATCACTCACCGCTTTACGATACTCAGCGAGGCTGCCGTACTTCTCGGGAGATAACGGTTCCGTCATCCTGACTGCTGCAGCTGCTGTTGGGTCAGTTGCCACAGCTTCTCGCAGCAAACTTCTTTGCGTTGAGGTCGAGGTGTCACCCCTAAGATCTGTGGGTGAAGGAGAAATTGAAGGTGGGACAGGATTAGTTGTACCAAGAGCAGGGACGTTAGCGGCTGGTTCTCCTCCTGTTGCCGCGTTAGCTGCCACCGTATCGACCATCTCCTGACTCTGAGGAGCTTGGTTTAGAGCCCCGAGTTGGTCAATAGCCCCATAGCCAGCGGTACCAAGAAGTGCTGCTAAGGCTGCGTCACGACCAAAGTTCATACCTTGACCAGCTGATTTTCTGGTAAATGCGTCAGCAATAAGCTGTTGTTCATTAATACCACCGACATTGAATTCAGGTCGAGGTGCTTGTCGGCCAAGTGGAGACGATGCACCGGCAGGCATACGAACCGCATCAAATTTAGCCAGCTGTTCAGTAATAGAAGGATCTCGCTTTACGAAAAGGCTTAACTGGTCGTCTAAAAAAGGATCGGCGGGGCGAGGACCGAAACGTGTTCCAGGGATAGGGAACTCATCTGCTGCCTTCAGACTGTCTAGTACTCGCTGTACTTCAGGGTCTCTTGGGTTAGGAGCGGGGACACCTGCCTCAGGCATTACTCGACCGCCCACGCTGGCGCCTTCAGGGGTGACTCGTCCTGACCTCGAAACCATCTCTGTTGGTGCCGTACTACCCGCAGGAAAACGTGTAGTACCAACAGTAAGCTGTTTTCCTTGAGGTCCAGTAAGGTTGCCAGGTAAAGGAGCTTGCGGTGCCAGCTCAGGCATAAATTCAGCTGAGGGGATCTCCCTTCGAACAGCTGATGTCACACCTCGATCACCAAGAGGTACGAGAGCACCGGCAGGTTCGGGAGGTTTGGGACCAAGCTGAGTTACAGGGGATGTCTGAGGAACAACTGGTCGGCGTGCAGCAACTCCACGTCCAAATTCTGGTACCGGAGCCTGCTGAGAACGAACAGCTTTAATCGCTGCCTGAGTAGCAGAAGGGGACTCACCAATAAGTCCCGGTCCAGGTAAAGAGGGGACTTTAAAACCTAACTTTTTAACTTCGTTAATAAGATTTTCTTGAAGTACACGGTCTCCAGTCATTGCTGCGCTTGAAAGCGCAGGAACTAATAATTTGTTATAAAAGTCATCAACATTTTTAACAGCTGCTCGACCACCCTGCTCGGCCAGTTCTTGAAGGATTCGTCCAATCATTTTTACCGGAGCGAGCTAAACCAATAAATCAATCTTAGCGCCAGTTAGCATAAAAATACAGGCGGTCAGATCGTGATACGTCAGGAGGACCAGGGATAGCTTGCACAAATTCTCCGCCACTTCTTTCAAACCGATAACGAGCCGCCACGGGGTTCTTATAGTTTGGAACATAGAGCATTTCAGCTAAACGATCGCACTCAAACAGATAGTTCTCACGCCAGATACGAGCTGTCTCGCGCTTGTCCTGAATGCTGATCGAACGAGACACATCACCAAGAATGGTTTCTTGACGGCTCGTGGCACGACCAGTGGCAAGCTCCGTTAAACGCTCAGCTTCTTCACAACGTTCTACTTGTTGAACAATCTTATCGTAATAAAATTCACTTGGAATACTATTACACGCTTCTAGTAATCTGGCGTAGTCTCCAGCTGGTACAGTTGCGATATTAAAACCTAGGTGATAGGCAACACGACTAAAGTTAAAATCATCTAGAGCGTAACCGAAGACCTGCGCCGGGTTTCGGGTTAATTGATTAATCGCGGCGTATATTGTTTCTCTTTTACTCGCATCCGTACTGGTTGCGTTAAACGTTACGCCTTGCTGTGCAAGGTAAGACTGAATCTGTTCCAGCTCGTTTTGGGAAAGCTGAGCCATATGCTAAAACCCACTACCTTATTTACCCATTGTAAATGAGGCAGAGGGTTCTAGATAGTAATAAGTAAGTGAACTAATTTAATCACTCAACATAAACAGAACCTGTGGCAAAAACTTCCTTCCACTCGACGCGCTTGATTGATTCAAGCTGCTCAAGCTTAGTAAAGCGTTCACCAGGCAAACCCTGCTTGAGCTCAATAATTTCCTTAGCTGTTTTAAGGCCAACACCGGGCAGACACTGAGTCAAACCTTCCGCAGTCAGGTTGTTGAGATTAATCCGGTTGTCGACAGGAGGCAGAGGCTTAACGACCTTTGCTGGTTCTTGCTCCTGAACAACTTTTCGTCGACCACGACGTGTTTGCAACTTATTTCCACCTCCTTGAGGTTCTGTATCCTCAACAAACTCGTCTACTTGGTCCTTATGGGCGTAAAAAACTTTACCTGATGTGTTAGAGCGCACCATGAAGTACTCACCCTCGTCGTGAGTCGACAAAATATCGATTTTGATGCCACTAGGCTTGTAAACTTTGGAAGCCATCCCGAAAGTCAGTATATAAGCAGCAGTTTAGAGCAAAATCTCAAGAAATCTCCTATTCCTTTTTAAGGTCATTGAGCGCATCTGTTAAACCATCTAAAAAATCCTTCCGTTTGGCCCAAGTGTCACCTCCATCCCAGCCTTTTTTAGGGTTTATGCACTCAGGGTCATCAAACATGTTACACACAAGCCCTGCAAGATCTAATTCATTACCTTTTGCACCTGTTTGCCAGTGATGTTCCCCATTAAGCCACACGGCACCACATTTTTTACACTCTTTTCGTTCTAATTTAAGATCTGAGAGGTCTTTATCGTCCATGTAAGTGGGAAAACAAAGTACTCGTTATTAACTCTGGCACCAGAATGTTATTAATACGCTAAAGATTTGCTTAAAAACACCAAACCAATAAAAAACCCTCCCGAAGGAGGGGTTTAAGGGCTCTATTTACTTGACGTAAGTACGGCCACGGTAAACAAATGTGCCGTGATTCTCTTCGCAGGGTTGATGTGGAGTGTAACTAACTCCTCTATAAGTAGTGTAGTGAAGCTTAGCTCTCTCTCAAACTCTTTGCGAGCACGGATTAGCTTTTGACGGGCAGCCTCTAAGCCCATGACTTGAACAGCAGTCACTGGAAACCTCCTGGTTATGAGAAATTTCCCGTTCCTTCAGCCCTTTCGTGGCCTACTTGCGTCTCTAATGAGATGAACGTCTTTATATTATAGAGCATCAACAAAAAACCCCTCCCGAAGGAGGGGTAGTGTTTCGCTCGTCCCTACTAAGGATATCAGGAGGGGCTAGATGTTGAGTCAAAGCTTGCTCAACTTGGCGAGGTCGAAGTGTAAATCTGCGACTCGATGACACCATCGGGCTGCAGAGCGACGTCCTGACGCTCGGGAGGCTCGTCGGGGACTATCCAGCAGACTTCGCAAATAGCGAGAGCCTTGTCTTCGCCAGACAGTTTGCCAGCAGAAGCGCGGGGGTCATAGACACCAGAGCCTTGAGCAACACCGTTGACAGCGCCGCTAGCGACGGTGGCAAACAGTTTCCACTGAGTCTCCGAACCCAGAGCAGAAAGTGCGCTGGAGTCGATGATGTTGGCGGAAGCAGTAGAGCCGTTAGCGATACGGCTGCTAGTACCGTCAATGGTCACACCGAACTGACCAGACACCACGGTGCCGTCAGTAGGGATGCTGGTGGTGACACTGGGGATCAGGGTCAGGCCAGGAGTTGCGGTACCGCCTGCAATACCGGAGCTGACGAGGTCGCCGCCGTCAACACGCAGAGAAGCGCGATACACATAAGCACCGGCAGGAGCCTTGATGCCGTCAGTGATATCAGCCCGGACATCCTTGTGGAAGTCAGGGGAAGGAACGATAACGTCGCCGTTCAGGAAAGGCTGCTCAGCGCTGTTCTGACCAGAACCGTAGGGACGGGTGTAGTAAGAAAGCTGGTTAGTGGAACCAAGAGCTTGGAAGCTCATGTCCACATAACCGACAGCCTGCTGGGCAATCCAGCCGGGACGGAACACCACGCCCACGGGGCCACCAACGGGTTGGTTGGTGTAGCTCGTTTGAACGCCATTGGCGTTCTCGAACTGCATGGTCTTTTCTTCGTGCCAGTAACGAAGAACGTTGGTGTAGTTGCCAGGATAAATCTTGGCAACGTGCAGCTGATTGGAATTAATAGCCATTGTTAGTTACCTCCTCAAGCGTCGAAAGAGTAACCAACGGTGACGAAGTCAGCGTTCAGAAGCTCGAAACCTGCGTACAGGCTCCAGATCATCATGATGAAACGGCTGAAGTCGTCGTTGTTGTTGAGGAGCACCTGGGCATTGTTGCCGCCGATGCCAACACCAACTGCCTGGGGACCAAAGAAGATACCAACTGCTGCGTTGTAGTCAGCGGTGGAAGATGCGATGGTTGCGTTCTGAGTCTGAGAAGGCATGTTGGTGGATTCGAAGAATCGCACACCTTCAAAAACAAAGCCCGTTGGCATAATGGGCTCGCCTGCCACGAAAGTGGCTTGGCCGAAGCCTTGACCCATGTACAGAGCAGCGTTGGGCTGCATACCGGACATGAGGGGGTTGATCTGACCGTTACCGGGGTAACGAGCAACTTCACGGAAGTCACTGTTCTGACGCAGGTGCATCAGGAAGGTCGGATCACAAACGCAACGATAGAAACCGTCCTGGAAGGTCGGGGTGTTGCGCTTACGCAGGGACTTGACCACGCGGAGGAGGTCGTCCTTAACGTCGAACTTAGCTTGCTCGGCGTTGGTGTAGCTAAGAGCGCCGGTTGCCAGATCGCCGGGGAAGTAGTAACCGCCCTGGGAGTCAGAAGCTTGGCCCTTAGAAACAGATTTCAGGAGTTCGTTGATGAACACCCGATCGCGCCACCGGCGATAGTCATCAAGCAGAGTCAGGCTGCCGATTGACTGGTGGAAGGTGGTCAGGTTACCCGTATCAAGCAGCAGGCGCTGCGCAGTGATAAGAGTTTCCCGAGCGATCTTAAAGGTAGAAGGCTGGGTGGGATCAGAGGGATCTGCAGGACCGGTGTACTCCTTAAGAGTCACCAGCACTTTATCCTTCACGATATTGCGGCTGTTGGCAGTACCGATGGTCTGCTCAGCAGTACGCTCGCGGGATTCCTTAGAGCCAGGATTACCGAAGAACCGGTAGCGATCTAACTGAACCGTCTGGCCGGGTTGTTTTGCCTGTAATGCTTTAGTAAGCACCGCGAGGCTCTTTATCCTCACGTAACATCAACTTAAGGGCGTTGATGAGTAGACTATATCATCACCCACAGCAAGAATTATCTTCTGTTTGGGTGCTCCGCGCTCGTGTCACCTTATCGGCTTCTACAACAAACTTGTTGCGGTCAGCCTCGCTCCACTTTGACTTACCTCGGTTGGTTCGAGTGTCATAGCGGAGGTCGAATTTGTAGTTCATAGCTTTGCATCCGTATGGCTTTAAAGCTTCTACGAATAGGCGAGCTTGAGTTCCGTTGCCTCGAAGATTCCATTTGTTGGGACTCTTCAATTTCATCGGCTCACGAGGAGTCAATGAGGCACCAGTCAAGCTTTCGATCCAGTCAGACACAAATAAAGCTGTGTCATAAGGAACGTACAAAGCCAGCTCTACAATACGCTCTCTGATGTAAGGCTCACCAGTAACCGTGGATTTACCACGCTTGCGGAGTTGTAGGTTGCCGTCGTCCATGTAAACGACAGCTAGACCCTCTAAGCCGATGTCACGAAGGAAAGAAGGGGTCAAAACCTTCTTACCTTGTGGATACAGCTCCTTATACAGAGGAAGCAGCAGCTCTTGTTGATTCGACCACCACTGACAAGCAGGAAACTTTCCTGACTGACTTGTGCATACTCGATCCTTGATTGGTTGCTTGATTCCAAAGATCCTGTTTAAGCGTCCCACTTTCCAGCGGAGATACTCAAACTGTTTTTTGGAATGCTGGAGCACTAGGTTCGGATAAGTGATTTGATGCCGGAGGCACCCATCACCTATACAAACGCCTTTAAGGAAAGAGCGGTCGCTTCGAGAGAGCATTCGAGCAGTGTTAGTCGTTGAACCTTCCAATCATTTCTGATTGGCTTGGCTGCTGATTGGCCTCCCTTTCGGGTCCGGCTTTCCAGCAATTCACGGAGTTGTTCGACCGAGCTTTCACTCGGAAGTTCCCAGACCTTAACAGGTCAAGAAGTCGTGGACAACACGTGTCAGGATCCTTGAGTTCGGGTCCGTTCCCTAGGTTTCTCATCCCTAGGGCACTGACTATATCTTGCTCCCAGATGCCACGTTTTGAACGTTACTGGGAGCCCCGGCGCTAGTGGACTTCATAATCCGGTCTGGATCGTATGTCCTAGTCGATGAACCTTCCACTCATTCCTGAGAGGCTTGGCTGCTGATTGCCCCGTACTTCAGACTTTTTAACCATTCACGCTTGCCGTCGCCAGCTACGTTGTAGGGTCTGAAGCTTTTAAGAAGGGTTTCCAGCAGTTCACCGGGTGTTCACTCTCTAATTACTCAGAGAGGCGGCTGGTTTGTCAACCGGCTCCGCAGCCATCTCAACGATGTATGCGGGGTGGGGACGGTAAAGTTCCGCACCTAGGATCTTCGGGAAATCGTTGTCAATAAACAACGTTTGTCTCCGAAAAAACTACCTTCTTACTATACCTACTGTGACACCGTAAATAACCACCTACTGTTGCGTTTTTAGCGTTTTAAATCGATTTTTGGTTTGAGCTGTTAACACCAGGACTAAAAGTACGAACCATATTCCGTACGCCTTCACCCAACTTTCCGTAAACAGAACCGTAGTTAGGTACGTATCTACTCGATTTACCTCTATAACTGTTACGCACAGGAGATCCCATTTGCCCTGGAACACCTGTATATCTAGTTTCTGTGTATGTTTTGCAGTAGACGGGATAGTGATAAACCCACGCTGCTCTTGACCCTGTGGTGTCGTTTGTAGGGTTTGTGAGGGCTGGTGCTGCAACGCGTGGCTGAGCTACGCCGCCACCTGTAATACCTCCCCCGTCAATAGAGTTGTCGTTTGAACTAGGTGTTTGGAACGGAGAGTAAAGCTGATTATCGGGAACCTGTTCTCCATACCAAGTAAAGCTTCCAAAGTTTCTTAAACCTGGCTGAGGACCTATAGCAGTTTGGACAGTTGAATTAGCGGTCGAGTAAAGACCTTGAGCCCTAAAACCTACATAGCTATCCAGCATCCCGGAGGAATGAGGTGCTGTGTTTTCATAGTTAGTCCAATAACCTGAAATAGCAGGTGGAACTGCTCTCCATTCCGTGGTGAAGTAACCACTTAAATTAGGAGGACCGACAGGTACGTTTCCAAAATCAGCACCTTCGTCGTTAACGGCATACCATGTTTGACTAATACCCGAAGGGGTTACGTATCCGCTTGAAAAAGTTACGTAGGTATCTGTGAGATTTAAATTACTACCCGTCCGCTGAGGTCCAGATTGGGTGGGATGATAAAGATTTTTATCGTACTTCCAGTTAGTAAAAGGAGTGTAGACCACGAATTTCTCTCCACCTATGTACCTTAAGTTTACTCGTCTTACAATATTTAAAAAAGATAATGTTCGATGCTTACCCAAGCCACTAAGGTCCTCGAACTCTTCTTCGAAGACGCAGAGACATCAATTGCTTGTTTTTCAGGCTCAATAACTGAAGCTATCGTTCACCCGCAAAAGATAAAAAAACTAATCGTTTACTTTATAAAAGCAGCAATAGCAGGTTACCTTTTAGCGACGTTCGTAAGCCCTGCTGTAGCAGAGAAATTTAAACTCACAAAAAAGGAGGCTGTAGCCGCCTCCTTTATCTGCGGTTATGCCGGGATAAGAATCCTTTCAAATGCCGAGAAACTTATCGATGCGAGACTAAAGAAACGTATTAAAGACGAATCAGCCTAGATCGATATCCACGGATTCGTCAAAAGTTTGAGTCTCGGGTTGCGGAGCAGAAGAAGTTTCTGTCTGCGCTGAAGTCTCCTGCTTATCCTCCTTAGCTTTTTTGCTAGGACGGTCTCCTAAGGTACGCATCGATCTAAGGTCGTTTAAATTAACAATAGCAACAAAAAACCCCCTGTTTTAGCAGGGGGTTGATTGGGGATCCAAAAAGATTGTATCAGTTGGGTTCCATGAACAGGAGCTTCGAGCGCATAGCCTCGGGTCCCATGTTCTGGAGCATACGCCAAGCGTTTTCGGGGCTGCGGTTCATCACGTCGGAGAACTGCTCCCACTGTTGTTGGGGTGCAACGTTCTGAGAAGAACCACCGGCACCTGCAGGAGGGGCAGGCATGTCGTAGTTCTGCTGATAAGCCTGAGGCTGCTGCATACCCTGGTTAGCCAGAGCATTCTCGTCAACATCGACCGGCACAACTTCAGTAAAGAAGCGGTCGGTGTAGTTAGCCAGATGGTCGGGATCTGTCAGGATGGTCTGCATCGCGTCGTGGCGAGCAGTGACAGAATCAAGCTTAGTAGCTTGATCGATCAGCAGATCTTCCAAGCCACAAGCGTATTGGTTGAGGATTCCAGGAGCCTCAATACCAAAGTGGCTAACGACCTCGGCGGTTACGGGGCTTACGCTCGTTTGCGGGGCCGTAGAAGTTTGCGAGGAAGTCTGGGTCGGTGAGACGCTGGTAGGTAAGGTCTGCGCTTCCTGCTGTGCCTGGTAAGCCCAGGGTTGGGCCTGTAAATTCTGACTGAGCTGTGGAGTAGCCAGTGGTGCCTGCGTTTGGGGCGCTGACTGTAGATTCTGGCTGAGGGACTGAGAGTTGACCTGCGACAGAACCCGCTCCAGTGAGCCCATCGCTGCTTCCCAAGGATTGCTCGGGGAGGATTGCGACGTTGACTGGCTGTACTGGTTGCTGATAGAAGGGTCCGTAGCCGGTGCCACCTGCGACGGCGGTTGGGCTGTAGGTGCCGAAGCTACCGCCGGGGTAGCTGTTTGCGCCACCCATTGCGGGTAAGACGTTGTTGAGCCCTGGTCGTTGGATACCGCCGGGGCTGCCGCCGGGGAGACCGGGCTCGGGGTCGAAGCTTGGATCTGCTGGCTCATAGCTACCCGAGTAAGTTAGTTCTTCCGCAAGGTGGTCGAATGTCCTGTAAAGGAGCGGAGTGATATTCAGTCTAGGATCAGCCGCGAGAGGCTGATTAGGTGCAAGAGGATGCGGAGACTGCAACATCTGGCTTAATAATACCAGAAATTGTTGCATTGCTGATTGTGTTTGCTGCACCATCCTGAAGGGGAAACCCTTCAACATTTCGGCTCTTTCAGAGTCTGTCTTTTCAGGGAAAAGAAACTTCAGAGCTTCGATGCTGTCTACACCTAGTTCTTGCAGGTTTCTAACAACAATCGATTTTTGATTGATGTCATAGGCAGTGTCTTCGTAGACATCACCTTGGAACCTGTAAGTCACCTCCCGTTCACCGTCTTCCGGTAAACCGACTACACCTGGAGGAACTTTATTTTCCTCCAAGGCGACTTTCATCGCCTGATTTACTTTAGCTTCAAATCTTGCTAATGACTGCTGATACTTTGCAATCGACTCCTCAGTCTCCTCTTTAGGAGGTTTTGGTTCTTTCAAACCAGCAGCAGCTATAAACGATTCTCGGAAAATTTCTTCCTGGTGGTAAATCATCATCTCTAAGAGACGATTGAAGCCATATGTAAGGAAGCTTTTATTCTTACGAAGAGCCGTGGCCTGGGCTCGACCCATGAGACCTTTAATTTCGGTCGCGGTAGCACCGGCAGAGATAGAAATCTCGTCGACACCGCCTAACGCAGTACGAATCTCTTCACGCAAAAGAAGCGTGTAGCGGTTCATATCACCATTAACTGGGTCGGGCGTCATATAGCCCACACGGTCGGAAGGTTCGACGTTCGCGATAATCCGTGGAACCCTAAGACCTGAACCCATTCCCGTACCAAACGGCTCGCTCACACGAGTCGAGGGACTATTGGCGCCCGAGAAACCACTCTGGCTACTAATAGTTGGACGGAAAGTGCTCTGAGTATCATTAGCCTCGACCAGATCACTTCGTGGACGAGAACTGATTAAGGTCGGGTTCCCAAAGAACTCAATGTTTTTAGCGATATTACGCGTCAGCTGATCGTGGAGAACGATCTGCTCCATAAAAGGATCAAACTCTCCCTCACCTTCAGTACCACTTGCGTTGGGTTTATTTAACACCTCAACTGCTGGAATAAAGCCGAGCGTGTTGGGCCTCTTCTTGGTAGGAGTTAAAACAGCTCCTGGCTCGAGGTCAAAACTCAACTCAGTATCAGTTTCTACCTCACTAATTTCATCTGCAGTAATAGTTAGACGAACATAACGTTTGTTCTGCCCATAACTTTTACTCGGTAAGCCTAAGTTTGCGTTCTTAACTTTATAGCTATATACGATAACAACTTCACTTACGTTACCGTTTACATCGTGATAAACACGGTACTGATTCTTGTTGAAGAAGTAAATTTGATATTTGAGTTTTGGGTCCGGCCTAAAGTAGAAAAGGCCACAGCCGTCGATTAGAAAGTTTCTGATGATTGCTGGAAAACGAATGTCCAGCTTGTTAAGAGAAATAACGTCGTCTAAAAAGCGAGTTCTACTTTTAAACGTATCTTGATCACAGTAAAAAGATAGACCCTTCTTAATCATAAGGAGGGTCATCTGCTGTAAATGACTCAAAACAACCATCGTGGACGATTGGTTGCTTCGATCCTGAGTGCGCGACGCCTCTAAGATCTCAGTGAATCTATTACGAGTCTCAGTAGAACTTGACATCTATACGCACAGAGTAGTTTGATCCGCAGAGGGATCATTTTTTGGAGCTGTTCTGCTTAGCCTTACGTGCTTTAGCTAACGCACGAGCACGCGTCTCTTTACCTTCCTGTAATTCCTTGCCACTAGGAGCTTTCTTCTCTTCTCGATCTTTCTGAAATTTCTCGAGAATCTCGGCAGGCATTTTATTAGCCATCTGGCAGTAGATACTTACTCACTCTCTCCAATTTTAATACCTCTTGAGGTAAATCTTCGATGGGGTACGAAGTTAATAAGTGATCTTCTCTGCCTAACATGTCAGTCTTACCTTCCTCAGGGACAAAGTCCTCACACAGTTTCTGTACCTCTGGACGATCCCAGATGTAGTACTCGGCAATCGATCGGAGCTTTGTTTTTCGCTTATCAGAATCGCCCATCCAGCTGAGATGCCAACCAGCATCGCGGTCGCCAATGTAATGATTATTAGTGCTCGCTCGCATCGACGAGAGAGTTCCGAATGCCTTGAGTTTGGATACAGTTGAAGCCACGCCGCAACGCCAATCAAAAAGCTCTCCTTTAGGTGAAACCAACTGACGGTCTGCTCGACCGTAGTGCATAGACATACTAAGACGAACGATTTTTTCTTCCTCTTTATGTACTGATTCAATCAGCTCATCAAACTTTTTAGGGTTTGCGATCTCGTCGCAGTCGGAGCAGATGAACACCGTGTCATCAGGCATCATATGAAGTCCAACACCGAGAGCATCTCTTTGACCGCGCTCTCGGATCCACGGGTCAGG